>Ga0326728_10009768_pt1 | contig 22862 bp, 19 predicted proteins | sample MB3enrmetagenome_FD_207602 | JGI IMG/M metagenome (GOLD analysis project Ga0326728, IMG submission 207602) | Lab enriched peat soil microbial communities from McLean, Ithaca, NY, United States - MB31MN | ecosystem: Environmental > Terrestrial > Soil > Wetlands > Peat | place: USA: New York... | reverse complement strand
GTTGGAGGTACGGGAGCGAACGATCCGGCAGCCGCGTGTGTTCGGGCAGCCCTCGCAAGCGCAAGGGTGGGACCGTTTGCGATGCCGGCGTTCGTTTGGACGTCTACGGTGCGAGGACGTTGAAGAATTCAGAAGGGGACGCCGCCAACGCGTAGACTGCGCGCATGGTCGAGCGCGCCCGGTTTGCCATAAGGTTCGATCCGCTGTTCGGCGTGTTGTCCACCGCGCTCTTCTTGTCGCCCTCGGCCAGCTACGTCGACATCGACGAGTGACCATCTCTCCCACCTAGTCGGGAGCGATGTAGTCGGAGTCTTTGCCTCACGCGGCGGGCCGCCCGCACACGGCTCGGTGGACTATCGACGAGCCAGATAGGGCACGATGAGATTGATGGCGTCGAAATCGCTCGCGTCCACATCGTCGACTTCGTCCGCGTCCGCGGCGGAGTCGGTCGTCACGTCGACCGCGGTGTCCGCGCTTGCTTCGACCGCGCTCGACCCATCTTGGGCTGCGTCCACCGTCGCGTCCTCTACGTTCACATTCTTCGCATCGGCAACAACAGCGGTGGTGGCGGCATCCCCGACGGGAGGACTCGAATCGTCGGCAAGCTGTCCGCCACACGCGACCACGGAGACGGCAGCAGCCACGCTCCCCGCTTGCCAGGAGGCTCGCGTGTGCCTGCGGGGCGGAAAACGCGTGCCGCAGAACGGGCACGTGCATTCGCTCAAGAACACGTGTCTCTGACATCCGCCGCACATGACCAACTTTCGCATCGCGTCCTCCGCCAACCCGATCCATTATGGCCGACATGGGTGCTAGTCGTCACGGACGAACTCTCAAACTACTCGCAATCGAGACGACACTCCGGTGTGATCAGGCGTGCGTATTCTGCGGATCCCGCGCGGGCGACCTTCCCCCGGGAGAGCTGTCGTTTGCGGAGCTTGTTGACGTTATCGATCAAGCACGGCGCATGGGGGCCACGTGCGTCGAGTTCACGGGGGGCGAGCCCGTCATGCGCAAGGATTGGGCGGAGCTCGTGCAAGAAGCGAGTTCGCGCGGGATGGAGACCACGCTCATCACCGCCGGAGGACCGATCAGCGCCGACGTGGCACGGCGTGCGGTGGCGGCTGGAGTTTCTCGCTTTGGCGTGTCCCTCGACGGCCCTCCCGAGATCCACGACCGGTATCGTCGAGTGCCGGGAAGTTACGAGCGAGCGCTGCGCGCCATGTCCACATTGCACGAAGCAGGCATTTCAATCGCCTGCAATACTCACATCAACGCCCAAAACTGGAGAGCGCTACCCCAGCTGGCCGATGTGCTCGTCGGATTGGGACTTTGCGACTGGCAGCTTCAATTGCTGATTCCCATGGGAAGAGCCGCCCAGGCTCAGACTCTGTGGCTCCAGCCATTTGACTTGCTCGACGTGATTCCGATGATCGTGTCGCTTGTCGAGCGGTGTGCCTCTCGCGGACTCGAGGTCACCGTGGCCGATAACGTCGGCTATTTTGGCCCGCACGAGCACGCGCTGAGGCGCAAGATATCGAAATACGGTCACACGATCGGCTGCGGGGCGGGCGTTTCGATGATTAGCGTGGATACCGCGGGCAATGTGACGGGGTGCTCCGCGCTCGATGCGGGCGAAGTGTGTGCGGGGAACGTGCGAAGCCAAACCCTCCAGGTGCTCTGGGACAATGCTCCAGAGCTGCGCATTGGGCTAAGTCGGTCCCACGTTCGCGGATACTGCGCCGAGTGCTACTACGCGAATGTCTGTCGAGGGGGGTGTTCTGGGGCGGCTATTGGACTGACTGGGAAGCGCGGCGACAATCCGTATTGCCATCATCGGGCGCTCGAGTTTGCGCGAAGGGGACTCCGGGAGCGCCTCGTTCCTCGCGGGATCGAGATGGGAGGTCGCCGGGGACATGGACTATTCGATATTCATATTGAGCCGATTCCGTCGAGCTGACTTCGGCGCGGGCACGACCGTCTTCAGTTGTAGCAGCGAATTGCCGAGCGATGGCTCGAGCGGACGCACACTCGATCTGTTAGCCGTCGCCTCGAGCAGTGTAACCAGGCCTTTCGTCATTCTATCCAGAAAAGGACAGTCTTGCGCCCTGCCGCGCACGCACGATGGACGACACCCGGAGATGAAGCGGTGACCGACCCGGCGCGAGTCCGTCGGCCCATTTGTTTGCTTGGCTATGCTAGTCCTCTGCCGAGGGAGCATCCGCGCAGCAGCGGAATCCCTGCTGATAGAAGTAGAAGTCCTCGTCGTGAGCGCGGGTGGATGCGCGGCAGCGCGCGCGCACGGGTCCCCAGTAGCCTCCTTTGAGAATCGAACGGAAGCCCTCGGACTCGACGGAGCTTGTCCACTCGTCGACGTTTCCTGTCATGTCGTAGACGCCGGACGGACTCCTACAGGTCGGACGAGCCCCTGAGGCCTCACCCTGCCACAGGTAGTCGACCTCCATTTTGGCGAGCGTGCTGTCGCGGGCGCCGAGGTGAGCCGCGTCGAAGAGCTTCCACGGCCGATCGATGACGCATGCGTGCTCGTCTCGAAGATAGCCAGTTGGATAAGGGACGGCCTCTTCGCCTTCGCATGCAAACGTCCACTCGTCCTCCGTGCACAGCCGCTTGCCTTGCGATCCACAGTGCGCTTTGGCCTCAACCCACGTGACGGCGATGATCGGATACGCCCCTTTGCGATTCGGGTATTCGAAGCGGTCGATGCAGAAATGGGTCATTCGCGTGTCAAGCTCCCGTGAGAGAGCGAGCCATTTGTCCCTATCGAACGATGCACACCGTTCGGGATAGTCTCGGTTGACCCAGCGAATGCACGTGCTGTCCTGCAGCCACTCGACGCTGCCGCGTTCGCCGTCGAGCTTCATCGCGCCTTGCACTTCGACCATCCCGGGTGCGCAGTTCTTCCGTGTTCCTTCCGCCTCGTCGGTGCTGGCGACATCCTGGACCTCGGTCGACTCGATCTGCCAGCTCCTGCCCTCGATGAGCACCCAGGGGTGGGAAGGTGTCGGCTCCCCGATCATCGACGCGAGCTCGAGGTTCGATGCGCCGCGATCGTGGGCCAGGAACAAGATAGCTCCGGCGATGGCTGCGAGCCAGACGAGGCGGCGTACGAGCCTGCTCATGGACATGCCGATAGGATACCGCGTCGTGGGCCGGGAAGTTGTCGGCGGCGACATGAAAAGGCGGTAGGCTCTGCTTGATGGCCTGGGAGCGCTGTGCCGTCCTGGGCGCCCCGGGATTGTCCGGGGGTTTGGGGAATCCAATGCGCGCGTCAGTCCGGTCGAAGGACGAGAACTTGCATCGGTCAGCCGACAAGGCATTCCTGATAGAGTGAAAAGTAGTCTCTCGCCATCCGATCGACTGAGTACGTTCCGAGGGCGTGGGCGCGAGCGCGGTTCCCAAGGCTCGCGAGCGCCGCGTCGCCCTCGAAGACTCGGCTAGCGGCCTCCTGGATGGCGTTGGGGGTGCCAGACGGTATGAGCAATCCCGTTTCACCATGACGGATCACTGCTGGGATCCCTCCCACGGCTGTCGATATGACCGGCAGTCCTGCTGCCATCGCCTCGAGCAGTCCGATGGGGAGCCCTTCGCTGTCCGACGAGAGCACGAACGCGTCCGCACCGGCGAGGAGTGCGGGCACGTCGCGACGGGAACCCGTCAGATGAACGAAGGGTTCGACCCCGAGGGAGCGCACGAGAGCGTGCAGTGGATCGCGCAATGGCCCGTCTCCGACGATCACCAACCGTCGGTCCTCACGCAGAAGCGGGGCCACGGCGCCCACGAGAAGCTCGTGATTCTTTTCTTTGACGAGTCTTCCAACCGTGATTACCACCCGCGCATCGCCGGGAATTCCGAGCTCTGACCGCACCGCCTCCCGTGCGCCGTCGGGGGCGGGAAAGCGTGACAGGTCGGTGCCATTAATCACGACGCGGAGTTTGGCCGGCGAACATTCCCGATTCGCAGTCGCGGTCTCTGCGGTGGCCGCGGAGACGGCCACAAACCTATCGACGGCGATCGCCGCCGCCCTCCGCAACCAGTGGGCTCCTAAGGTCACGGGAACGATGCCGTGTTTGCTGTGCACAACGACGGCCCGTGCAAGCTTGGCGGCCGGAGCTCCGTAGATCAGCGGCAGCTCGTTGTGCGTGTGGACGATGTCGATTCCATGGGTACGAAACCAGTGCGAAAGACGCATCATCAGCGTGACGTCCACGCCGTGCGCGCGTTTCGGAACGACATCGAGCGTGTCGACAGCTTCCCGAAAATCGGCCGCCAGCGCGCCTTGGGTGTCGCTGAGCGTCACAACGAAGACGCGATGCCCCGACGTCCGCTGCGCCTTTGACAGGTCGAGCACGACCCGTTCAGCGCCGCCCACATGGGCGCTGTAGAGGACATGGCAGATCGCAATCGAGGAGTCCGAAGAAGCCACGGTCCGAAGAAGACGCTCCGGGTGAGCGAAGGTCAAGGGGGAGCGTTCGGTGCCCTTGCCTTTGCGCGACCGACAAAGCATGGTTGCGGAGATGCGCGCGTTAGTCACCGGAGGGGCTGGGTTTATCGGCTCGCACATCGCGGAGCGGCTGGTCGGCAGTGGGTGCGAAGTAGTGGTGTTGGACAACTTCTCGACAGGATCGAGGGCCAACGTCTCATCCTTCGCGGACCGGGTCCGCGTCGTCGAGGGCGACGTGCGAGACCTCGCGAAAGTCACCGAGTGCGCCACTGGATGCGACGCCATTTTCCACGAAGCTGCGATCGTGAGCGTTCCGCTGAGCATCGAGCGGCCGCAGGAGTCGCACGACGTGAACATCCAAGGGACGCTTAATGTCCTTCAAGCGGCACGCAAGACGGGTACGCGAAGGGTGGTGTTCGCGTCCTCGGCGGCGATATACGGCGACGCCCCAGCCCTCCCGAAGAATGAGTCGATGCGCCCGGCACCGATTTCGCCGTACGGCATCGAGAAGCTCACCGGAGAGCACTATCTGTCGACTTGGGCGCGACTCTTCAATGTCGAAACCGTGGCCCTTCGGTATTTCAATGTCTTCGGCCCGCGCCAGGATCCGAAATCGGCCTATTCTGGTGTTATCAGCGTGTTCGTCGACAGGATTGCCGCGGGGCGCGCGATCACCTTTTACGGCGACGGGTCGCAGTGCAGGGATTTCGTGTACGTGAGCAATGTCGTCGACGCGAACCTCCTGGCAATTACGTGCAGGGAGGCGAACGGGCGCGTGTACAATGTGGCGTGCGGCCGGCGCACCACGCTTCTCGAACTCGCGTCGGTTCTCGAACGGGCCACCAACCGAAGCGTCGAGAAGCTATTCGCCGAACCGCGCGCAGGGGATATCAAGGACTCGGTTGCCGATATTTCTCTCGCACGCGCGGAGCTTGGGTACGAACCAGCCGTCAGCGTGAGCGAGGGACTCCGGCTGCTCGTGGAGTATGTCCAGTCTTGATCGTCCGGACTCGGGGCGGGGGTACCGGTCGTCCTCGAAATCAGCAACGAAACCGGAACGTCAACGTCACAATCCGAACACCCGATCGAGCTTCAAGAGCTTCAATACGGCGAGCGGCTGATCCTGGGCTCGCAGAATGACCACCTGTCCACCCTGCGCTTTCACGCGCTTGAACAGCGAAACGATCGCGCCAACCCCGGAGCTGTCGAGCATCGTCAGCGAATTGAGATCGATGGCAACGCGCCTCGGTCTATCCGCGACCACTTGATCGAACGTCGGGCGAACTTCGTGAACTGTGAGCGCATCGAGCGCCCCCTCGATGGTCAGCTGCAATTCGATCCCGCGATCCGCACGATGACACTTCATCACCCACCCTCAACCAACTCTTGCTACCGGTATCTGTCCGCCGCTACTGATTTTCTTGACCAAGGTCAACACGTTCGGACATCCAGCATCATAGCGCATCTCTTCGACCAGTGAGTGTATCATGAACACCCCCATCCCGCTTTCAGGCAGCGCGTCGAGATCCGGCGATTCGACGACGCGAAAGTCGATGCTCTTGCCCGTGTCGCTGAGGCGCAGCGTCAAACCGTCAGGGGTAATCTCCGCTTCGATGTCGAGCATTCCATCGGGGCGACCCCTGTACCCGTGGATCGCTACGTTGTTGAACGCCTCGCCGAACGCGGTCAGCATCTCGTTGTGAAACGTGCGGTCCGCACGCTCGACTTGACGGATGACGCAAGAGACGAGCTCCATGGCCACCGGACGGTAATTTAGCAATCCCGGGAACCGCAAAGCGACCCACAACATGGTGGACGTGGCAGGCCTGTGAAGGTTCTGCGACGAATTGAGTTGCACCGATGAAGCTAGGTCAGCTACGCTGCCGTGTACGGAGTCGGTCATCATCGGCCTCGGGAGCGCAACATGACTAGGGGCGTTCTCATGATAATCCACGCCTCGATGCGAACGTAGGACCAGAAATCCTCGAGGGCGGCGGCGTAAGCCATGTCGTAGAGTAGCTTCGATCGCATGTCGTCGGCGAGCGCCCCTTGGGCTTCAGGGATGTCGAACGGATTGGTCAGAGTGGGGAGCAACTTGGCGATTTCGCTTCCCGCGTAGGCGCCGCCCGTGTAGTCGAGCGAGATCTGAGCAAGGCCGGTCAGCCCCGGCTTCATACCGCGCGTTCGCTCTTCGAAGAAAGGGATGGCCGACGTCAAGATGCGGAGAATTTCCGGGCGCTCCGGGCGAGGCCCCACGAGTGACATGTCCCCACGGAGCACGTTCCACAGCTGGGGAAGCTCGTCCAGGCGGCTGGCACGTAGGATGCGGCCAACCTTGGTGATTCTCTTGTCGCCACGCTTGGAGATCACCGGGCCCACGCCGCGTTCGGCATCGCAGGTCATCGACCGGAACTTCAAAATGTCAAACTCTTCCCATCGGGGGTGCCTCGAGTCCTCGATCAGGCGTCCAGTTCGGCGTTGCACATAGAAGATGGGGCCTCGCGACTCGGCCCGGATAGCGATCGCTATCGGGACGTATAGGGGCAAGGTGATCGTGAGGCCAGCGATTGCCCCGACCACGTCGACGAGGCGCTTCGTCAGTCTTACGGCGGGATGCATGCTCAGCAGTATAATCTAGTTGACGGACTCATGAGGTTGGTGATGATGTCCTGCGGGTTAAACAGAGCGAAGGGATGGAGCGCACTCACTGGCTGACAGGCGCGGATGGGCATTGCCGTCGAATCGCGCTTCCTCTCAAGGGCCCCTTGCTGATCGGTCGAGGTCCGTACAATCACGTCGTTCTCTCGGACGCACGGATCTCGCGCCAACATGCGCGCATCGTCCTTGGACAGGATGGCTACTGGGTTCACGACCTCGGGAGCAGCAACGGGACGTTCGTCAATGGCGCTCGCGTCCGAACGCACCTCCTGCAGCTCCATGACGAAGTGGCCTTTGGCCCTCGAATATTCCGGTTCTCTGCGGCCGAGGAGAGTGAGCAACCTCCCGACGACTTCGGCCACCTGGAAACGCCCACTCTTCGGGACCTGGAATGCGCGTCGCGAGGGCCGACATCGTGCCCTCCGAGCACCGATTCGACGCGAGAGCTTCCGTTCGTCGATCTCGTGCGCCTAGAGGATGCGTACGACAAGCTTGGGATCGTTTACTCCTTTCTTCAGGCGATCAGCCAGACCAACGAGAGCGGCGAGCTGCTCGACGTGATCGGCGCGAAGACGCGCGAGACCTACCCGGCGGCGAGCAGCGTGGGCATATACCTGCTCGTCCGCGAAAATGGCCTCGCAGACTTCAAACTTTCGCACTTCGTCGGAGATGTCACGGTGGATCGACCTCCGAACTACCTACCCAAAGAGATCTGCGGTGCCGTGGCCAGCGCGCCCAAGGGCCTTCTCGTCGCGCCGCGCGGCGGTGCGAACGACCGCGCGACCAGTATGTACGTGCCGATGGTCGCCCACAATGTCACGACCGGCATCATCCACGTCTCCGCCAATTCGTCCTCGAGCGGGTTCGTGCGGACGGACCTCGAGTTGCTAGCGAGCATGGCGGCTCCTGCTGCGACGATGCTCCAAAACGCGTACAATCGCCGCGATCAAGTGCAGCGCGACCGCCTCCGCAACGATCTCGAGCTCGCTGCGCAGATTCAACGAAGCTTTCTGCCGCGCGAGGTCGTCTCGGTGGAGGGCGCGGAGCTATTTGCCGAGTATCGCGCCGCCTATTCGGTCGGAGGAGACTTCTACGACGTGTTCTTGGTGGGGCCCACGCGCCTCGGCGTGTTCATCGGCGACATCTCGGGAAAGGGGGTAGCCGGGGCTTTGCTCATGGCCCGCATGTCCAGCGAGATGCGAATTCCTATTACGTAGCCAAGACAGGAACCGATAACGGCAATTCGTGCACGAGCTCTTCCTCCCCGTGCGCCACCATTGCCAAGGGAATCGCCTCCATGACCGGCGGCGACACGCTGATCATCGGAGATGGAACGTACACCGAGCAGATCGTCCAGGTTCCGAGCGGCTCGGCGTCCGCCTATACCACGATCCAGGCAGCCACCGACTGGGGCGTCACGATCGACGGGTCGGGTTTTGACGACAACTTCAACGACGGCATTCGCATCGGCGGTCAGTACATCGTCATTCGCGGATTCCATGTGAAAATGAGTCAGTCACACCCCACGAACCAAGGCATCAATCTCCCAGGTCCGAGCCATGTGAAGATCCAACGCTGCTCGGTCTCGTACTCGGGCGTAACTGGCAATGTCGCTGGGATCACTGTGGGACCCGCGGATGACTATGTACTCATCGAGGAGTGCTACGTCTACGGAGGCTCGCGCTATAATTTCCTCGTTTACCAGTCCACGCACACCGTCGTGAGGCGTTGTGTGAGTCGGCTTGACTACTGGAACGGCAGTCTCCAAGCCGCAAACTTCACCAACTACAACGGCGACATGACGGTGTGGGAAAACAACATCGCTATCGACTCCGACACATCGACTATCGGTGGCTCTGGGCTCTATGGAGGCTTTTTCAACGAGAACAAGCCGCCTGACTCATCCTGGTCCGGCACGGCCACGCGGGAGACGCATCGAGGCAACATCGTCCTCAACGTACAAGCAGTATTTTCGTCAATATACGACTACGACGTGTCCAATCTGCACACGTACTCCGACGACATCGTCTGGAACTCCTACGGCGGATACTTCGGGGATTACGCCCATGGCGACGCCCCAGTCCTCAATGCCACGCGATTCACAATAGGGAAGATCCTGGGGCAGTACGACGGTCCGGACGGGCAGAACTCGGCGGGAACGGGCTACGCCATTGGACCGGGCGCCAATGGAACGATCGTCTCCAACACTGTGACCAACTCGATATTTTGGAGTGAACCGTCGTACGGAATTGCTGACTACGCGGTGGGGGACTACAACTCCTACTGGAGCAACGGCGCCAACTACGGAGGCGCGTACGCTACGCCCGACGCGGGCGCACACGATCTCAGCAGCGACTTGACGGCAGGTCTCAAGTACCTCCCGCGCATCGAGGCGGATTCGGGGCTGGCCGCCGCGGGTTCGGATGGCGGGCAGGTGGGCGCGTCGGTCATGTACATGTGGGGTACGACCGGAACGCTCTGGGGCGACCCGGGCTACGACACGGTCACCACCAACCCCCTCTGGCCGTTTCCCAACGAAGCAGTGATCAAGGCAGACATGGGAAGTTACAGCGGGCCCGGCGCACCAGGGGCACGCGGATTCACAACGGGCAATAGCCTGGACGGCTCGCTCCAGACGCTTACCAAGTACATCTGGGAGTACCTCGGGAATCAGATCCCGCCGGATGTTTATGGTTTCCACATCGACACCGTTTCGCTTCCGACGGGAACAGTCGGAGTCGAGTATGAGACGACGCTCGCGGCCTCGGGGGGAACGTCGCCGTACACGTGGTCGGTGACCGGCTCGCTCCCACCCAATCTGTCGTTGAGTGGGCAGGAGATCAGCGGGATGCCGACGACGGCGGGCACTGTAACAATCACGCTGACGGTGACCGACGCGGCCACGCCGCCGCTCAGTGCCACGGTGCAGGCACAGATCCAAATTCTCCCGGCGCCGGAGTCGCTTGATGCAGGCGGCGTCGAAGGCGGGGAGGGCAGCACCAGAGACGCCTCCGGCGTCACCAGCGCCGACGCGAGTGCAGGCAGCCATTTGGGCGTCACAAGCGGCGACGCGAGTGGCGGTAGCGGCCATTCAGGCGGCTGCAGCTGCCGGGTCGGCGCCCGTCTGGAGAAGGGACTCAACCTGTGTGCTGTCGGCGTGGGGACGGGGCTTGCTCTGCTGCGGCGAAGACGGCGAACCGGGACTTGAAGTAGCTGGGTCGCAGCAGAGCGTCGTGCCCCTGGGTCGCGCGTGTTGATGAATCAACGCTGCCCGAGTGAGGCGGTCGGGCAGATCCGGATCGTACCTCTGGGCGTTCATCGCATCTTTGTCGGCGTCTTTCTCGGCGCGCCCGGCAGGACTCGAACCTGCGACCCGCGGCTTAGAAGGCCGCCGCTCTATCCAACTGAGCTACGGGCACGTGGGCAACGTTGTACCACGCACGGTGCAGTCGGGGACTCGAACCCGACTGCACGGAGTCCGACGCGCGTCATCGCAGATGAAGACGGCTGCAAGCGCCGGACGGAGTGCAGTCGGGTCCACGAGCACGGCCGCAACGCGGCCGCGCGCAGTGAACCTGCGACCCGCGGCTTAGAAGGCCGCCGCTCTATCCAACTGAGCTACGGGCACGTGGGCAACGTTGTACCACGCACGGTGCAGTCGAGGTGTTATCACACCACGGCCGCCCCGATGCCAATCACCGACCTACGCGACCCGCTTGCTTGTGCGCTCGACGACGCCATCGCCGGACGTTCCAGCGCACTTCACGAGCTGCTCACACGCGGCTCTCGACTGCCTGGGCCGCGCATTAACGCGGCTCTCGCTGACAGTTTCGCCGCTGCGTGCCGAACTCGAGGCCCCGCGGCCGACTCCGTAGCTATCGCGATGGCGAGCCTCTCGCCCACTCAGGCGCCCGGCGCGACCGTCTACGAGTTTCTGCCGGCCTGCGGACTCATCGCGTTAGGAGCGCGCGCCGGCACCGACCCTGAGGCCCGCTCGCGGCTCCTCGCCGTCTTGCACCGCCACGCGGACGACACGCGTTACCGCGTTCGCGATGCCGCCGTCCTCGGGCTTTCGCGAGCTGGAGCGATGGACGGCGACGGCCTGCTCGGGAGCGTCGACTCCTGGATGGAAGGGTATTTCCACGCCGCGGCGGTGCTCCACGCCGCAGCGCGCGAACCATGGCTGTCCAACCTCGAGAACGCGACCCTCGTCGTGGAGCGACTGGACCAGGCCTTCGCTTTGGCGAGGAGCGCCCCGCGAGCGGCTGCTCGATTTCCTGGATACAAGGAGCTCGTCGCGGCGATCGGCACAGATCCCGCATCGATAGCCGCTCGATTTGGCCGACCTGTCTTCGAACTTCTCGAACGATGGGCCGCCGTCGACGATCCTTCCCTTCGCGCTGCCGTTTCCGACTTGCTCGCGTCCTCGAAACTCGCGGGTCGCTTCGGCCCCGATATCGCGCGTGTTCGCAGCGCTCTCGCAGCCAGTCTGCCGCCGCCGCGCAATCCAGACCACTACGTCGGTCCAACACGGCGGCGAGGGCGACAGCGATAGGCACTCACGGGCATCGCTTGCGCGGGGGAAGAGCCCTCACTTCCAATCGCGGGTCGGCGAAACCTCGGTCGGATTCTCGCCGTTGACCGAATTGAAGTCAGGTTTCTCGTTGAGCTGCTTGACGCAATTCCACTCGCCCGTCCCGTCGGAGTCTTGGAGCGCGAACTGTCCTGTGAGCTCGGCGATCTTTCCGTCTTGTCCCATCTTGTAGATGAAGATCCCGCTTCCCTCGACTACGCCGTTCGCGCCGATCGAACCGATCTGATGTTCCTTCCAGGTGTAGTGAAGGACGTTGCCGTCAGCGTTGCCGCTCAGCTCACCCCATCGGCTCGAATCCGTGCGCTTCCATCGACCCGCGATGCCTTCGCTCTTCTCGACCAAGTGAAGACGACCATAAACCGGATTGAAATAGACACCGGTCCAGGACTCGCCGGCAGGCATTGGCCCGCCCTTGATCGATGCGAACTTCGCGGTCGGGCCGCCACACCCCGCAAGCACGCCAACCGCTGCGACCATCGCTGCCATTCCAACGCCAACAACCCATGCGCGAGCTCTCATGGCGCGCATGCTAGCAACGGCGCGGCCTCGAAAGCCAGAGGCCTCAAGGTCTTCTCCCGAGTCAGGCAGCGCTCTCGATGTCGTTGGCTCGCACGGCTACGCCGCGGGAGCGTCGTTGTCGGTGCCTTCGCTGTCGTCGAGAGCAGCTCCATGGCATTTTTTGAATTTCAGGCCACTTCCGCACGGGCATGGGTCGTTGCGCCCGATCTTCGGGCTCTCGCGCCGGATCGGCTGGACGGATACCCGCGGTTGCGGACGCGACGCCCGCGCGGCGGCGTTGGCAGCTTCTTCGTCGGCGGGGAGCGGCTCCGAACCGTGGCGAGCCTGCATCGCGCGCTGCTGAGCCGCACGCCTCTCGGCGTCGGCACGCTCCATGCGCTCGACCTCGGAGCGCTCGCGCTGTACACGAACCTTGAACAGGTTCGAGCACACGGTGCTGCTGATCGTCGCCATCATGCCGATGAAGATGTCGTAGCCCTCTTTCTTGTATTCTTGCTTCGGGTCTCGTTGCCCATAGCCGCGCAGGCCAATGCCATCGCGCAGATGCTCCATGTCCGTGAGATGTTCGACCCACTGCCGGTCGATCTCTTCGAGATAGAAGTGACGGAAGACGCGGAGAAACAGCTCCGTGCCCATGTCCTTTTCCCTCTCCTCGAGGTGAGCCACCGCGGCATCGTAGAGGACCTTGGCAACCTGCTCTGCGTCGTGCCTGCTTTCGACGTCCGGCGGTCGGACGACGAAGTGCTCGATGAACCCGGTGCGGATGCCCTTCCAGTCCCAATCCTCCGGAGGCTTGTTCTCTGGGCAGCACTCTTCGACAATCGCCCCGACGATCGTATCCACGAGATCGAGCAGCTGCTCGCGCTGTTCGGACAGACTCTGAGGGATATCCACCCGGAGTCGCTCGAAGACCTCTTTCGGTTTCTTGCCGTCTCCCTCCTTGAACTCGAACCGATATCCCCAGATCTGGTAGACGTCCTGTTGAAGCGAAGCCATCGAGTAGATCTCTTCGATCTCGTCAATGCTCGTCGGCGCTCGGCGCTTGTCCGCACCCGCATCGTTCGACGGTGCGCCTGACTCGAGCGGCGTCCCGTGATGGAGCACGATGTCGAGGACCGCTTGTTTCACCTCTTCGGCGATGCGCGGGTCCACGGCGATATCTCGCGCGCGGCCCAAGGGCTTTCCCTCCTCGTCGACTCTCTCCGGCTTGTAGGCGCCGATGAGCAGCTGCTGGCGCAGCTTGTACACGGTCTTGCGCTGCTCGTTCATCACGTCGTCGTATTCGAGCAGGTGCTTGCGAATGTCGAAGTTCCGCTCCTCGACTTTGCGCTGGGCGTCCTGGATGCTCTTGGTGACCCACGGATGCACGATGGGCTCGTTGTCGGGTACGCCCATGCGATCCATGAGGGACTTGACTCGGTCCCCCGCGAAGATGCGCATGAGATCGTCTTCGAGCGACAAGTAGAACCGGCTCGAGCCGGGGTCTCCCTGACGCCCGGCACGCCCGCGGAGCTGGTTGTCGATGCGTCTCGATTCGTGTCGTTCGGTGCCGAGGATGTGAAGCCCGCCGAGCGCGCGGACTTCATCGCCCTCGGACTTGCAGGAATCGTCGAACTGCGCCACGAGCGCGGCGAATGCCTCCAGGTCCGCGTCCGGGTCCCGGCCCTTCTCCCGGAACTCGAGCTTCGCAATCATCTCCGGATTGCCGCCGAGCACAATATCCGTGCCGCGCCCTGCCATGTTCGTGCTGACCGTGATAGCGCCCTTGCGTCCCGCTTGCGCCACGACGAACGCTTCGCGCTCGTGGTGTTTCGCGTTGAGCACTGCATGCGGAATCTTCTTCTTACGGAGCAGCGTCGAGATCGCGTTGCTCTTTTCGACACTCGTCGTACCAACGAGAATGGGTTGTCCCTTCTCATGACATTCGAGTATCTCGGCAATGACGGCTGAGAACTTCTCACGCTCGGTCTTGTAGATGACGTCCTGATGATCCGTACGAATCATCGGACGGTTGGTTGGCGTCTGAACGACAGTGAGCTTGTATGTGGCGTGAAACTCCGTCGCCTCCGTATCCGCAGTGCCGGTCATTCCGCTGAGCTTCTTGTAGAGGCGGAAGAGGTTCTGGAACGTGATCGTGGCCATCGTGCGCGTTTCTTCTTGGATGCGCACGCTCTCCTTGGCTTCGACGGCCTGGTGTAGACCGTCGGACCATCGACGACCGGGCAGCACGCGGCCGGTGAACTCGTCGATGATGAGGACCTTGCCGTCGTCGGTCACGAGGTAGTTGACATCGCGCTTGTAGAGTGAGTGAGCGCGCAGGCACTGATTGAGAATGTGCAGGCTCTCGAGATTGACAGGATCGTAGAGATTCCCGATCCCCATGAGCTTTTGCGCGAGTTCGACACCGTCATCGGTCAATGTCACCGAATGAGCTTTCTCGTCGACCACGTAGTGGTCGTCCTTGCGGAGGCGGGGAATGACCTCGTTGATCTGCTTGTACTTGTGGCTCGAAGGTTCGCCTTGACCGCTGATGATGAGCGGAGTGCGCGCCTCGTCGATCAATATCGAGTCGACCTCGTCGACGATCGCAAAATTGAGCTCGCGCTGAGCGTAGTCGAGCGCACTGAACTTCATGTTGTCGCGGAGGTAGTCGAAGCCGAATTCGTTGTTCTGTCCGTAGGTGATGTCGCACCGGTAGGCGATCTTCTTCTCCGCTTCGCTCTGCGCGTTGACCACGGTTCCCACCGTGAGACCGAGAGCCTGATGAATCTTGCCCATCCACTCGGCGTCACGGCGTGCGAGGTAGTCGTTAACGGTGACGACATGTACCCCTTTGCCCTCAAGCGCGTTCAAGTAGCAGGGCAGCGTGGCCACCAGCGTCTTTCCTTCGCCGGTTCGCATCTCGGCGATGCATCCGTTGTGGAGGATCATGCCGCCGATGAGCTGCACGTCGTAGTGACGCATCTTGAGCGCGCGCTGGCCCGCCTCGCGGCACACCGCGAATGCTTCGTGTAGCAGATCGTCCAGCGACGCCCCGTTGTCGAGGCGCGTCCTGAACTCAGCGGTCTTCGCCCGAAGTTCGGCGTCGGTCAGCTTGGCGATGGTCGGTCCGATGGCATTGATCGCCTCCACCCGAGGGCGAAGCCGCCGGATCTCGCGTTCATGAGAGGTGCCGAATACTTTCTTTAGCGCCCAGGAGAACATGCAAACGTCGCGTCCTTCCGCACGGCCAACGGCGGCCGCAACCACAAAGCAGGCGGCAAATTAGTTCTCGAAGGGCGGAAGCGCCAGCCTCGCGCTCCGATCTCTCTCACAGCCAGTGGTTGTCGCGGTACCAGCGCACGGTGCGGCCCACGCCTTCCTTCCACGAGACAGTCGGCGTCCAGTCGAGCTCGCGACGCGTGTCTTCGGAAGTACAGATCCAGTCCTTGAGCAGCATGTTCGCCTTCTCGCGCGTGAGCATCACGGGTCGGCCGGTGACGTGACCGACGATCTCCAGCGCTCGCGCGACTCCAAGGAACGCCGGCACCGGCAAGTTCGCGTGCAGGAAGGCTTTCTTGCCAAGCGCGCGCTCCGCGTCCAGCAACATCTGCCGCTGCGTAAGCGGTCCGCACCCGTCGTCGACGAAATACACCCGGCCACTTGGAATGTCGGCGTCGATCGCCCGAACGCACGCCTGTGCGCAGTCCGCCCCATAGATCCACACGGCCTTCGCGCGTCCCCCGCCGACGAGCGGCAGAAGTCCTCGGTGGATCGACTGGAACGCTGCGAAGATTTCAACGTCACGCGGCCCGTAAATCGCACCCGGCCGAAGGATGATGACCGGCAACTTGTCCTTCGCCGCGAGCACGACCTTCTCGGCGGCCAACTTGCTTCGTCCGTAGGCCGTCACGGGGTTCTCCTGGGTGACCGGGACCGGCTTGCCATCGGCCGAGGGACCACAGGCCTCGAGGCTCGAGACGTACACGAAGCGCCGCAGCTCGGATCCACGCAATCGAGCGGCCTCGATGAGGTTCGAGGTGCCGCCGACATTGACGGTGAAGAACTCGTCGAAATCCCGCGCCTTAACGAGTCCCGCCGAGTGCACGATCGCGTCGACTCCCGCGACGGCCGCGTGGAGCAGCTCCGCCTCATCGAGGCCCGCCTCGAAGAACTCGATATTGGGCAGTTTGACGAGGTGCTCCCTCTTCGACGTCCGGCGAACGAGAGCGCGGACCGTGTCGCCTCGGTCCGCCAGAAGTTCCGCGACGTGACCCCCCAGCTGACCGCTCGCGCCCGTTACGAGGACCTTCATGCCGGCCCCATCTCCTTCTCATACACGCGATACCTCTTGTATTGCTTCCCGCCCATCATCCGAATCGCGGTATTGACCGGCCCGTTGTCCTCTAGAGTCCAGCCGAGCTCGCCTTCCTTCATCCCGAGACGCCGCCCGCCGTCATTCATCTCGGCGTACAGCAGCAGGCTCAATGGGGCGTACTTGCGTACGTGCCGCCACTTCTTCCGAATCCCGAGCATGAAGAGCCTCGCGGTCTTGGGGCCCTGAACCTTCAGCCGCCACAGGAGCTTGGCGATTCCGAACGGCAGCATCTTGCCGTGGAGATCCCGAGCGAGCTCCATGAGGTTTGGAAGGGCCACGGCGATGCCGGCAGCCTCCCCGTCGATCGAGACGATGCACGTGATCTCGGGCATCAGAATCATTCGAAAATCGGAGGCCATTTGCCGCCCCTCTGAGGGCGTAGCCGGAACGAAACCCCAGTTCTCCGACCAGGCATCGTTGTAGACGTCCACGAGGAGATCGATGTCCGCGCGCAGAGTCTTAAGCGACGCGGTGCGAACCGAGACCTCCGGAAGAGCCTTCATGTCTTCCTGTGCCTTGCGAACGCGAGCGTTCGGCTCGCCGACCTGGTACTTCCAAGCAAATAAGTCCTTGGCCTTCGCGTAGCCCGCCTTCTCGATAAGGCCGCCCTGATAGGGCCGGTGGTGCGGGGTCATCAAATAGGGGGGATACTCGAAGCCTTCGACGAGACACCCGACTTCTTCCTTGGAACTCAGGGAGATGGGACCCCGAACGCGCTTCATCCCCTTGGCCCAGAGCCACTTCTCAGCGCTCGCGAGAAGGTCGCGAGCGACCCCCTCATCATCGATGGTATCGAAAAAGCCAAAGAAGCCCGTGCTGTCGCCGTACCTGCTGATATGGAGCCGATCGATGTGTGCGGTCACGCGTCCGACGCAGCCGCCCGCGCGATACGCGCAGAACATCACTCCTTCGCCTTCCTCGAAAAAGGGGTTCTTGCGGGGATTCAGCTGGTCTTTGACCAGCATGTCGAGCGGACGAACGTACGCTGGATCGCCGCGGTACACTGCGTCGACCACGCCGAGGAAATCGTCCGTCTTGCCGCCCATGGGGAACTGCCGGATGTCGACCATGGGTCGATCCCGTTACCTCATCTGTGGCGCGCCACCAAGCCCCTAAAGGGACTATTTGGTCAACGCCGCATAATAATACGCGTCACCGCGGCGTACCCGAAGAAGGACACTGCCACGCTTGGCCATGTCCGCGACTTGAGCGGACGTCGGCTCGACCATGCCGTTCGCTTCGACGATGATATCATTGACGCGCAGCCCCTCGCGGTCGGCCGTCGACCCGGCGGCAACCTCGGTCACGATCGGCAGCGGCTTTGCTGGAAAGCCCGCTTGTGCTGCTTGTTGGGGAGCCAAGTCGCGCACTACGAGTCCCAGCCCCTGGTTGGGTGTCGCGAGCCGCTGAGCCGGCACCAACTCGACGGGAGCTTCAGGGCGCTCGGACATTGTGACGTTCGACGAGTAGTGCTGGCCCGCGCGCACGATTTCTAGCTGGACCGGATGACCTACTTCGTGCGAGAGCGCCTCGCGGACGAGCTCGTGGCCGTCGTGGACCGGGCGACCGCCAACCGCGGCGATGATGTCCCCTGCACGAAGGTTGGCTCGCTGAGCAGGCCCTCCGGCGGCCACGTTGTTCACGAGGGCCCCGCTGCCCGCCGGGACGTGCATGGCAGCCGCGAGCTCCGGGCTGAGATCCTGAACCGCGACCCCAAGCCAAGAGCGCGACACGTGGCCGGTCTTGAGAAGCTGTGTTGCCACGCGCTCGACCATCGCGCTCGGGACGGCAAACCCGATTCCCTGTCCGCGCCCAACGATCATCGTGTTGATGCCGATGACCTCCCCCTGGAGGTTGCAGAGAGGCCCGCCGGAGTTGCCAGGATTGATGCTCGCGTCGGTCTGGAGGTAGTCCTCGATGGCGTTCATTCCGATTCCGCCGCGACCTTTGGCGGATAGGACGCCTGCCGTGACCGTGTATCCGAGCCCGAACGGGGAACCGATCGCGACAACCCATTCGCCGACTCGAACAGCGTCGGAATCCGCGAAGTTCGCTGGCGTCAACCCGGGCGCGTCGATCTGAATCACGGCGAGATCCGTGGACGGATCGCGGCCGATGAGCCTCGCCGGCAGGTAGCGTCCGTCGCGCAGGCGCACGTTGATGGTGAGCGCCTCTTCGACGACATGGTTGTTGGTCACGATGGCGCCATCGGCGGTGAATACGACGCCGGATCCCATGCCGCGCCCGACCGGTTCGTCGCTCGTGCTCCGGCCGAACATGCGCCAGATGGCATCCGCCTTGGCGTCCCGAACCGTGACGTCGACCTGCACGACGCTCGGACTCGCGCGGTCGGCGACGGCGACGAAACTGTCGGAGAGACGGCGGGCTTCCGCCGTCGACGCCTGAACTTGGGCCGGCGTCGGGGCCGCCGGCGTCTTGGAGGTGATTGGCGAACGCGTGTCTGCGCCCGCGGGAGTGACGAGGGCCGTAGTGGCCATCAGGAACATCAAGGCAGTGGCGCGGACGGGGCAGTTCATCGAGGGCGTGACCTCCGAGACCGAAAGCGTCGCACGGAACGGTGGGCGACTGCACCAACGCGGACCGAGTGTTTCGACGATCCGATGATCAGAGTAGTCGCACGAAAAGTGGCGGCAAGAGGCCGTCACGCCGGCTTGATGACTACGCGAGACCAGGGGCGACCTCCCGACGCGATGGCTGCGTCGTAGAGCCCCGTCCCTGGCGGTGTCAGGTCGGTGATCTCCACGCAAGGCGCTCCACGCGTGAGGGCCATCTGCGATGCCAGCGCGACGAGAGCGCGGAGCGACCGGTCCTCCGGGCATGAAGGGTCCGCCGAGAATCGGCCGACGAGTGCGCGCCGGTCGGGGAGAAACGGCGGCTCGAGAGCATGCACCGCGAAGCTCGCGGCGGCGCGGACAGTGCCCGTGGCGTCACACGCGACGAGAGTACAGGGATCGAGCGAATTGGCGACCGTGTTGCCCGAAAGATGCGTGGCGATGATGTCGACGAGCGCGGCGTCGATCGCGCGCGGACGGTCGAAACGCATATCCCCCGCGTCGCGCCGCCGAGAGGCGAGCACGGCTTCGAGATGGGCCACGGACAGTGCATCGCCCGGACCGGCGAGCCGTGCGCGCATCGACTGGGTGTTCGCGAGCGCCGCACCGGCCCGCGCCTCGATGCGCGCGGTCCAGGAGACCGGGCCGAAGCCGACGCGCGTGTAGAACGCATACCCCGGATTCGGCGCAAGAACCTCCGCTGCCAGGACGCACGGGGCGCCGCGTGCCATCGAATGCGCAGCGAGACCTAGGGCTTCAAGCAGCGCCTGCCCGACGCCAAGCCGACGTGCGTGCGCCGTGACAACCAGCGAGCGCACTTCGCACGTGTAGGCCGTGGAAAGGTCTGTTCCGAGGCGATCGAACCAGCCTTCGACCTGCCCGCAGGGCATCCCACCGCGATCCGCAAGGAGGTGTACGTGCCGTCCAAGTATCGACTGTCCCGCGCGAACCCGAGCGTCTTCGTCAAGGCGCCGCGCCAGGCGCGCGTACACGCGCGCGTCGCGCACTCCCGGGTAGCCTCCCCACGACTCGTGAATATCCCAGAGCTCCCTCCACAAAGCCGCAATGGCGGTGCCCTCACCCGGGAATGGAGCCCTCACTATCACGGGGGCGACCCGCATCATGGCGGCCATCGGTCACCCGCTTCCGATGGCAGTTCCACCTCGACGCGCTCGAGCACAAGACCATGGGCCGGCGCGGTGGTTCCAGCCGAGCGTCGGTTCCGCGATGCGAGAGCCCGAGCGACAGCGCCCGGAGCCAGTCGAGAGCGCGCGACGTCCACCATCGTTCCGACCAGAATACGGACCATGTTGTAGAGAAAGGCGTTGCCCTCGATGACAATCGAAAATTCACGAGCGGACTCATCTCGAAGAACCTCGACGCGCGTGAGAGTCCGCACGGTCGTCGGGCGGGCGTCCCCCGCGCAGCGAAAGGCGGCAAAGTCGTGCGTTCCGATCGCGGCACGGCTCTCGTCCTCGAGCAATGCGGAATCCAGGTCGGGGAGTCGCCACGCGTGTGTTCGAAGATGGGGATCGCGCACGGGATCGACGAGCAGCCGATATCGATAACGCTTCGAGAGCGCGGCGAACCGCGGGCTGTATCCGGCCGGCACCGAACGGGCGGCGCGCACGGATACGTCATCGGGGAGGTGCTGGTTGAGGCCGAGGACCCACCCTCGCGCCGAAATGTCTCGAGCGGTGTCGAACGCGGCTAGCTGACCCTCGGCGTGGACGCCGGCGTCCGTCCGGCTCGCACCGCGCACCAGTCGAACCCGCGGATCGATCGCCCTCACCGCCCCCAGAACCGTCTCTTCGACGGTCCGAGCGTGCGACTGGATCGCCCACCCGTGAAACGCAGTTCCTTCGTATGCGACATCCACGAGCACTCCGCGATCCTCAGATCCTCGAGTCTCGTTCCGGGCTCTGGCGCGCTGGCATTCCGACTCCATTCATCTATTGCCCCTGGGGTACGAAGCTCAAGGGCACGGGAGCGTCGATGCATCCACCGCGTGGAGCGGGGAGGTTGCCACTCGATCGGAAGATGTTCGCCGCGCAGTTGGCCACGTCGGGCGTTGGCATGTCATTCGATGCGACCGTCGCAGAACACACTCCTCCGGACGTCCCCACACGCACCACGACAGTCACGCGTCCTCGAAGCGTCGAGTCCTGCAACAGGGCTCGATCGTAGCAGCGTCGCGCCTGGTTGGCCCGCACGCGGAGAGCTGGCTCGAGCCCGGGAGGAGCCCGCCCCGTGCATGTGCCATCGCACCCCGAGTTCGTTGATGCCGTGGGGACTGTCCTCGGGGCGGTTGCCGCGACAGTCGGCGCGATCACGGGGGGCGGGGGCGGAATGTCCTCGAGCCGAGGGTTTTCGGGAGGGGAAGATGGTGTCGCTGAGGGCCTACTGGTCGTCGATGTGGCGACGACCGGGGCCGGCGCCGCATACCGACGCCAGACCCAGAGGGCTCCCATGCCAACGACGAGGAAGATTGCCACGACCGCATACAGCGCGGAGGAACCACCAGCATGGGGAATGCCGGCAGGAGGACGGCTAGAGGGAGTCATTGGGAGGGCGGACCTTACGGGCTCTTCAGCTATACGGGCGAAATCTGCAAATGTGTATCGCTCGGGCGCTCAGAAAGCGGCACGCAGCCTCGGGGGACCTTGAGGGGGGCCGCGAGCGCCACCCTCGTCGATCCCTTCTTGGCTCACGGCCCTGACACCGTGATCGGCGTTGACTCATGCGACATCTCGCGGCAGCATGGTCCGGATTCGGTGCTGGTAGCATGAACGCCCCGCGAGTGGTCTCGACGGTCGGGGTGTGTTCGCGTGGCGAACGGGAGAATTATCCGGTGGGACAAGAGTATGCAAGGCCGGTCCCCGACATCCCCGCTTCCGGCAACACCGTCCTCGTCCATCCACGGTGCGGCGGCCAGTCAAGTGCCCGCTCCTTCGATTTCGACTGCGTGGATCTTCGATGAGACTCGTCTGACTGACGCGCGCTCGGACATGCCCCCCCTTGGTCCTCCTCTGGACGGACGGACCCCACTCCCGCCGACTCATCGCCCCGTCGTCGGGCAGCCGCCGCCAAGACCCGTTCCCGCGACGCCCTCTCCTGCTACCCCTATCTCGCCCATTCCCTCAACGAAGCGACATGAAATCAACGACATGAAATCGATGTGTACTAGACGTTCCGCGGTCGCTGTCCGCGCTTCGGTGATGTTTCTGTGGGGCTCGATAGCGGGCGTGACGGCGTTTGGGGTCCCAGGGGTGGCCCTCGGGGCGCCGTCGGCGGTGGACATGGCCCAGGCGCGCGAGCTTCTGAACATGGGCTTGGAGCTTCGCGGCAAAGGAGATGTGGCCGGGGCGCTCCTGAAGCTTAAGGCGGCCTACGCGCTCGTTCATACGCCGATCACGGGGCTCGAACTTGGACGGACGTATATGACCCTCGGTAACCTCGTCGAGGCGCGGGAGACTTTTTTGGGGAACGCGCGCTTACCCGAGCGACCCGAGGAAACTTCCCGGTCGAAGGCTGCGCGCAAGGAGAGCGACCAGCTCGCGGAGCAGCTTCGCTCCCGGATTCCGAGCCTCACGGTCAAGATCACCGGCGTGCCTTCGGACACCGTGGCTGTCACCGTCGATGGCGCTTCCGTGCCCAATGAGGCGCTCGCCGCGCCGCGACTGGTCGACCCAGGAACTC
>Ga0326728_10009767_pt1 | contig 22864 bp, 23 predicted proteins | sample MB3enrmetagenome_FD_207602 | JGI IMG/M metagenome (GOLD analysis project Ga0326728, IMG submission 207602) | Lab enriched peat soil microbial communities from McLean, Ithaca, NY, United States - MB31MN | ecosystem: Environmental > Terrestrial > Soil > Wetlands > Peat | place: USA: New York... | reverse complement strand
TCCTGGAAAACGTGCGCGGCCGCGACGCCTTCATCATTCAGTCGACGTCCTATCCGACCAACGACAATCTGATGGAGCTGCTGATCATGATCGACGCGCTGCGGCGCGCTTCGGCGCATCGCATCACCGCGGTCATTCCCTATTTCGGCTACGCGCGACAGGATCGCAAACCGGGACCGCGCTCGCCCATTTCGGCCAAGCTGGTCGCCAATCTCATCACCCGCGCCGGCGCCGACCGGGTGCTCACCGTCGACCTGCACGCCGGCCAGATTCAGGGCTTCTTCGACATTCCCACCGACAATCTATTCGCCGCGCCGACGATGGTGCGCGACATCAAGGAGCGGGGCGTCGCCGACAACGTGATGGTGGTCTCGCCCGACGTCGGCGGCGTGGTGCGCGCGCGCGCTCTCGCCAAGCGCCTCGACGCGCCGCTCGCCATCGTCGACAAACGGCGCGAGCGCGCCGGCGAATCGGAGGTGATGAACCTCATCGGCGACGTCGCCGGCCGCCACTGCGTGCTGCTCGACGATATCGTCGACTCGGGCGGTACGCTGTGCAACGCCGCCGACGCGCTGTTGGACAAGGGCGCGGCGAGCGTTTCGGCCTACATCACCCACGGCGTGCTTTCGGGCGGCGCGGTGGCGCGCGTCGCCGCCTCGCGGCTCAAGGAGCTGGTGCTCACCGACACCATCGCGCCGACCGAGGCGGTGCGGGTGGCGCACAATATCCGGGTGATCTCGACCGCGCCGCTGATCGGCGAGGCGATCGCTCGCATCGCCAAGGAAGAAAGCGTCTCGGTGCTGTTCGACTGAGCGCGCGCGGCGCTCGGGCTCTTCCCCGGCGCGCCGACCATTCGCCTGCAAGGCGCGATCCTGCCGGCGATCGGGCCGGCGCCGCTCGCCGGCTTCATCGGCAAGGCGATTCCGCCAAGAACTTCGGGCGTTCCCTATGTCAAAGAGCGGTGAAAACTCCCTCGACGCGCTGTTCGCGGCGGCGAGGGCCGCGCAAGCCCGCGCCTACGCTCCCTATTCGCGCTTCCGCGTCGGCGCGGCGTTGCGCGCTCCGAGCGGCGCGATCTACATCGGCTGCAACGTCGAGAACGGCGCCTATCCCGAAGGCGCCTGCGCGGAAGCGAACGCGATCGGCGCGATGGTCGCGGCGGGCGAGAGGCGCATCGTCGAGATTGTGGTGATCGGCGACGGCGAGGCGTTGTGCACGCCCTGCGGCGGCTGCCGTCAGCGCATTCGCGAATTCGCCGACGCGAATACGCGCGTCCACGTCGCGGGATCAGAAGGCGTTCGCGCGACCTTCACGCTGGAAGAATTGTTGCCGCATGCGTTTGGGCCGGGTCATTTGCCGCGATGAAGGGGCGCTGGCGGCGGGAAGGTGAAATTGCGTGTTATATGAAATCTCTATATAGTGGCCCCGATGATGACCGTCATCTTGCTCGATCCGGCCGTCGCCGCGATGCGGAAGCATCGCAACATGGCCGAACGGATCGCGGGCAAGTTGGCGGCCTATGCCGAGAAGCCCGCCTCGGTCGCCAATCAAGTCACGGAATTGCGCGGTGTGCCATTCAAACGATTGCGAGTGGGAGACTTTCGCATTCTCTTCGAGGAAACCGAGACGGAAATCATCGTCTCGGATATCGGCCCTCGCGGTTCGATCTACAAATGAAGGGAGGTCGGCTGTGACCGCTAAATTCGTCGTGTCGCCCGGCGGCGAGAAGCTGGCCATTCTGCCCGCCGAAGAATACGAGGACATGCACGACGCGCTCGTCCACCAGAGCGCGATGAGCGACTATCGCGCCGGCCGGACGGAAGCGCTGACGCTCGACGAAGTTCAAGCTTTACTCGCCGCGCCGACGCCGCTCGCCTTCTGGCGCGCCAAACGCGGCCTGACCCAGGCGGCGCTCGCCAAGGCCGCCAGAACGACGCAACCCCACATCGCCGACCTCGAATCCGGTAAGCACGGCGGTTCGCTCGAAATCATGTCTCGGATCGCCAGGGCGCTGAAGGTCAAGATCGACGATTTAGTGATCGAGGGTTGAATTCTGTTGGCCGCGCGAGCCGGCCGACCTGCATCGAGTAGCGGGGAGACGCCTTTGGCTGAGTCGACCGACGCCGCAATCGCCGCGCTCGCCAAACGCGGCGTGACGGCCCTGCCGCCGCTCGGCCTAGTGCTCGGCTCCGGGCTCGGCGGCCTCGCCGACGAGGCGGCGGACGCGCTCGCCATTCCCTATTCCGAAATCCCCGGCTTTCCCGTCTCCAGCGTCGCCGGCCATACCGGCCGCCTGGTCGTCGGCGCGCTCGAGGGGCGGCGCGTCGCGCTGTTCCAGGGGCGCGGCCACTACTACGAGCGCGGCGACGCGCGCGCGATGGCCGTCGCCATCGAGGCGTTCAAGCGACTCGGCGGGCGCACGCTGTTTCTCACCAACGCGGCCGCCGGCCTGCACGCGCATTGGCGTCCGCCGGCGCTGGTCGCGATCACGGATCACATCAATTTCGCCGGCGCCAATCCGCTGATCGGCCTGCCTGCGGACGATCGCTTTGTGTCGATGACGCAAGGCTACGATCGCCGATTGCTGGCGGGCCTGAAAACGGCGGCGCGATCCGCGGAGGTCGAACTGCACGAGGGCGTCTACATGTGGTTCTCCGGCCCGAGCTTCGAGACGCCGGCCGAAATCCGCGCGGCCAAGATTCTCGGCGCCGATCTGGTCGGGATGTCGACGGTCCCCGAGGTGTTGATCGCGCGGTACTTCGCGCTGCGCTGCGTCGCCGTCTCGCTGGTGACGAACTTCGCCGCCGGCCTATCGGGCGGGGATCCGAGCCACAAGGAGACCCAGGAGGCCGCGGCTCGCGGCTCGCGACAATTCCGCCGTCTGCTCAGGGCCTTCATCGCCGCGCACGACGAGACGGAGAAGAGCGCCTGATGCTGCCGCAAGAGATCATCCGCGCCAAGCGCGACGGTCGGCCCTTGAGCGAGGCGGAGATCGCCGCCTTCATCGCCGGCCTCACTTCGGGCGCGGTCACCGAGGGGCAGGCCGCCGCCTTCGCGATGGCGGTGTTCTTCCGCGGCATGAGCCTGGAGGAGCGCGTGCATCTGACGCGGGCGATGACGCGTTCGGGCGTCACGCTCGACTGGCGCGCCGACGACCTGCCGGGCCCTGTCGTCGACAAACACTCGACCGGCGGCGTCGGCGACGCCGTCTCCCTGATGCTGGCCCCCATGCTGGCGGCGTGCGGCGCCTACGTGCCGATGATCGCAGGTCGCGGCCTCGGCCATACCGGCGGCACGCTCGACAAGCTCGATTCGATCCCCGGCTACGTCTCGCAGCCCGATCTCGCGTTATTTCGCCGCGTCGTCGGCGAGGCGGGATGCGCGATCATCGGCCAGACCGCCGATCTCGCCCCCGCCGATCGACGCCTCTACGCGATCCGCGACGTCACCGCGACGGTCGAGTCGATCGCGCTGATCACCGCCTCGATCCTGTCCAAGAAACTCGCGGCGGGACTGCAAGCGCTGGTCATGGACGTCAAGACCGGCTCGGGGGCCTTCATGCCGACGCTTCAAGGCGCGCGCGAACTCGCCCACAGCATCGTCGGCGTCGCCGACGGCGCAGGGCTGCCGACCGTCGCGCTGATCACCGACATGAACGAGCCGCTGGCGAGCGCCGCCGGCGCCGCGGTTGAGGCCGAAAACGCCGTCGACTATCTCACCGGCGCGCGGCGCGACGCGCGCCTGCACGCGGTGACGCTGGCGCTCGGCGCGGAGCTTCTCGTCTTGAGCGGCTTGGCGAGCGAGGCGACGAGCGCACGCGCGGCGCTGGATCGCGCGCTGGCGAGCGGCGCGGCGGCCGAGCGCTTCGAACGCATGGTCGCGCTGCTCGGCGGCCCGAGGAATTTCCTTGCCCAAGCGCGCGCCGCGCTGCCCGCCGCGCCGGCAGTAGTCGCCGCGGCGCCGAAACGAGCGGGGTTCGTCGCGCAAATCGACGTGCGCGCGGTCGGCATGGCGGTGGTGGAGCTCGGCGGGGGGCGGGCGCGCGCCGGCGACGCCATCGATCCCGCCGTCGGCTTCACTCGGCTCGCCGCTCTCGGCGCCGAAGTCTCGGCTTCGGCCCCGCTGGCGCTCGTCCACGCCCGCGACGAGACGCACGCGCATGCCGCCGCGACGCGCCTGCGGGCCGCCTATCGGATCGGCGATGCGCGGCCGCCGGCCTCCGATCCCGTCATCGCGCGCATCGCCGAAGGCGACGCATGAGCCGCTGTGCAATGCGGTCGATCGGGCGAGAGGGTACTAGGGGCGCCTCCCTTCTCCCCCGCGCGGGAGAGGGGATCGGCCGCTCCCTTTCCGAATCGCCGCCCTCGGCCTAAATCTGCTCCATGAACGGCGCGCCCAAGTCTCCGCCAGCTCCCGACCCCGAATTCGACGTCGCCGCGCTCGAGGACGAAGCCGACGACGCTTCGCCCGCGTTCGATCTCGATCTCGACGAGCCCGCAGTCGAGCCGGGGCCGCTGGCCCGCGGCGCGGCGGCGATCAAGTCGTTCTGGAAGCACGCGCCGCTCGGGCCCGGCGTCTATCGGATGATCGGCGCGGACGGCGAAGTGCTCTACGTCGGCAAGGCGCGCTCGATCAAAAAGCGCGTGCAGAGCTACGCCACGCCCGAGCGCCAGTCGATCCGCATCGCCCGGATGATCGCGCAGACCGCTTCGATGGTGTTCGTCACCACCGAGACCGAGGCCGAGGCGCTGCTGCTGGAGGCCAATCTCATCAAGCAGCTCAAGCCGCGCTACAACGTGCTGCTGCGCGACGACAAGAGCTTCCCTTACATCCTCATCGCCGGCGGCCACGACGCGCCGCGGCTGATGAAGCATCGTGGCGCGCGCTCGGCGCCCGGCGACTATTTTGGCCCCTTCGCCAACGCCGGCGCAGTGACGCGCACCCTCAATGCGCTGCAGCGCGCGTTCCTGCTGCGCACCTGCTCCGACAGCTATTACGACAACCGCACCCGGCCGTGCCTGCTCTACCAGATCAAGCGCTGCTCGGCCCCTTGCACCGGCGAGATCGCGCCGGCCGAATACGCCGAACTGGTGACGCAGGCGCGCGACTTTCTCTCCGGTCGCAGCCGCGCGATCCGCCAGAAGCTAGCGCGCGACATGACCGCTTCGGCCGAGACGCTCGACTTCGAGAAGGCGGCGCGGTTGCGCGACCGCATCTCGTCCCTTTCGGCGATTCAGGGCGAACAGAGCGTCAACCCGCGCTCGGCGCCCGAAGCCGACGTCTTCGCCATCGCCGAAGAGGCGGGGCAATTCTGCATCGAGGCGTTCTTCTATCGCGCCTACCAGAACTGGGGCAACCGCGCTTACTTTCCGCGCGCCGACCGCGCGCTCAGGGCCGCCGAGGTGCTCGACTCGTTCCTCGCGCAATTCTATCTCGAGCGGCCCGCGCCGCGGCTGGTGCTGCTGAGCTGCGACGTCGCCTCGCGCGAATCGTTGCGCGAAATCCTCAGCGCGCGCGCCGGCCATCGCATCGCTATCGGCGCGCCGCGGCGCGGCGAAAAGAAGGAGCTGGTCGACAACGCGCTGCGCAACGCGCGCGAGGCTCTGTCGCGCAAACTGGCGGAGGCGGCGAGCCAGGAAAAGCTGCTCGGCGCGCTTCAAGCGGCGTTCGGGTTCGCGACGCCGCTTCGCCGCGTCGAGGTCTACGACAATTCGCACATCATGGGGACCAATGCGATCGGCGCGATGATCGTCGCCGGGCCGGACGGGTTCGTGAAGAATCAGTACCGCACCTTCAACATCAAGAGCGCGACGCTGACGCCGGGCGACGACTATGCGATGATGCGTGAAGTGCTGAGCCGCCGCTTCGCCCGGCTCGCCAAGGAGCAGGCGCAGGAGGCGCCTACGCCCGCCGAAGACGGCGCCTTTCCCGACAAGCCCGATCTCGTCGTCATCGACGGCGGGCGCGGACAGTTCGAGGCGGCGCGGCAGGTCTTCGCCGAACTCGGCGTCGAAGGCGTCGCCCTCGCTTCGATCGCCAAGGGGCCGGACCGCAACGCCGGCCGCGAGACCCTCTTCGTCGACGGGCGCGCGCCGTTCAAGCTCAACCCACGCGATCCCGCGCTGTTCTTCGTCCAGCGGCTGCGCGACGAGGCGCACCGCTTCGCCATCGGGACCCATCGCGCCAAGCGCAAGAAGGAATTCGTCAAGAGCCCGCTCGACGAAATCCCCGGCATCGGCCCGGCGCGCAAGCGCGCGCTGCTGCACGCGTTCGGCTCGGCCAAGGACGTCGCCTGCGCCGGCCTCGCCGACCTCGAAAAGACCCCGGGCCTCAACGCCACGACGGCGAAGCTGGTCTATGATTTCTTCCACGAAGCTGGCGGGAGCTGAGGGAGCATGGTAGGGGGCCGCCTTCCTTTCCCCGCGGGGGGAGAAGGGGAATGGGGCTTGAGGATTTCCATGCTCGAAGGCCTGCCGCCCAACAACGCCGCGCATCTTCTGCGCCTGGTCGTCGATGAAAAGCGCGCTCGCGCGGTCGCCGATCTGATCGTCGAGAGCTTCGAGCCAGCCGAGGCCGCTTCGACCGCCTTCGAGACCGACGAGCGCTGGCCGGGCGGCGGCAAGGCGTGGCTGGTCGAGGCTTATTTCGGCTTCGCGCCCGACGAGGAGGCCTTACGCGAACTCGTCGCCGCGGCGGCGGGCGACGACGCGGCGCGGCGCGTCGAATTCGGCCTCACCGAGAAGCGCGACTGGGTCGCGAATTCGCTCGCCGGCCTGGCGCCGGTGAGGGCCGGGCGCTTTCTCGTCCACGGCGCGCACGACCGCGCGCGCGTCGGCGCCCATGACATCGGCATCGAGATCGAAGCGGGCCTCGCCTTCGGCACCGGCCATCACGGCACTACGCGCGGCTGCCTCCTGCATTTCGACCGCGTTCTCAAACGCCGTCGGCCGCGCGCCGTCCTCGATGTCGGATGCGGCGCCGGCGTGCTCGCCATCGCCGCGGCCAAGGTTCTCAAGCGCAAGGTCCAGCTTGGCGACATCGACGCGACCGCCGTCGAAGTCGCCAACGCCAACGCGCGCCTCAACGGCGTCGCGGCGTATTGCAGGGCGATCGTCTCGCGCGGCGTCGAGAATCGCGCCTTGCGCGATGGCGGCCCTTACGACCTCGTGTTCGCCAACATCCTCGCCAAGCCGCTGCGCCTGCTCGCGCCCTCGCTCGCCGCCGTGATCGCGCCGGAGGGCGAAGCGATCGTCTCCGGGCTGCTGCTCAGCGATGCGCCCGGCGCGCTGGCGGCGTGGCGCGCGCAGGGCTTCTGCCTAGCCGAGCGGATCGAACTGGAGGGTTGGGCGAGCTTGCGGTTGAGGCGGTGAAACGCCTCTGACGCTCGTCGCCATTCGCGTCCACGACGCGTCGATCGGCTCCTCGCGATCGGCGTCGGCGCCGTCCTGCCGCACGCGCCCACAGTCAGCCAAGATCGCGCCAAATTTTGGCCGAATTCAAACACTTAGTTCCTCGTGCGCCGACCGCGGCCGGATGCGGCGGCGTCGAGACACGGAGGTGACTGCATGCGTGCGAGCGTGCTGGCGACTGTGCTTCTTGCGACCATGTCGACGGCCTCTTTGGCCAACGATTCCGTCCCCGAAAGCGTGAAGGGTCTGTACTTCGCGACCGATTTCCCCGCTCTGCAGATTCACGCCGGCGAGGAAACCACGCTCCTGCTGACCATTTACAATTATGGCCTGCCGCCGCAGCGCGCCGCGCTTTCGATCGCGGAGAAGCCGCAGGACTGGAAGGCCGAGATCGACGGCGGCAACAAACCCATCGGCGCCGCGTTTGTCGACTACAACGGACGCGCCAATCTCAGTCTCAAGCTGACCGCGCCGGCGTCCGCCAAGCCCGGCCCCTACAAAATCGTTCTCGACGCCGTGGGCGAGGACGCCAAGTCCGCGCTGCCGATTGCGATCGACCTCGCCGCGCCGCTGGCGGCGAAACTGACGGCGACGCCGAAATTCCCGGTGCTGCGCGGTTCGCCGAAATCGAGCTTCGACTTCGCCGTCACGCTGAAGAACGAAAGCGCCGAGGACACGATCGTCAACTTGAAGGCGGCGGCGCCCGACGGCTTCACGACGACGTTCAAGCAAGGCTACGGCAGCCAGGAAATCATCAGCCTGCCGCTGAAAGCAGGCGAGAGCAAGGACCTCACCGTGTCGGTGAAGCCCGCGCCCGGCGCGTCGGCCGGAAAGGTTCCGGTGGACTTCAGCGTCGTCGGCGACAAGGCGAGCGCCGAGACCAAGCTGACCCTCGATATCGAGGGCCAACCGTCGATCTCGATCAGCGGGCAGGACGATCGGTTGAGCGGCGAGGCCTACGCGGGAGAGCAAAGAAGCATCCCGCTCATCGTGCGCAACGACGGCACGGCGACGGCTGAGGGGCTCGCGCTCGCTTCGACGCCGCCGAGCGGCTGGACCATCAGTTTCGATCCCAAGCAACTGCCGCCGATTCCGGCGGGCGGCCAACAGAAGGTCAACGCGCTGTTGACGCCGAGCGCCAAGGTGATCGCGGGCGACTACATGCTCGGCCTCACCGCTTCCGGCGAGGGCGTCTCGGAGTCCGCGAACTACCGCGTCACCGTGCTGACGTCGACGCTTTGGGGCGTGACGGGAGTGGGCGTGATCGCCGCGGCGCTGCTGGTGCTGGTCGGCGCGGTCGGCAGGTTCGGACGCCGATGAGCGATCCGGTCATTCGCGCCGAGCGGCTCACCAAGGCTTACGGCGGCGCGATCGCGGTCGATCGGCTCGATTTGACCGTCGAGGCGGGAGAGGTGTTCGGCTTGCTCGGGCCGAACGGTGCGGGCAAGACGACGACGATCCTGATGTTGCTCGGCCTGACCGAGCCGACCTCCGGCCGCGCGATCGTCGCCGGCTTCGATCCGCTGCGCCAACCGCTCGAAGTCAAGCGGCGGGTCGGCTACATGCCCGACCAGGTCGGCTTCTACGACAACCTCTCGGGGGCGACGAACCTCGAATACACCGCCAGGCTCTGCGGGGTCGACGCCAAGACGGCGCGGCCGCGCATCGAGGCGGCGCTCGAGCGCGTGCGGCTCTCGGACGCGGCGCGCAAACCGGTGCGCGCCTATTCCCGAGGGATGCGCCAGCGGCTGGCCATCGCCGAGATCCTGATGAAGGGCGCCACGATCGCGATCCTCGACGAGCCCACCGGCGGGCTCGATCCGCAAGCGACGCGCGAATTTCTCGATTTGATCCGCTTATTGAGCAAGGATGGCATGACGATCCTGCTCACCTCGCATCTGCTCGAACTCGTGCAATCCGTCTGCGACCGCGTCGCGTTGTTCAATCGCGGCAGAATCGGCCTGATGGGGCGCGTCGACGAACTCCTGCGCGATGTGCTCGGCGGTTCGCATGTCATTCGCGTCGAGGCGAGCGGCGACGGCCTTAAGCAGGCGGTCGAGCGCGTGCCGGGCGTCGCGCGCGTTGCGGCCGCGGACGGCGGCCTGCGCGTGGAGGCCGGCGGCGACGTCAGAGCCGCGGTTGCGCGAGCGATCGTCGAGGCCGGCGGAAACCTGACCATGATCGACGCCGGCCATGCGAGCCTGGACGACGTCTACAGTCAATATTTCGAGGAGATGCAGAATGCGGCGTGAAGGCTCTGCGTTCGCCGGCGCGGGCGCCGTGATGATGAAGGAGTTCGCCGACAACCTCTCCAGCACGCGCATGCGCCTGCTGGAATTGTTGATCTTTCTGACCGGCGCCGGCGCGGTCTACGCCACGATCGGCGAGGTGCGCGACGTGGTCGGCGAGGACCCGTTCGTGTTCCTCAGCATTTTCACTGCGGCGAAGGCGCCGCTGCCCTCCTTCGTCGCGTTTCTCGGTTTCTTCATCCCGATCGTCGCGATCGCGCTCGGGTTCGACAGCGTCAACAGCGAATTCAACCACAGGACGATGAGCCGCGTTCTGGCGCAGCCGATCTATCGCGACGCGCTGCTGTTCGGGAAGTTCCTCTCCGGACTCGCCACGCTCGCGGTGACGCTCGCGGCGCTGTGGCTGTTCGTGATCGGGCTCGCCATCTTGCTGCTCGGCCTGCCGCCGAGCAGCGAAGAAGTGACGCGCGGCGTCGTGTTCCTCGTCGTCGCGATCGCCTACGGCGGCGTCTGGCTGGCGCTGGCGATGCTGTTCTCGGTGGCCTTCCGATCCGCCGCGACAGCGGCGCTCGCGGCCTTGTCGGTGTGGCTGCTGTTCGCGTTCTTCTGGTCGATGCTGGCGACGCTGGCGACGCCGCTGCTGGCGCCGGTCGATCCTGACGACGTGACCTCGGTGCTGCATACAGTCGCGGTCGGGGAGGGTCTCTTGCGGCTGTCGCCCAACACCTTGTTCGCCGAGACGGCGCAAGCGGTGCTTGACCCCTCGACCCGAGAGCTCGGCCCGATCCTTTCCACGCAACTCGAAGGCGCCGTGACCGCCCCGCTGCCGATCGGTCAGAGCGTGGCGTTGATCTGGCCGCAAGTGACCGGACTCGTCGCCGGCTTCATTGGGTTGTTCACAATCGCTTACGTGATGTTCCAGCGCCAGGAAGTCAGGGCGTGACCGGATCGGGCGCCGGCGGCCCGCCGCCGATCGTTCGCCGTGAGAGCGACTGGCGTTCATCGACGCCTAAGCGGTTGTCGCCATTCTCAATCAAACGCCCCGACCGCGATTCCCGTCATGTCGACCTCGCCCGGCGCGACGTACGGACCGCCGAAGCTCTCGACCGAAAAGCGCTCGGCCGTCAGCGTCGGCGACCAGTGGCTCGGCGCGACGCCCATCTTTCGCTTCAGGAAACGGACGAAGTCGGTCGGCGAGGGGACTTCGCGCCAGACACTGGGCAGGAAGAGGGCGGCGGCGCGGCCCTCGCGCAGCAGCAGGCCGTCGCGGTCGGGCCTGAGTTGATCGATCAATTCCCGTTCGCTGTCGCAGGGGATCGCCGCCATCGGCGAAAGCACCGAAATCGTGACGGTCAGGTCGGGCAGTTCGGCGCGCGTCATCGGCGCGAAGCGCGGATCGCCGAACCCGGCCCTGACCGCGTTGAAGCCGACGTCCTCGGCCAGTGGGCGCCGCGGAAATAACGAGCCGACGCAGCCGCGCAACGCCGCGTTGCGCTCCAGAGTGACGAAGGCGGCGCGATGCGCCGTCAGACCGCGCGGCAGATTCGGGTCCACGACGATCTCGGGCGGCGCCCCGCCGCGGGTCGAAGCGAAGTCGAGCGACGCCGAGGCGACGGCGACGAGGCGATCTCGATCGGCTCCCGCCAGCCTAGCCGCGCCCGGATACTCGAACGCGAAGGCGCCGTAGCCGACGACGCGCTCCCGCGGGCCGCCTAACTGGTCCGAGGTCGCGAAAGCCACGCCGGTCGCGCGCATGCGAAGCCCCTCGGCGCGGCGGATCGCGCCCCTCAAGCCGGCGTAGCCGCAGGCGTTGTCGGGGCCGAGCTCGCTCCAGCGGCCGCCCTCGATCAGGCTGCGGGTCTCGGCGTCTTTGGCGCGCGCTTTCGCCGCGGGCAGGAAATGCGACAGATCGGAGGAGATGCAGATCGCCGTCTCCGGTCCGCCCCATAGGCGGCCGAGCGCCGCTTCGACGAGTTCGGGCGCCGCGTCGCCGACCAGCGCCGGCGCGATCTCCAGCTCCGGGAGCAGGCGCTGGAGAAAGATCAGCGGCATTTCCAGGCTGTGCTCGCCCTCGAACGGCCGCGAGTCGAACGCGACGCCGTCGAGCGACTGAATCGAGCGCAGCGCTTCGGCGGCGACCGGCGCGAGGCCGAGCGGGGTCGACCAGGCGCCGGCGGGGTGAACGGCGAGGCCGCTGAGCGGCATGCGGTGATTGGGGCCGAAGATGACGACGCGGCGGACCTCTTGCGCCAGATCCAGCGCGCGCAGCGCCTCAGCGGCGACGGCGCCGGAGTAGTCGACGCCGGCGTGGGGAACGACGACCATCTTCGCCCGAAAGGGCGAGGGCGGCGCAGCGGCGAAGGCCGCGTCGATCTTGGCGGCCAGAATCGCCGGGTCGTCGGGGTAAAAAATCCCTGCGACCTGGGCGGGATGCGCCGCCGGCGCTGGAGGCGAAGATGTCTTCCTGCCGTCCATGAGCCGAACTCGCGATAACGGCGCCGAATGGGCGCGCTCCCTATATCGGGTGTACTCTCTTCAAAAGGGATCGTCCCGTGCGCTTCGTCGATCATTTTTCCCGCCCGCTGCCCGACGGGCGAATTGTGTGCGAAGTCTGCCCGCGCGCCTGCAAGATCGGCGTTGGGCAGCGCGGGCTCTGCTATGTCAGGCAAAACGTCGACGGCCGCATGGTCCTGACCACCGACGGATTATCCTCCGGTTTCTGCGTCGATCCCATCGAAAAGAAGCCGCTCTATCACTTTTTCCCCGGCAGCGCGGTTTTGTCCTTCGGCACGGCGGGCTGCAATCTCGCCTGCGCGTTTTGCCAGAACCACGAGATTTCCAAGAGCCGCGAGGTCGAAACCAGCGCGCAAAAGGCCGCGCCGGCGGCGATCGCGCGCGCTGCGGTCGAACTCGGCTGCGCCTCCGTCGCGTTCACCTACAACGATCCCGTGATCTTCTACGAATACGCGAAGGACGTCGCGGCGGCGTGCCACGAGCGCGGGGTGAAGACCGTCGCGGTGACGGCGGGCTACATGAGCGCCGAACCGCGCGCCGAATTCTTCCGTTGCATCGACGCCGCCAACGTCGATCTCAAAGGCTTTTCCGAAGGCTTCTATCACCGCCTGACCGCCGCGCATCTCGCCCCCGTGCTGGATACGCTCGTCTATCTCGAGCGCGAGACCGACGTCTGGCTGGAGATCACGACGCTCCTCATTCCCGGCGAAAACGACTCGGTCGCCGAGATCGACGCGCTGACGCGATGGATCGCCACGGAATTGGGGCCGGACGTTCCCCTGCATTTTTCCGGCTTCTTCCCGGATTACCGCCTGCTCGACCATCCGCCGACGCCGAAGGCGACGCTCGATCGCGCCCGCGCGCAAGCCATCGCCAACGGCCTCCATCACGTCTACATCGGCAATGTCCGCGATCCCGCCCGCCAGACGACGATTTGCGACCTCTGCGGCGCGGCCCTGATCGGGCGCGACGACTACGACGTGACGACTTACGCGCTCGACGCCTCTGGCGCCTGCGCGGAGTGCGGCCGCCCGCTCGCCGGCCGCTTCGCCGCCGAGCCGGGCCATTGGGGCCGAAGGCGCAAGCCGATCGACATCGCGGCTTTCGCCTGAGAGCCGCGCCGCGCCGTCGCGGACGAGCGCGTCGCATCCAAAGCGCCCGTCTGGGACAAAGCGAAGCATGTTCCGGAGCGAGCTTGGCGAGCGTGCGGCGACGCCGCTCGGCGCCGAGGCCGCTCAGTTCGGCCAGACGTTGGCGGCGGCGGGCCGGGCCGGCGACGACTTCTCGGGCGTCGCCACGTTGCCGTGCGGCATGGCGCTTGAGGCGAAATCTGAATGATTGTTCAGAGTATCGTCATCAGGGCGTACAATTCTCGTTGATCGGTCGATTTTGGCGCCTCGGCGCCTCGTTTTGGGCTAATAGGCGCCGATATGTCGGCACAGCATTCGCTCGAGCGTCAGAGGGTTCCGCGAGGCCGCCACAGTGAAAGCGGCGCCGTCGCGGCGCAACGTTTGGAAGTTGGAGGCAGCTCATGCGCCCATTGTTGTATAAGTCGACCGCCATCGCATTGACGGCCCTGTTTCTCGGCTTCGGCGTCGCCGCGGCGACCTGGACGCCCGCCGACGCCGCCCCGCCCGGCGTTTGGCATCACGGCTATTGGAACGGCGGCCACTGGTACGGCGGCTGGTGGGGGCCGGCGGTCGGCTTAGGGATTCTCGGCCTCGCCGCCGGCGCGGCGATCGCCGGGGGCCCCTACTACGGCCCCGGCCCCTATGGCCCTGGCCCCTACGGCCCCGGCTATGGCCCCGGTCCGGACGGCTGCATGGCCTATCAGCCGGTCTACGACCGTGGGGGCCGCTATCTCGGCCGCCGCTGGGTCGACGTCTGCCAGTAAGCCCGAGTCGGCGGCGCCGGATGGCCGTCGCTCGTCCTCTTAGCGCCGATCGCGTTCGCCTTCGGCGAACGCGCGAAGCCCTTCGCGTCAGATCGACGCGGGGGGCGGGGTCGCCCCGAGAGCGGCGGCGAAGCGCGCGCATGAAGCGCGGGCGCTGAGATAGCGATCGTGCGTGAGGCACAGGCCGTCGTCGGCGCGCGCCGACGCGAAAGCGGAACTCAGGCTCGAAAGGCCGGGCATCGCGGCCTCCAGATAGGCAGGGTCGTTGCGAAAATGCCGGCACGATCCGCAGAAGCCTTCGGCCGCCGTCGCCATGGACGCGCGCTTCGCGGGGCGCGCGCGCAATCTCAAGACGCAGCGGAAGTCCCTCAGCGGGCGCATCGATTCATCGCGCCAGGTTCGCCCAATAGGACGCAAAGACGAAGACGGAGAGAACGAAGCCGAGCAGGACGTTCACCGCCACGCCGGCGGCGAACGCGGCGAACGGCTTTCGTCCCGCCTTCGCCAGTTCGCCGATCCGCGTCGTCAGGCCGATGCTGAAGAAGCAGAAGATGAAGGCCCAGGTTCGAAAATCCTTGATCGGCGCGACAAGCGTCGGATTGACCGCCTTGTTGAAGTCCGCCAGCGCGTAGCCCCGCGAAGCCCAGGTGACGATCAGCGAGGCGACGAGAAAGCCGATGACGAATTTGGGGAAGCGGCGCCAAATCTCGCCGGCGTCGGGCTTGCGGCCGGCCTCGCGCGGTTCCCAGCGCGTCGTCGAAACGATCGCCAGCGCGAGCGCCCAGACGCCGATCCAGACATCGCGGCCGACCACCTTCATCAGCGTGAACGCCCAGACGGCCTGATCCGGCGCGCCGGCGACGCCCGAGGCGGGGCCGGCGTAGCCGCCGTAGGTCTGCGCGGCGGCGAAGCCCGCGGCGTCGGCGAATTCGGAGGTGCCGATCCAGGCCCCGGCGACGCCGGTGGGCAATTGCAGCCAACGCGCCGCCAGCGGCAGAGCGAAGATCATCACGATCGCCCAGAAGATCACCACCGTGATGGCGATCGGCGCGTATTCCTTCTTGGCGCCGACGGCGCCGGCGATGGCGATCGAAGCGGAAACGCCGCACACCGCGCCGCCCGCGCCGAGCGTCGCCGACAATTGGCGATCGAGCCCCAATTTTCGCGCGGCGAAGAAGATGACGAAAAAGGTCGCCAACGAGACGAGCGAGGCCTGGAAAATCGCGATCGGGCCCGCCCAGGCGATGAGCGAGAACGGCAGCGTCGCGCCGAGCAGCACGATGCCGGTCTTGACGTAGAACTCGACGCGGAAGCCCGCGTCCATCCAGCGCGGCAGGCCGATGACGTTCGAGATCAGCAATCCCAGCAGCAGCGCAACCAGCGGCGGCTCCAGGTTGTAATAATTCGCCTGGGTCCATTGGCCGAGGACGAAGATCACTGCGGAGAACGCATAGAGGAAGACGAAGGAGGGAACGAAGTCGCGCGCCGCAAAGCCCAGCGCCGTCAATGCCGCGGTGAAAATCGCCAGCCAGGCGACGAATTGCGCGAGGTAGCGCAGCCAGTTGGCGGCGAAGTGGCTCCCGAGCTGATCGAGGCTCGACCATTTCTCCGGGGTCACCGCGATCCATTTGAGGCTCGCCCCGTTGGCGAAGAGGGCATAGCCGACGATGACGATCCCCAGGCCGAGCCAGATCGCCCACCAATCCTCCTTGAGCCAGAGTTCTCGCCACCCCGTGGCGAACGCAGTCGATCGATCGGGGTTCGCTTCGAGTTGGTTTGCGCTCATCGTCGTTGGCTCCTCATCTCAGCCGGCCGGGCGGGGAAAAGCGGCCGAGCGCCCGCAGGGCTCATGAGTAACATTGTCTATTGAATTTGTCGAGTGATCAACCTAAATTCGTTCCGGGAGCCAAGATCGCTCCGAATTTTCCACCCTGATCCGACGGTGGCCCATGGCCGGATTTCCTCTGGAGCGCATCGTGATCGTCGGCGGCGGAGCGAGCGGCGCTCTGATGGCCGCCCACCTGCTGAGGCGCAAGCCGTCCAACCTCGGCGTCACGATCGTCGAGAAGCGCGCGCAGCTCGGGCGCGGCCTCGCCTACGCGACCGGGAATCCAAACCACCTGCTCAATGTGCGCGCCGCCAACATGAGCGCCTTCGCCGACGATCCCGGTCATTTCGCGCGTTGGCTGTCGAGGCAGGCGGACGGACCGCGGATGGAAGGCGATCCCGGTTTCCGCTTTGTCTCGCGCGGTCTCTATGGCCGCTATCTCGAGAGCCTGGTCCTCGAACATTTGTCCGGGCCGAACAAGCGTGGCGCGTTGACGGTGGCGCGCGACGTCGCGTGCGGCGTGACGGTGACGCCGAGCGGCGTCGAGATCGCCCTGGCGGCGGGAGCGCCGCTTCACGCGGATCTCGCCATATTGGCCTGTGGCCATGAGAGCGCCGTCGATGAAGACCCGCTCACCGTCAGCCCCTGGGCCGAGCCCGCGAGCGGGGGCGCTCCGCGCGACGCCGCGCTGCTGATCCTGGGAACCGGGCTGACGATGGTCGACACGGCTCTGGCGCTGCAGGAGCAGGGCCATCGCGGACGGATCGTCGCCTTGTCGCGTCGGGGCCTCGCGCCGCATGCGCACCGCGCCGTCGAACCGATGCGCATCGACGCCGACGCCGCGCCGTTCGACCAGGACATCCCGACGCAGCTTCGTTGGCTCAGGGGTCTCGCGCGCGAGCGCGAGGCGAAGGGCGGCGACTGGCGCAGCGTCCTCGACGGCCTTCGTCCGCACACGCAAGCGATTTGGCGCGCGATGACGCCGCGCCGGCGCGCGCGCTTCCTCGAACATGCGCGGCCCTGGTGGGACATCCACCGCCACCGCATGGCGCCGGAAGTCGCGGCCCGCATCGGCGCGATGATCGCCGACGGGCGCCTTGAAATCGTCGCGGGGAAAATCGTCGAGGTCGCGCCGAACGACCAGGGCGCCGACGTCGCCCTGCGCCGTCGCGGTTCGCAGACCGTCGAAACCCTCGCCGTCGCGCGCATCATTATCTGCAAGGGCCTGACGAGCGATCCCGACAAAAGCGCCAATCCTCTGGTGGCGTCGCTGTTCGCCGACGGGCTGGCGCGCGCCGACCCGCTGCGCATCGGCATCGAGGTCGCCGCGGATTGCGCCGTCGTCGACCGTGAGGGCCGCCCGTCGCCGCGCCTCTTCGCCATCGGCCCAATGAGCCAGGCGGCGTTTTGGGAGATCATCGCGGTTCCCGACATTCGCCTGCAAACGGCGGCTCTGGCCGCTCGGCTCATCGCGTATTGACGAACGCCGCCGATTAGTATAGCAAGTCGATCGAATAAAGGGCAATCCGGCGCTGCGCTTGCGCAATCAGAAGGAATGGGACGTCGCCATGTCGCATTGGTACAAGGACAATTCGCTCTCCATCGGGCGCACGCCGCTCGTGCGTCTCAATCGGGTCGTTGACGGCGCCTCCGCCACCGTCCTGGCCAAGACCGAGGGGCGCAACCCCTCTTATTCCGTGAAATGCCGTATCGGCGCCGCGATGATCTGGGACGCCGAGAAGCGCGGCTTACTCGGGCCGGGCAAGGAACTCGTCGAGCCGACGAGCGGCAACACCGGCATCGCGCTCGCCTTCGTCGCCGCGGCGCGCGGAATCCCGCTGACCCTGACCATGCCGGAGACGATGAGCATCGAGCGGCGCAAGCTCTTGACCGCGCTCGGCGCCAAGCTGGTCCTCACCGAGGGGCCGAAGGGCATGGGCGGCGCCATCGCCAAGAGCGAGGAGATCGCCGCCTCCAATCCCGGCCGCTACGTTCTCCTCCAGCAGTTCAAGAATCCCGCCAATCCGGCCATTCACGAAGAGACCACCGGGCCGGAGATATGGAACGACACCGACGGCGCCGTCGACATCTTCGTTTCGGGCATCGGCACCGGCGGCACCATCACCGGCGTCTCGCGGTATATCAAGCGCAAGAAGGGCAAGCCGATCGTCTCGGTCGCCGTCGAGCCGTCGGCGAGCCCGGTCCTCACGCAAGCGCGCGCCGGCCAGCCGTTGAAGCCCGGCCCGCACAAGATCCAAGGCATCGGCGCCGGTTTCGTGCCGGACGTGCTCGATCTCTCCCTGGTGGATGCGATCGAGCAGGTCAGCAATGAGGAAGCAATCTCCTTCGCGCGTCGCCTGGCGCACGAGGAGGGGATCCTCGCGGGGATTTCCAGCGGCGCGGCGGCCGCCGTGGCCGTGCGTATCGCCAAGCGCCCGGAGAACGCGGGCAAGACCATCGTCGTGGTGCTGCCCGATTCTAGCGAGCGGTACTTGAGCACGGCGCTGTTCGAGGGCGTGTTCGACGCCCAGGGTCTCGCCGCCGTAGCCGCCTGACGGCCGCGGGCGCCGCTCAGGCGAGATCGACCTCCGCCAGCGCCGCGGCCTGTCGCCGCCCCAGCGCGGCGACATCGAAGCCGTCGATCGTCTCCTCGAACAGGCGATGGAAGTTCATCGCCGCGTCGAGGCGCAGGAAGACGGCGCCGAGGCCGATCGTGGCGCGATCGAGAAAGACGAATTCGCGGGGAACCTTCAGGGCGCCGCCTTCGGCCTTCAGCGCCTGCATGACGGCGAAGATCTCGCGCCGGCCGTAATCGCCGGGCTTGACCCCGTCGGCGATGGTGCGCACGCGATCGTCGATCAGCGGCCCGTAAATGAAGCGCGCCCAGATGGTCAGCGCCGCGATCGTCGCCCGCGACAGACCGCGAAAGCCCCAGATTTCGTAAGCGTGGACGATGCGAGCCTCGTCAGCCTCGCCGAGCGCGCGATAGAGCTCGACGACGCCGCCGACGAACCCGGCGGGAAAGATGCGCACGCAGCCGTAGTCGAACAGGTTCAGCGCCTCGACTTCGCGCGCCTCGCCGTCTCCCGTCGCGACGACGGAATAATTGCCCATGTGCGGATCGGCGTGAATGACGCCGAAGCGCGAGAACGGCCGCCACCAAGCCTCGAACAACGCCAGCGCGATGGCGGCCCGCGCCTCGGCGCCGGCGCGCTCGAATTCGGCCAGCGGCGCGCCGTCGAGCCATTCCTGCGTCAGCAAGCGCCGCGTCGACAGCTCGGCGAACACCTTGGGCACACGCACGCGCTCGTTATCCGCGAGCATCGTCGCGTAGAGCCGCGTCAGCTTCGCCTCGCGCTCGTAATCCAGCTCCTCGCGGATGCGGGCGGCGATCTCGACCGCGATTTCGCGAGTGTCGATCGCCGGCCCCATGCGGCGGTGGAACTTGAGCAGGAATTCGAGCTGCGACAGGTCGACCTCCACCGCCGAGGCCATGTCGGGATACTGCAGTTTGCAGGCGAGCTTCTCGCCGGCGAGGCTGGTCGCGCGATGCACCTGGCCGAGCGAGGCGGCGGCGGCCGGCGTGAGCTCGAACTGCGAAAAGCGCGCGCGCCAGTCGGGGCCGAGTTCGGCCTGCATACGGCGGCGCACGAACGCGGCGCCCATCGGCGGCGCCTGCGACTGCAGGCTGATCAACTCGCTGGCGTAGTCGGCCGGCAGCGCCTCGGGGATCGTCGCCATCATCTGCGCGACCTTCATCAACGGGCCCTTGAGCGAGCCGAGCGCCTCGGTCAGGGCGCGCGCGGGGCCGCCGCGCTCGCCGCCGATTAGCCGCCCGGCGCCGACGCGCGCCGCGAAGGCGCCGGCGTTGACGCCGAGGTTGGCGTAGCGCCGGGCGCGGGCGGAAAATCGATCGCCTTCGTCGTCGCGCGTCATGAAGCGGCGCTCTCCTTCCTTGCTCGCGCTGTCTTAGGCCCATTGCTCGGGGTTGAGCGAGGCGAATTTGCGGCCCGCCGATAATCTCCATCGACAAAATGGCCGAAGACTGCGAGGATCGGGCGCGGCGAGCCGGGCGCGACGAATTGCTCGTCGATCTCCGGGCGAGGGTGAGTAAAATATCGGCCGCAGGCGAAAGGGCAAGCCGAACGGCTCTGATCGGGGGAGGGCGTCATGCATCGCGGCGAGCCGCTGCTGATCTACGAGACCGAAGTCGCGGCCGACTGGATCGATTACAACGGCCACATGAACGACGCGGCCTACGCCGTGGTGTTCAGCCGCGCGCTCGACGCGCTAATGGACCGCATCGGCCTCGACGCGGCCGCGCGCAAGGCGCATCGGCGCTCGCTCTATACGCTGCAAGTCATGCTGCACTATTTCAAGGAGACGAACCAGGGCGAAGCCCTGTCCGTGCGCTGCCGTCTGTTGGAGCACGACGACAAGCGCATACGCGTTTGGCTGGAAATGCTCGGGAGCCGGGAGGGCGCGAGCCTCGCCGCCAGCGAGCAGCTGCTGATCTCGGTCGATCAGGGCGGAACGAGCGCGCGCGCCGCGCCCTGGCGCGCCGAAACCAAGGCCGCGCTCGACGCCCTGGCCCATGCGCAGCGCGGCCTCGAAGCCCCACCGCTGGCGGGGCGCGGCGTCGCGCTAAAGCGGAAGTAGATACGCGCGACGACGACGCCCTTTTCTTTTCCTCTCCCCGCGAAGGCGCAGGGAGAGGCGGGGTGAGAGTTCAGGTGAGATTCCCCGTTGCATCCGGGATTCGCGGTTCGCCGATGTCCGCGGTCGCCGCCGGAGCCGCCCCGCTCACCGCGCCTTTTGCAATCGTCGCTTCCAACGTTCGCCCGGCTTGAGTTCGGCGCCGAGGACGTAACGCTCCAGAATGCGGCGATGCCGGGCTTGACGCGCCCCGGCGCCCTCCGCCGTCGCGCTCTCCGACGCCGCGTCGGGGACGGCGGATGGAGCCTCGGCGAGCGCGCGCGCCGCGAGAAGACTGGCCAGCGCCTCGGCTGGGGCGGCTTCGCGCTTTGGCCTCGCGCCTGGCGAGCCGATCTCGACCTTACGCCCGGGCTTCGGCGTCGAAGGTTCCCGCCTGCGCCGAGGCGAGGGCGCGGCCTCCTCGGATGGCGGCGCGACCGGCTCGAGGTCCGCGAGACTGGGAAGAATTCGGCCCTGGCGGCGCGGCGGAGGCGCTTCGGGAGCGGGCGGCGCCTTGGCTTCGGCCTGGAACAGCGCCGACTCGCCGGAAGGGCGCTCCGGTTTCGACGCCGGGTAGGCGAGCGGCGCCGCCGCCGACCAGGTCTTGGCGCCCGCGCGCGTCGATTGGCGCTGCCGCCGAACCTCGACGACGAATGTGGGGGGCGGTCGTTTCATGTGAGCCTTCGACGTTCGGGTTTAGCCCGGCCGAGCGAATTTCAAGGGCGAATCCCAATCGACTCGGCGCAGCGCGGCGTCCATGCTGAAGCCCAAAGCGGCGAAAAGCAACATGCCCCGAACCGATCTAGCCTCGGCCGCGACGCGCCGTGGCCGATTTTGTCGCGACCCGCTCGAGCCCCGCGCTGACCGAGCATTAACCCTATCGCGGGCTTAACGGAACCGATAAAATCCGTGTCTGGGCGAGCCCAAGTTTTGGCCCATTTGCGGCGCAGACCCGCCCGAAACGCGCCGACGGCCGTCCCGCCGAACATGAAGCCGGTCCTACCCGCTCCCCCAAGAGGTTGCCCCGATCATGAACACAGACGCCGCCGCAACGGTCGCCGCCAATCCCGAGACCACGCTGCTCGCGATGTTCTGGTCCGCGCATGTCGTCGTCAAGATCGTCATGATCGGCTTGCTGGCCGCCTCGTTCTGGAGTTGGACAATTATCGTCAACAAGACTTTGCTGTTCGCCAAGTTCAAGCGCGCGATGGACGGTTTCGAGCAGATCTTCTGGTCGGGCGAATCGCTCGAGGAGCTCTACGGATCGCTGGCGCAACGGCCCGTTGCAGGGGCCGCCAGCCTGTTCGTCTCGGCGATGCGCGAATGGAAGCGCTCGTTCCAGACCCCGACCGCCTCCTTTCGCGGCCTGCACGCGCGCCTCGACAAGGTGCTCGACGTCTCCATCGCGCATGAGATCGAGCGGCTTGAATCCAACCTGTTGTTCTTGGCCACTGTCGCCTCGGCGGCGCCCTTCGTCGGCCTGTTCGGCACGGTCTGGGGCATCATGACCTCGTTCCGTTCGATCGCCGCCTCGAGGAACACTTCGCTCGCGGTCGTCGCGCCTGGGATCGCCGAGGCGCTGCTGGCGACGGCGATCGGACTGTTCGCCGCCGTTCCCGCGCTGATCGCCTACAACAAGTTGCAGGGCGACGTCGCCCGGGCGCAAGCGCGCATGGAAAGCTTCGCCGACGAATTCTCATCCATCCTGTCGCGGCAGATCGATCAGCACGTTTCGGGCGACAAAGCGGCCTAAGGCCGGGCGGAACGGTTAAGGAGCGGGCCGATGGGAATGACGGTGGGAGCCGCAGGGCGCAAGAGTGGACGGGGGCGGCGCGGCGTGCCGCGCTACGGCGCGATGGCCGACATCAACATGACGCCTTTCATCGACGTCATGCTGGTGTTGCTCATCATCTTCATGGTTGCGGCGCCGTTGCTGACCAGCGGCGTCGCTGTCGACCTGCCGCAGGCCAAGGCCGGCGCGCTCAACGTCGAGCAGAAGCCGATCGCCATCGCGCTCGACGACCAGGGGCAATTGTTCCTGATGGATCAACCGATCGCCGAGGCCGAACTCGTCGACAAATTGCAGGCGCTCGCCGCCGACGGCGCCGATCACCGCATCTATCTGCGCGCTTCGAAGGTCGTGCCCTACGGGCGCGTCGCCGAGATCATGGGGGCGGTGACCGCGGCCGGCTACAAGAAGGTGGCGCTGGTCACGGAACCCGATAAGCGGTGAGGCGAGGCCTGGCGTGAGCGACCAGCCGTCGAAAATAGGGCT
>Ga0326728_10009766_pt1 | contig 22870 bp, 16 predicted proteins | sample MB3enrmetagenome_FD_207602 | JGI IMG/M metagenome (GOLD analysis project Ga0326728, IMG submission 207602) | Lab enriched peat soil microbial communities from McLean, Ithaca, NY, United States - MB31MN | ecosystem: Environmental > Terrestrial > Soil > Wetlands > Peat | place: USA: New York... | reverse complement strand
GCGGAGCACGTCGTCGGCGATGCGGAAGCTCTCAAAGAAGCCGGCGTCCTTGGCCACGGCAAGCAGCTTCTCGTTGGGGATCACGATCATGGTGTCCACGCTCTCGATCAGCTCCTTCATGCCGCGATCGGCCTGCATCAGGCGGCGCTTGCCCTCGAAGCCGAAGGGGCGCGTGATGACGGCTACGGTCAGGATGCCCATCTCGCTGGCCAGGGAGGCAATCACGGGCGCGGCGCCGGTACCGGTGCCTCCGCCCAGGCCGGCGGTGACAAAGACCATGTCGGCGCCTTCGAGGGCCTCGATGATCTTCTCCGAGTCCTCGAGCGCGGCTCGCCTACCTACGTCGGGGTTGGCGCCCGCACCCAGGCCGGCGGTGAGCCGCACCCCGAGCTGGAGCTTGATGGGGGCCTGCGACAGCTTGAGCGCCTGCACGTCGGTGTTGGCGGCAATAAACTCCACGCCCTCCATGTGGGCCTGGATCATGCGGTTGACGGCGTTGCCGCCGCCTCCGCCCACGCCGATCACCTTGATGCGGGCGCCGCGCAAGGGCTGTTCGTGATATTGAATGCGCATCTCTCCGGCTTGATTCTTCTGCTGTTCCATGGCGGCTTCAGTCTCCTGATTCATGACGTGACTCCCGGACCCGGTTGCTGGTTGAAAGCTAAAAACTGGCTGCGAAGATGGCGCGCAGCTTGGCGCGCAAGCTGTTGTCTTCGGCCGCGCGGGTCACGCGCGTGCGGTGAGCATAGAGCAACATGCCGATGGCGGCGGAAAAGCTGGGATGGACAAGCTCGCCGGGCATCTGCGAAAGGCGCACCGGCAGTCCCGTCCGCGCCGGAACCCGCAACTGGCTCTCGGTCACGTCCAACATGCCGGGCAGCATGGCGCCGCCGCCGGTGAGTACGCAGCCGGCTCCAAGCGCCTCCAGAACGCCACCCTTGCGCAGGCTTTCCTTGACGAAGTAGAGCAACTCGCGGGCGCGCGGCTCCAGTATCTCGGCAATCGTGCGCAAGGGCAGGGTTCGCGGCTGCGGGTTGGCAATCTCGATGGACGCCTCCTCGGGCACGGCGGTCACTACGGCGTGGCCGTACTCACGCTTGAGTTCCTCGGCCTGGGCCACCGGCATCTGCAGGCCCACCGCCAGGTCGTTGGTAAAGTGCGCCCCGCCGATGGGGACCGAGCCGGTGTGGGCCACCGCGCCCTCGAAGAAGACCACCAGATCGCTGGAGTGGGCGCCAATATCCAGCAGGCACACGCCCAGCTCGCGCTCGTCGGCGGAAAGCGTGGCCTCAGCGGATGCAATGGATTCGAGCACCGCCTCTGAAACCTCGAGCCCGGCCCGGTTGGCGCAGGTGACCGTGCTTTGCAGCGCGCTGCCGGAGCAGGTGGCGATGTGCAGATCCACTTCCAGGCGCGCGCCCACCATGCCCACGGGATCGAAGATGCCGGGCTGCTCGTCGAGGATGAACTGGCGAGGCAGAAGGTGGAGAATCTCGCGATCCGGAGGCCGCTCGACGGCCCGCGCCCGCTCGACGGCGGTGCGCACGTCTTCGCGGGTGATCTCCCTCATGCGGTTGCCCAGCTCGAAGCCTCCGTTGGTGTTGAGCCCGCGAGTATGCGGCCCGCCCACGCCCACCGCGCATTCATCGATGTTGGCCCGCGCCACCCGCTCGGCCTGCTCGTTGGCCGCCATTACCGCCTTGGCCGCCGGAGCAAGCTCGGCGATCAGCCCCTTGCGCATCCCGGCCGACTCCACCACTCCGTGCCCGCGATAGCGTAGCGCGCCCTCGTTCAGGTCCGCCGCCAGCACACGGGTGTGCGCGCTGCCGATGTCCAGCACCACGATCAGGTTGTCCTGCCTCTGGCTCATCGCGCTCACTCCCCCTCTGGCGCAGCCGCGGCTGGGCGAACTGGAGGGACAGGCTTCCGCTTGCTCCCGTTGAGCGCGGCGCGCTGGGCCTCGGCCCGTTTTTTCTTGCCGCTTGCCGCTTTATCCTTGGCGGACTGGCGCTTGACTGCCGGGCTCTCCGCTGCGCTGTCTTTTGCGGTCGTGTTTTTTGCCGTGGCGCCGGCGGAGTCAGCGGGGGTTGTCGCCTGTGAGGTTGGGCTTTCGGCCGATCCGCCTGCAACTTGGTCGCTGTCAGCAACTTGCCCGGCCAAAGGCTTGCCTCCGCTTACTTCCGATGAGCTCTCCGCGCCGGCCACGGCTTCCACGGCGTTCGCGCCGCGGGCCATCTCCAGCACCACCTGCTGGTCGTAGCGCAAATCCACCGCCGCCAGCCTCGGATACTGCTGCCGCCACTCGGCGATGTGCGCCTTGTAGCGCTGGTAGCGCTCGAGGAAATGGTCTTCGCCAAAATGAGCCAGAATATCGCCGCCCTGCTCGGGCATGAAGACCCGCGCATCCTCGGGATCGGTCAGGTCGATTTCGGAAACCTGCTCGGAGATGTGCTGGCCGTTGGCGTCCAGCTCGGCCAGCAGGCGCTGATACAACGCCATCCGCGCCTTGCGCGAGGGCGATGGGTCGCGGGGATCGATGCCCGTCAGCACCGGGAACGAGTAATGATGCTGGGCCATTGTCGAGGCCGGCATGGTGAGCAGAACCCCGCTCGCGTCCACCAAGCCGATCTGCTGGCCATGGCGCGTGAAGGCCACCGGCTGCCGCTCCACCACATCGACCCGGATCCGGTCCGGGAGCAGCCGCATCACCGTCGCCCGCTCCACCCAGGGAATCTCTTCCAGTTGCCTGCGCCGCTCGGCCAGATCGACATAGAAGATGTTCCGCCCAATGTCTTCACCGAAGATGGGCAGCATCTCGGCGCGGCTCACCTGGGTAAGTCCGGTGGCCTCGATGTTGCCCGCCCCGGCAATGCGGAAGCGCGCATCGCCATCGATATAGGTTTTGAGAAGAAAGCCGCCCGTAGCCAGGCCGCACAGAACGAGGAGAGCGCACAGGGTGAGAAACACGCGGCCCACGCGGCTCGCAGGCCGCCACCAGCAGCCGCGCGGCTCGCCGGAGCGCTGCCCGCCAAAGCCTGCCCCAATCAGGTTCGCGGAGTCGTCGCCGTCAGGGTCCGGCATCTCCAGCGGCATGCCCGGTCCGCCGCGCCGGACGCGCACGGTCGGGGGCACACCCTGCTCCACGCTCCGGAAGCGAGGCTCCACTGCGGCCTCATCGTTCCAGACAAAGGGGCGGGTTGAGTTGTCGATCGGTTTCGTCACGCCCGAGCAAGGTCGTGAGAATCGCCAGGCTTCACTATAGCGCGCGGCCCGGCGGCTTATTTCCGCAAGCCGCTGTGGGGGAATCCACACCGTTACGGGTTGTATCGTTTTGAGACAGCCGGCGGCGGGATCAGGGGTGGGCGATCAGTAGCCGGACGAGGGACAAATATCCACATTGGAGCACTTCCTGAAGCGGTCTCCCGGTCCAATGATCAAACTGAGAATGACGAGACTGACCAGAACGCAGCTCACGATGTGATTAGACTTTGTAGTCCCACTCCTTGCGATAGGGCATATCGACGTAGCTGTTTGCCACCTCGTCGTTGGTGAATCGCATGGCCTGCGAGTCCCAGAGCAGAACCTTGGAGCTTCGCCAGTAGCGGGGCGCATCCGCGCCAGCGCCGGCCGCGGGCGCTGCCCCTGGCGCATGCACATGACCGTCGCTGGAGGCGGGAATCCACACCACCGCGGAGTCCGACCGGCTGTTTTGCCCCCAACCCGCGCCGCTGCGCACTCCAGGCGTGCTGTATCTGCGCTCCGCCAGGGTTCCCAGCAAAGCGAACTCCGTCAGCCCGCAGGCGAATTCAACCGGCGTAATGGACTTCCTGCCGGCTTTGCACATGCGCACCCATTCGGCGTAATGGTCCGCTCTCTCGCAGCGCGGCAGGGTCGGTTCGGGCTGCTTGAAGTCCTTGAAGCGGCTCTCCGGGAGAAGCTGGCCGCCGGGCAGCCCTCGCAGCGGCTGCCCCGGCTTGGGCAGAGTATGGTCCGGCAACCACGGGCTGCCCCCATAGAACGCTGAAACCAGAACGCCATCTTCGCCGACGAACATGATGCCCCTGCCCGGCATTCCCATATCGGCGGGCATGCTCAGGGGACGGGGCGGCTGCAGGCCGCCGTCGTAGAAGTAGGCCATCATCTCCGGGTGCTTGCCGCGGGCGGGAAAGTGCCACTGGATGAAGTTGGCGATGCTGGAGCACTCGCTGTTCTCCACCACGCCCGCCAGCGAGAAAGACTGGCAGGCGTCGGCCGCCACCCAGTCCGGCGCGCCCATCTCCAGCTCGTCGTGGAAGATATGCAGCGCGTGGCAGGCCACGTCACCCACGTTGCCGGTGCCGAAATCCCACCAGGGCCGCCAGTTCCCGTAGTGGTAGATTCTGTGGTAGGGCCGCGCCGGAGATGGACCGCACCACTGGTCCCAGTTCATTCCCGCGGGCGGCGTCTGAGCCTCCGCCGGGCGGGCCAATCCGCTGGGGCTGTGCGTGCCGGTCCAGAAGTGTACCTCGCGGATGGGGCCGATGGCCCCGCTCAGCAGCAGCTCCGTCGTGGCCCGCGCGGGAGAAGCACATGCGTCCTGAATGCTGGCCTTGGTGGTCACCTTCGACGCCAGGCACGCGGCCTTCACGCGCCTGGCTTCGGCGATGGTGTGCGTGATCGGCTTGGCGCAGTAGATATGCTTGTTCATCCCCAGGCCCGCCAGCACCAGGTGAGAGTGCCAGTGGTCCGGCGTGGCCACGATCAGCGCGTCGATGTTCTTCTCTTCCCGGTCGAACATCTCCCGGAAGTCTTTGTAGAGCTTGGCCTTGGGATAGAGCCTGAAGGCCGGCGCCGAGTATTCGTGGTCCAGGTCGCAGAGCGCCACGATCTCTTCGTCTTTGCATCCGGCCACATAGTCCTGGCCCACGCCGCCCACGCCCACGCAGGCAATGCGCAGCTTCTGGCTCTCGCGCGGCTCCTCGACAGCCGCCGCCGCAAAGCGCGGAGCGACCAGCGCCGCCAAGCCGCCGGCAATCGCCGCGCGCCGGGAGATTGTACCTTCAGGCCACTGGTTCGGATTCATAGGATCGTTCTCCTTTGTCGATTCTATTCGGGTATTTCCCCGGCGCTTGTCCACATTGCTGGCGGCAAAGCACGCAGCGCGGGGATGCTCGATCCACGCAGTCTATTGCGCCGATGGAGGCAACGGGTGTATTGTTCCTTGCCAGGATTCCAGAACATATTTTCCAGTTGAATCCGCACGCTCAACGGAAGAATTGGGAGGCACGGGACCATGGCTCTAAGCACAGAGTCTATTCCGATGCGGTGGCCGGCAGGCCCCTTGGAGATCGCGCTCCGCAAGAATGTGAAGGGCTTTTCGCCGGAGACGGCCGAACTGCTTCGCGCCTGGCTCGATCCGGCCTCGCTGGCCCTCGTCCAGGGCTCGCCGGTCAATTGCCTGGTGGTAAGTTGGGCCTCGGGTCTGGCGGAGGACGCCGCCCAGCAACAGGCGCTCAAGCCGCTGATCGACAAGGGACGGCAGGCCGGACTCGACTTCGCCGGCATCGTCGAGGGGAAGGCGGACAGGCAGGCAGCCATTGCCGCCGCCCAGTCCGCAGGTGTGGCCGCTGTTCTCATGGATGGCGACGCGCCCGCGAACGCCGGCATCCCGGTGATCCCGCGCTGCGAGCGCGCCCACCTGGCGTGGACAGCGAACTCGCCCCTGCTGGGCATCTCCGACGGCAAATGGCCCGGCATCCCGCAGGATGTGAATCAGGCCGGCGGACCGACGAATCTGCCCTGGGTCGATTCCAACGGAGCGGTCCTGCGCATTGCGCGGGCGCTGGCGCCCGACAAGGACGTGTGGATCGAATTCGACTCCCCGCCGCAGCAGGCGGCGCCGTCTGCCGAGGCCTACATGCTGGCCGTGGCCGATCCCGCCAGTTACGGGGCGAGATGGGTGATCTCGCTGGATGATGCGCTGCGCACGGACCTGACCGCCAAGAAGCAGCCGGCCCTGGATGCCTGGAACAAAGTGGCCGGCATGGCTGCCTTCTTCGAGCGGCACAAACAGGCGCGGACCTATGAGGCGGCGGGGCTGCTGGCCGTGATCTCGGATTTCGCCGGGTCCAACTGGTTTCCCGGCGAGGAGGCGGTCAACCTGCTTCCCAGGCTCCGCGAGCCGTTCCGCGTGATTGCTCGATCACGGGCGGCAGCCGCATCCTTCGACGGCCTGCAGGCCGTCTTTTACGTCGATCAGGAGCCGCCGGATGCCCAGTTGCGGCAGAAGCTGATCGCCTTCGCCAAAGGCGGTGGCACCCTCTTCGTGCCTTCCAAATGGCCAAACCCGGAGGGCGAGCCCGCGCCGGCCGAGCCGTACCTTCTCTTCAGCCTGCGCCAGTTGGGCAAGGGCCGCCTGGCGGTATGCAAGGAAGATCACCCGAACACCTATGACACGGTGGCCGACATCCAAAACGTCGTCAGTCACAGGAACGATCTGCTGCGCCTGTATAACGCATCGTCGATGAATTTCTTCTACCAGGCCTCGGCTCAAGGCGGCCGGGGAGTGATCCACCTGTTGAACTACTCGCGCCGGCCGGCGAGCGATGGACCTCTCTTTTATGTGAAGGAACCGCAGAAGTCGGCCAGCCTGGTGAGTCCGGAACTGGCCGCGCCCGCCGAGTTGCAGTGGGCTCCGCAGGAAGCGGGTGGGGCGGAGTTGGCCCTGCCGCGCATTTCCGTGTATGGCGCCGTCGAACTGGAGAGCTAAGAGCTGAAGGAGACCGCAATGAAAAGAGATTTGACCAGGAGAGAGATGCTGGTGGCGTCCGGCGCAATGCTCGCGCTGCCGGCCTTGCCAGCGTGGAGCGCAGCGCCTACCGGCCCAACGGGGCGGGTCGCCGTGGCCAAGTGCAAGACGTACGGTCCCGAGTTGCTTCCCGCATTGGAGACGATGTTCGATCAGATTGGCGGACTTGACCGGCTGGTGAAGGGCAAGACGGTCGCAGTGAAGATCAACCTCATCGGCGTCCGCTGGCAGCGGTTGGGCACGGCAAGGATGGAGGACACGTTCTGGACGAATCCTCGCGTGATCGCGGGGGTGGTGCACCTGATGGGCAAGGCCGGCGCGCGCCGCATCCGCGTGGTTGAAGGCCCCTGGTCGACCCCCGAGACGCTGGAAGAGGTGATGCTGTCAATGAACTGGCAGCCGCGGGAGATTTTGAGCGCCGCGGACAACGTGGAGTTCGAGAACACCAATTATCTCGGCCGGGGAAAGAAGTATTCGCGGTTCATCGTGCCTGGCGGGGGTTTGATCTACCCCGGTTACGACCTGAACCACTCCTATGAGGATTGCGATGTCTTCGTCTCCCTCGCCAAGCTGAAAGAGCACGCGGCCACGGGCGTCACGCTGTCGATGAAGAACGTCTACGGAGCCACTCCCATCACCATCTACGGCGAGGGCGCCGGAGTGGACGAGCCCAGCATCCGCCCTCACGGCGGACGCGGCGGAACCTTTCATTTTGCGCGCCGCATGCCCTCCAAGAGCGCGCCCCAGCAGAAGGATATGAGCTTGCCCAAAGACGCCGGCTACAGGATTCCGCGCATCGTGGCGGAACTGTGCACGGCGCGGCCCGTCCACCTGGCGATCATCGACGGCGTTAAGACGGCAACGGGCGCGGAGACCAACTACGGAAGTCCAAACCGGCCCCAGGCAGCGGTCAACCCCGGAGTGCTGATTGCCGGGACGAATTGCGTGGCCACCGATGCGGTGGCGATGGCGGTGATGGGCTTCGATCCCATGGCCGACCGCGGTACGGCGCCGTTCGCAAACTCCGACAGCATGGTGCGCCTGGGCGAAGACCTGGGCATCGGCCTGCGCGACCCCAGCCGCAACGAGATCGCCGGAGCGCCCATCTCGGAGGTCGTGTTCAGCTACAGCGCGGTGCGCGATAGGCTGTTGGCGGCGGCCAAAAAGTCGTGAACCGCGGCTTCGCGCCGCGAACTCCCGTTGCGGCGGGCGGAAGGTTCGGATAGCTGTGGCGGAGACCGGCTCTGGACCGAGCGAACTGCTGCGCCTCGATGAGAACTTCGACGCCATGGGCGCGACGTTCTCCATCGCCCTCTATGGTCACGACCGTGCGGAGATGGAGGCGGCGATCGACGCCGCCTTTGCCGAAGTGGCGCGGCTCGACGCCGAGCTTTCCAACTACAGGGTTGACAGCGAATGGAGCAAACTGAACCGCCGCGCCGCCGATGAGCCGGTCGGCGTCTCCGAAGAGCTGTTTCAGTTGCTTTCCTCCTGCATGGCCTATAGCCGCGAGAGCGAAGGGGCCTTCGACATTGCGGTGGGTCCGCTGATGAAGCTGTGGGGCTTTTACAAGGGCTTCGGCAGCCTGCCCAGCCCGGCGGAGGTTGAGGCCGTCCTCCCCAAAGTGGGCAGCAGGCACGTTCACCTAAACGCGGCCAGCCGGACGGTGCGATTCGACCGCCCCGGAGTGGAACTGGACCCGGGCGGAATCGGCAAAGGCCACGCCGTGGATCGCATGGTGGATGTGCTGCGGCAGCGAGGCTTCAAGATCGCCTTGGTCGCGGGGTCGGCCAGCACAATTCATGGGATGGGCGCTCCTCCCGCGGAGCCAAGAGGCTGGCGGGTGGGCATCAAGGATCCGCGCAACCCCCGCCGGACGGTCGCCGAGGTTTTTCTGAAGGATATGTCGCTCTCCACCTCCGGCAGCTACGAGAAGTTCTTCCGCGCGGAGGGACGCGCCTGGGCCCATATCATGGACCCGCGCACGGGATTCCCGGCGGGCGCAAACGGATCGGTTTCGGTGGTCGCGCCGCGCACCATGGACAGCGAGGCCTGGGCCAAGCCGTATTTCGTCAACGGCCGCCAGTGGGCGGAGAAGCACAAGCCAGCGGAGTTTCGGGTCCTCTTCTGCGAAGACAGGGCGGAAGAGCCGTGCGCATGGCTCCCTTGAGCGCCGGCGCGTCGGCTACCCGCCTCGCGAATCGGTCTGCCCGCAAGCGGGCCGTTCAATTGCGCCGGACAAATGAGAACGAAGACAAAAAAGCGGCGAAGGAGAAAGCGGCTGCCTGTGGCTGGCGCACAGGCGGATGCTTCTTCTTCGCCGCACGGAGGGAAGCCGCGTGGAGAGAAATCGATGAGGATGGCAGGCGAGAACGAGAAAGAATGCTGAACCCTGCTCGATCAGCGACGCCGTTGTCGCCCGTCTGCAACGTCTGCAATGTCATTCCGCCGCAACCGCCGTCTTACTCCTGCCCGGATTGCGGCGCGCCTGCCAGGATCAGGGTGACGTCGCTCAGCTGAATTCTGTCCAGAACCTCCACTTTGCCCTGGGTATGAGTTTCCACTCCCTGGTTGTTCTTTCCTTCGACCGCTCTTGCCGAAAACGCGACGACTGTCTTGCCCTTCAGCGCCAGAGTGGCCTGAACGTTCGATCCGGAACCTGTCCATGTAAGTGTGTAATCGCCCGCGGGAACCTGCGTCGATCCTACTTGCACGGTCGCCGGGATGGTCACGGTTGGGGGTTTCTTGCTGGCAAAAGCGGGCGCAGCAAACAGCACGAGTGTCAATGCAAAACCGAAGAAACGCTTCATTTGAATCTCCTCCATTGCCTTGCGCATTCTTTCCGCCGCATGAGGCATTGAAGTCATTACAATACGGATTGCCGTTTTTGAACCTTAAGAATTCTTAAGTGTTGAAGTGTTGCAAAACCGGCGCGATCGACAGGGATAACCCGCGTCAATTGGGCATGAGCGCGGTGCAAAGCGGAATCGCAATTCGCACGCGCAGTCCGGGAGATGCGTTCTCCGCGGCAATTGTGCCGTGATGCGCTTCGACGGCTCTTTTCGCGATGGACAAGCCCAGCCCCGATCCTCCGCCCATGGCGTCGCGCGCCTCTTCAACGCGGAAAAACGAATCGAATATCCGCGCCAGCGCGTCCTCGGGAACGCCCGGACCGTAATCGCGGATGGCAACGATCGCAGCGCCGGAATCTTCAGCGAGGGACACATCGATGGTGGAACCTTCCGGCGCATAGCGGACCGCGTTGCGCAGCACATTCTCGATTGCGCGCCGCAGCAGTTCGCCATTGCCCAAAACCTCGCCGCCGAGTTGGCCATTCACGGCGATGCGGCAGCCGCGAACCTCGGCTTCCACCTGGCAGTCGCGCACGACTTCATCGACGATATCTCCGGGTCGCGCGATCTCGGCGCCCTGAACGGCGGGGCCGCTTTCGATGAAGGTGATCTCCACAATGTCGGCCACCAGCGAGGCAATGCGGTCCACATCGCGCTCGATGCGATCGAGCGCCGCATTTCTGTCCGCCGATGTTCTGGCCAGCTTGATGGCGAACTTCATCCGCGCCAGCGGCGATCTGAGTTCGTGCGAAATGTCTCCCAGCAGCCTTCGCTCGGCGGCAATCAGCCGTTGCAGGCGTTCGGCCATCTCATTGAACGAGCGCCCCAGTTGCCCGATTTCGTCCTGCCGCCTGGTCTGCACGCGAATGGAAAGGTCGCCTCGTCCGAACAGCGCGATGGAGGCCGCTATCCTGCGGATTGGCGAGACCACGCCAACCGAGGCCAGCCAGCACAGCACGCCGGTGGCGGCAATCACCAGGAAGTAGAAGGGAAGAAATGTCCAGATATGCGGCCGGTCGAGCAGGCCCACGGCGGCAATCCAATACTTCCCGTCCGCCGACCGGTGAGCACGGATGTAATGGCCATCCGCCCGGCTGCGCCATTGCGTGCGTGGAGCGGGGGGAAGGAGCGCCGCTCTGCTTTCACCGGAGACGAGATCCGTGCCGTGCGCGTCGAGCAGATAATGAGACGATCCTCCAAAGACGCGGTTCAGGGTTGCCATGTAGTCGCCGAGCGCCGTCGGCCCGCCGCTCTTCAATGCCGCGCTCGCGCTCTCCAGTTCAAACTCGTCGATGCGGTCGAAGGCCGGATCGATGGAGTTCTTCTGCATGCGATCGGAGATGGCGTGAAACACGAGGAAGGAAAGCGACAGAGTGATCGCCATCGCCAGCAGTACGCCGTAATAGAGTGACTTCACGGGCCATGACTTAGGCCGCTGGGGTAAATACATATCCAACTCCCCTGACTGCGCGGATCAGATTCCGGCCGCCTTCGAGCTTCTTGCGCAAGTGACTTACGTGGACATCGAGAAAGCGATCGTAAGGCGTGGCTTCGCGTTCGAACAGAGCCACCGTGATCTCCTCGCGCGAGACAATATGGCCCGCCGAGCGCATCAGCATCTCCAGCAGGTCGAACTCCACCGTGGTCAGCTCCACCGCTGAGCCCGCCACCCGCACCTCGCGCGTGGCGGCGTTGACCTGGACATCGCCAATGGTTACAACCGCGCTGCCCTTCCAGTTCGCGTTGTCGGCGCGGCGCAGCACGGCCCTGATCCGCGCCAGCAGTTCATCCGGATCGAAAGGCTTGGGAAGATAGTCGTCGGCTCCCGTGTTCAGGCCGAGGATGCGGTCATGCCGCTGGGCGCGCGCGGTCAACATGATCGCCGGAACGTCTTTTCGCCGCCGCAACTGCTGCAGCAGCGTGAGGCCGTCGAAGACGGGCAGCATCACATCGAGAATCACCAGATCGTATGCCCCGTTGAGCGCGGCGGCCAAGCCGCTCCGGCCATTGTAGGCGCAATCCAGGCGATGACCGGCCTCGGCGAAGAACTCCTTCATCATCGCGCACAACTCTGTGTCGTCATCGACGAGCAGGAGCGATAGTTGTTTTTGCTTTTCCGCAGTCTCCATCGGCGCTGCCTCAGCACCCGCCGGCCATTCAGTAACCCCGCCGTTTCCTCAGTCTCGCACAGATCGAGGCAGCGGCGGCATGCTTAACAAATCTTAAGACTGGCTCCCGAGAAACACCGCGTCGAGACGGCCGGCCTCTCGCCAGCATCGGCGGCGCCGCTGCCCCAACGAGCATCTACCCGCACGCGGTTCAAAGGACCATGCTTTTTCTAAAAGCTGCTCTAAGCGCTGACCGGCCAGCGATAATGGGCAGCCGCGCGGTGCATGAAAAACTCCTCGAGGGGGCTCTCTTCGGCTCCGCGGCCAATGTTATGCACCACCCGCGGGTGCTCGCCGGCGCTCACCACAATTCCCACGTGCGGCAGACGCGCGTCCAGCAGCCAGGTCACAATGTCGCCCACATCGAGCGGGGGAGGGAATCCGTCCCCGGCCACCGGGCCCGAAGCCGCCCACAGCCGCGCTCCCGCCCGCGTCCAATAGGTCTCCAGGTTCAGCACCCGCCGGTGGTCGATGCTCGCATCCGGCCCGCGCGAACCCCACGCCTTACGCGCCGGGTAGGCGGCGAAGTGCTTCTCCATGTCCTCATGCACCAGCTTTTGCAGGTCCAGCCCCAGCGCGTCGCGCGCGGCGCGAATCACCACGTCCGCGCACACGCCTGTCGAGCGGGGCACATCGCCGCCCGGATAACTCAGGTGCGTCCAGCCGGGATCGTAGCCCAGCGTTACGCCCACCTGCGCCCGCGCCGCATCGGCGAGCCGCTGGCCGATGGTCGCGGCCGCGCGCCCGGAGTCCGCCGCAAACTCGCCGAATGCCCGCCGCAGTCGAAGAAAAAACGGCGCGCCGGCAATGCAAACCGCCGCCAAACCGCCGAGAACGCTTCTTCGCCGCACCGTTCTATCCCTCGCCCGCAATCCCTCCTATTTGACCTGGAAGACCGCGCTTCCGTGAGCCGGCAAGGTCACGCTCAGTTCCTTCGACTCCTTGGCCTCGCTGTCGGTCCAGAGATTCACGGCCACGTGCTTGACGCCGTCGAGGCCAAGCTGCCTCCAGGTGACGCGCAGCGTTGCCGGATGGTCGTCGAGGTTGAAGAAGGCAAAGAACTCCGTGTAATTCCTCGCGCCCGGCGCATCGATCGTCGCCCGCCACACCCGGGCGTGCTCGTAGCCGGCGGGCAGGCTGGCGGCATCGAGCGGATGGCTGTAAGTCACGTTCTGGTTCATGAAGAGCATCGCCTGGTTGGTGATCAACCCCCTGGTAAAGTCATCCAGCCGGGTCAGGTTGGCGCCCAGAATCAGCGGCGAGCGCGCAATCGCCCACAGCGCGAACTCGGTGCGCTGCTCGTCCTGCGTCTCTCGCGACTGCCTGGGCTCGCCCCACCCCGGATGCGGCCCCAGCCAGCCCCAGGGCAGCATATCCTCATCCGGCCAGTTTCCCGCCTTCACATACGGGAACCACTTGGGCAGGCGGTCGAAGGCATCGCGCACGCCAAAGGGGAACTCCCCGTCGCCCGCCTTGTGGGTGAAGGTCCAGCCGTCCCAATGGTCGTCGGAGATGCGCCACAGTTGCGCGTATTCGCCCACCTCTGCGGCGTGCTCCAGCGCCGTGGGCCCCGGCGAAAGGCTCAGCACGATGGGCCGCCCCGTCTTGCGGATGGCCGCGGCAATCTGCTTGATCTCCGTGATCCGGTACGGATGGTCGCTGATGCAATCCACCTTGATGTAGTCCAGTCCCCACGCGGCGTAGAGCTTCATCATCGAATCGTAATAAGCCTGTCCGGCGGCATTGTCGGCCACGCCCCAGTTGCCCTCGTCCCACGGGCAGGGCGAACTCTTGTCCGCGGCGTCGGCGGCATGATAGCTCGAACCCGCGATGGGCAGATTCTCGTCCACCACCTGGCGCGGAATCCCGCGCACAATGTGAATGCCGAACCTGAGCCCCTGCGAGTGAACCCAGGCGGCCAGCGGCTTGAATCCCGCCCCATTCGCCGAGGACGGGAACCGGCTCACCGCCGGAATCAGAATCCCGTTCCCGTCCCACAGATACTTGCGCGTCTCCACCTTGTCGCCGAAGGGATTCTCCATGTACCACCCCTCGTCGATCACCGCATACCTCCAGCCGTAGTCCCTCAGCCCGGCAAGCACCGTGGCGTTGGCGCGGAAATCGGCCTCATCGATGGTCAGCCCATAGGCATCCCAACTGTTCCAGCCCATGGGCGGCGAGGGCGCGGGGTTCTGCGCGCGGACTGAAACAGCGGCCAAGGCAAGAACGGAGAGAAAGAAAACTCTGCGTAAGCTCATGCGGAAACGTATACCACAGTTGCCGGGGTCTCGACACCGGCAAAAGGTCAATGGCGCGGTTTCCGACCCGGCGACCATTCAGGAACCAGCCAATCGCGGACGCTGCGGCGTTTGCCGGGACTTGACCATCGTTTCGAGGTATTCACCCCAACCCAGTCGCTTGAGGCATTAGTAAGATGCGGGCCATCCGCCGCCGATAGGCCTCTGTTGGCTGAGTGGTGGACAAGATGGAGCGGGCGTCGGAGATAGAACCGGCGACATGCGGCATCAGCGCGCGCTGATGCGCGACAGCATCCAAACGTTGCCCGAATTCTCGTTGAGAACTATTGCGATTCTTCCGCCGGCCGCCGCCCATTCTCCCTCCTCATAGGCTACACTCCCGTGAAAGTGCTGTACCGCGAAGGGCTCGCCCTGAGGATGGTGGGAGAATGGATTGATCCGCTGCCCCCACAGGCATCGATGGCCATCTCTCGGGGAGATAAAGTACAGAGTCTTGCCATCCGGCGACCAGTTGCTCGAATCGGCCCACCCGACCTCCGCGATAGTTATCCAGGCGCTTTCGGGGATCGGCCTGGGGCCATCGAGCGGTGCGATTGCAATCCGCGCGCGATTCGCCTGAGTCCGAACAGTAAAACTCACCCAGCGATTGTCCGGCGAGAACCGGGCATACAGCAAATTGTATTTGGGGTCTTTCAAAATTGGCGTCTGCCGATGCGAAGCAATGTCCAGAGCGTCGATCTGATATGGAATGCCGCTGAGCACCAGCAGGGTCTTTTCATCGCGAGACCAGTCCATGGCAAACGGGCACCCCTCGCACAGCTTCTCCGGCACGCCGCCGGGGGCGGAAATGTAAACGAACCGTTTGTCTCCTTCGTAGGCCGAATAGGCAACTCTCGAGCCGGAGCCGCTCAAAACAGGGTACCCTTGGCTGTCCGATGAGCTTGCCACGCTCGACTCCTTGCCGGTTGCCAGGTCGCGAATCCAGATGTTTGGAAATCCGGCCTGATCGGAAGCAAACGCGACTGAGCGCCCATCGTTGGAAAGCGACGCGCGGTTTCGAGTAGCAGGGGTTTGGGTGACCCGCTCAAGGGCGCCATTGGACCTGCCACGGTCCAAATCCATCGGCAACGACCAGAGATCGGTATTTGTTTCAACTTTCGTGAATGTTAGAGTGTTGCCGGACTGGCAGGACGGATAGGTCTCTTTTCCGGCGCCCGCGGTCACTCTACGGAGGTCGCCCATGATTTTGCCGGTCTCCGGGGAGACGCCGATCTCCCATAGATTCGTCGTGCCGCCGAGGACCATGGAAAAAATCACCGTGTCATCCGTTGCCGACCAACACGCCGGGTATGGAAACCCTGGGCCGGAAGCAGCAATAGTCCAGGAATCCTCCGGTGATTGAGGCCGCGCAGCAGCCAGTGCTGCGTACGCGCCGGTCTTTATCGCGCCGCCGCCGTCAATGGGGACAAACCACCAGTCGAGGCTGGCCTCGTCGAAGGACTTTTCCGAAGTGTACCCGATCAAGAGAAGGTGTTTGCCATCCTTTGACCAGATCGGGAAGCGCGCATCTGTGAACGTCGCGCCTACTCGCCGCGGCGCACCTCCCGCCAGCGGAGCCACATAGACAGCTCCGGTTCCAGGCACTGCATAGGAGACCCCTGGCGCGCCCACCCAATATGCCACTTGCGAGCCATCCGGCGAAACCCTCGGCTTCAACCCTTCGCGCGCTACAAGACGGACCTCTCCACCAAAGGCAGGAATCTCGTAGATGCCGCCTCCATCCCGCTCCGACCGGAACACGATCTTCGTGCCGTCGGGCGAAAAATCCGGTGTCGTATTCCCCTCGCCATCCGAAGTCAAACGGATGGGCGGGCCTCCGGCAACCTGCTTGAGATAGAGGTCCTGCTGTCCATCATGATCGGAAGAATAAGCCACCAGCTTGCCGTCGGCGGAAAGCGCCGGAAAGCCGGAGCGTCCGGGATCGGCTGTGAGTCTGACCAGCTTCAAGAAAGACGGCGCGGTACGAGGGTGACGCAGCCGCCACCCCACGCTGAACGAAACTGCCATGCACGCCACGGCGGCCGCAACAATTAACCAGCGCGACCTCGGCCGCCGCGCCGCGCCGATCGCCGCCGGGGCGCCGGTTTCCGTCAAGGCTTGCAAGGCGAAAGCCAGATCCGAGGCCGACTGGAAGCGCTGGACGGGATTCTTTTCCAGGCATCGCTGCACCACGCGCCGCAGCCCCGATGGGGCCAATGGGGCGGCCCGTGCCAGGTCCGGCGGCTCATCGTTCAGGATCGCGGCCATGGTTTCAACCTGCGTAGGCCGCTCAAATGCCCGCCTGCCGGTCAGCATCTCGTGCAAGATGGCGCCGAAGGCGAAGATATCCGAGCGAGCGTCAACCGCCTGTCCGCGTACCTGCTCGGGAGACATGTATCCGATCGTGCCCAGCACGATGCCGGTCGTAGTGCGGTGGGCCAGGGTCGTCCCCATCTCGTCCGCCATCGCATGCGGCCCGGTCAGTTTGGCAATGCCGAAGTCCAGGATCTTGATTTGGCGTTGCTTGGTCACGAAGACATTCGCCGGCTTGATATCGCGATGCACAATGCCTTTGGAGTGGGCGGCATCGAGGGCGGCGGCAATCTGAACGCCGAGTTCGAGGACGGTCTTCAATGGGAGCGGCTTGGCGGCGATCATCTCCTTGAGCGTCTGCCCTTCCAGCAGTTCCATGGCGATCAACAGACGGCCTTCGACTTCATCGACCTCGTAGATGGTGCAGATATGGGCATGGTTCAGCGCCGAGGCGGCGCGCGCCTCGATGCGAAATCTCCGCACCCACTGCGCATCCTTGGCGAATTCCTCGGGAAGAAACTTGAGCGCCACGCAGCGGCGCAGCCTGGTGTCTTCGGCTTCATAGACCGTGCCCATGCCACCGCTGCCGATCTTTTTCACGATGCGATAGCGCCCGACGAGTGCATTCACCGTTACGGCGCTCTGGTTTGCATTTTCGGCGCGTCGCGGTTCCGGCGGGGCGGCAGCGGCAAACGCGGGGGATTCAATGAACTCGCCGGCAAGCTCATGCTGGGCGAGCAGCGACTCGACTTCGCGGCGCAGTTCCTCGTCCCCCGCGCAGCATTCCTCAAGCGTGCTTTCGCGCTGGCTCTGGTCGGCATCGACCACCCGATTAAAGATGCTTTCGACTTTGCGCCAGCGTTCAGGGTCCATTCGCCACGCCGCCCATCTCGCGCAGCAGCCAAGCCTTCGCCAGCCGCCAATCGCGCGCTACTGTGTCCTGAGAAACCTTCAGCACCTCCGCCGTCTCTTGTACGCTGAGGCCGCCGAAGAAGCGCAACTCCACAACCTTGCTCTTGCGTTCATCCACCAAAGCAAGCGCCTTCAGCGCATCGTCGACGGCGATCATCTCGGCGTGGCCCGTGGATGCAACCTCCGGGGCCTCGTCCAGCGGAACCGCAATCGCGCCGCCTCCTCGCTTGTCCGAATGGTGCGTTCGCGCCAGGTCGGTGAGTATGCGCCGCATTTGCCGGGCGCAAAGCGCGAAAAAGTGGGCTCGATTCTGCCAATCCACCGGGCGCAGTTCGGAAAGCCGCAGATACAGTTCATTGATCAGGGCCGTGGGCTGCAGCGTATGGCCCTCGCGCTCGCGGCTCATGGCGCGGCGCGCCGCCTGGTGCAGTTCGCGGTAGACCCGCGGCGTCAGCTTCTCGAGCGCCTGCTCGTCGCCGCCGCGCCACGCCTGAAGCAACACGGTGATTTCGCCGTCGCCTTCACTCATCCTTTGCTCCCGGGGGTCAGGCTTGCCCACCTCTACAGCCGAACGTATCACAAGCTTGCGCTGGTTTCCGCCATGGATTCTCAGGAAATTTTCGCCCCTCGTTACAGGTTTTGCCCGCGCGTTCCGCTAAAGAGAGTGAAAGACAAAAATTGCACGGATGGCCGGACGATGGAGCTCACCGTGAACCCATGGAGGAATGTCATGAAGAATCGAATCCTTGCTATCGTCGGGCTGGCTCTGCTTGCCGCAGCCTCAGCCTCCGCCCAAAACACCGAAACCAATCGGGTCAACGTGCCGTTCGCCTTTCACGCTGGCAACCGGCAGATGCCTGCCGGCGCATATCTGATCGAACACCCATCGAGCACCGTGTTCATTCTGCGCGGGCCAGGAGCGGCCGGTGTAATCGTAGGCACCCATCCCGAGGCCGTTAAAGCAGTTCCTAGCCAGACGTTTGTCACCTTCCACCGTGTCGGGGACCGCTATTATCTGGGAGGGTTCTGGACAGCCGGTAACGATAATGGTATGGAATGCTACCCGAGCCGGGCCGAGAAAGAGGCGCTTGAGGCGCTGAGACGGGACGAAACCCAGACCACGCTGGCTCTCAACACCGTTCCCGCGCGGTAGACAGGCGCACCAAGTCCCGCCTTCTCTGGGGTCCCCTTCGACCGGAGGCCCCAGAGAGCGGTCGTTGCTGTTTCGTGTGGTGAAGACAGGTCTTTGTCGTTGGTGTGGCTGAGACCTTGGAAGTCACCCCCACCGCCCCTTGCGGAAGATAACCGCTCGCCGGCATAAATGCATTCCTGCCATCGCCTCCGACGGTTGCACTGGCGACAGAATCGACATCCTCCAGACGCGGGTCACTCACTGAGAGACACTGAACAAGAGATTGCATAACTATCTTCTAGTCAGCACGTTTCAGACCCCCTCCAAGATCGGTACCCTGAAGTCGCCTTATGATGAGGTTTTCTTGAGGCTCGGTGGGCTCCAGGCGGGTGGGCGGCAAACCGGAGACTGCATCCCTGCCTGCGGAAGGGGCGCGGCGGACGCGTCTCGATAGCCCAAAGCGCGCCCGTCCGGCCGCAGCTCACCCCTTCTTCACCTTCACAAAGACGATGCGATTGCCGTCGGGATCGTGGATGGAAAGCGTCGAGGGGCGCTTTTCCACCGTGATCTTCAGCGCCTTGAGCTGCTGCGCAGCGCGGTGAATATCGACGACCCCGAAGTAGAAGACAAAGGCCGAGCCGGGCTTGTGCTGGATGAACTCGATGCGCTGGCCGGAGGGGCCGGGAAGGGCGAGCCAGATACCACCGGGTTCGAGCGCGGCGGCCGGTGCGAACCCCAGCTTCTCGATGTAGTATTGCCGCGCCGCGGCGGGGTTCTGCATCTCGATCCCCATGGCCACAATCTGCTCGGAGACGCGCTTGGCGCCCAGGTGCGATCCCCTGTCGTTGGTGTGCTTGGAGCCGGGCATGTACTGCGTATATTCGATGTTCTGCTTCTCCGGGCCGGACATGGTGAAAAGCAGATTGCCGGCGGCGGCCTTCCTGACCGGAATGGGCGCCAGCCCGCGCGCGGCATAGGTTTGATTGATGGCCTCGATGGCCGACGACTCGAAACAGACGTGCATGAAGCCGATGGTGTCGGTGGGCCGCGCCTGCGGATAGAGCTCGATGAATTGGAGGTCGTTCACCTTGACGAAGGACTGGGTCGTCTTGCCATCGCGGCTCATGGCGAAGGCCTCTTCAAAGCCGAGCTTTCCGTAGAAGTCGCGAGAGCGGTCCAGATCGCCCACACGAATGGCGGCGTGGGCGATGCCGGCCAGATCCGGTCCTTGAACGGGAGCCGCGGCAGGCGCCTGCGCGACGAGGGCGGAGGAGCAAACGACGGGCAGCGCCGCCACAAGAAGAGAGAGAAAACCGCTTCCAAACCACCTGAGAGAACTGGGCATGAGAATCGCTCCTTTTGGCCGGCGCCGCAACCGCTTTGCCGCTGCTCGCGGCGAACCGCAAAGGAGGGCGCGCGTCCCAACACCGAAAGAGTGTACCATGCGAAGTGGAAAGCCGACAGGGCCGGCGCGAGCCGGGAGCCCGATCGACGGAGGAGTTCGAGAATCATGACCAATCTGAAGTACTTGACTCTTATGGCTGCAGCATTGCTGTTGCAGGCCGCGGCAGTTTCGCAGCAGCCCTGGCAGCATTTGCAGAACCCGACCGTAGCCCAGGTGGCGGCGCAATGGAACGCTCCGCCGCCGGAGTACGGCCCGGAGCCGTATTACGGCTTGAACGGCCCGGTGAGCATTCCCCAGGTGGAGCGCGATCTGGACACGCTGAAGCAACTCGGCTTTCAGGCGGTCACGGTGCAGGCCGGCTTCAACATGCCCTTCGCGTACCTGTCGCCGGAGTACTTGGCATTCTTTCGCAACTTTGTGGCCGAGGCCAAGCAGCGCAACATGCGTGTGTGGATCGTGGACGATGCCGGCTACCCCAGCGGCTTTGCGGGCGGAAAGTTCACCACCGAGAAGCCCGAGCTGAGGATGCAGGCGCTGGAAGTGGCGCGGAAGATTCCCTTGGCCGGCGGAGCGGCGCTCAACGAGCCCCTGCCGCCGGAGACCGTGAGCGCGGCGGCGGTGGATCAGGACGGCGCGGCGGTTCCCATCCCACTCGTCGGCAACATGCTGGAGTGGACCGCGCCCAAAGGCAAGTGGACGGTGCTGATCGTGGATCATGAGTTCCGCACCTCGCCCACCCGCTCCGACACCAACACGCAGCGCGTCAAAGATACATCGCAATCGCTCGAAGACTATCTCGATCCCGCTGCGACGGAGCAGTATTTGCGCTTTACGCACGAGCAATACAAGCAGGCTGTGGGCGACGAATTCGGCAAGACGATCATGGGCTTCCGCGGCGACGAGCCCGATTATTCCATCCCCGGCCTGCCCTGGACGCCGAAGTTCTTCGAGCGCTTCACGGCCATCAAGGGCTACGACGTGCAGCCCTACGTGGCCCTGTTTGCGCAGAGTCCTTCACGCCGCGATCCCGGCGTGGTGATCCATCTAACTCCGGAGCAGATTCGCATCGAGGGCGACTACTACGACGTTTTCTCGCAGATGTTCGCCGCCGGCTTCTTCAAGCCGCAGGGGGACTGGTGCGCGGCCAGCCATCTGGAGTATCAGGTCCATCTGAACCACGAAGAGCTGGAGATGGAGCTGACGCGCAGCGAGGGCTCGTTCTTCCGCGACATGCGCGCCGTCGAGGTGCCCGGCATCGACGCCATCTGGCACCAGATCTGGAAGGACACGATCTCCGATTATCCGCGGCTGGCCAGTTCGGCCGCGCACGTGTACGGCAAGCCGCGCGCGTTTACCGAGAGCTTTGCGGCGTATCGGCCCGCTCCCGACGTGGAGATGGCGCGCTACATCCTGAATGAGCAGTTCGTGCGCGGAGTCAACCAGGTGGAGACGATGTACTTTCCGGCGACCTCCGCGGGCGCCAGGCGGCCTTCCGGGTTCATGGGCCAGCCCGGCTTTCCGGAGTTAATGGGTTATGCGCGCCGCATGAGTTATCTGATGGCCATGGGCAGGCCCGATGCAACCGTGGCGCTGTTTCTGCCGTCGAGCTCCATGTGGCTGGGCAACGATGCCTCGGACACGCAGTTTGTATCCACCGAGCGGATGCTGAGCGAGCGTCAGATCGACTTCGACATCGTGGATGAGGACGCGCTGGCAACGGACCTGAAAGCACTCAAAGGCAGCTTCGAGACGCTCAGCGGAAACCGCTACCGCACGGTCATCCTGCCCGCGCCGCTGGTGATTTCAAGCGAAGCACTGGCGCGGCTCAAGGCATTCGCGCAAGGCGGCGGGAAAGTCCTCTTTCTGGGCGGCGCGCCGAAGTGGATCTCGGGCCGGACCATCCGCGACGCAACCCCGGCCGCGGCTGCGGACTTCTCCTGGGCGACCGTTGTGGACGCGCAGTTGGCGCACACTCCCACGCCGCCTGCTCAGCCGCCCGCCGAGCCGCCCGCGCCGCAGGCGGTCCCCACGGAAGTGCTCGCGGCGGTCGATGCGGCGGTGATCGCGCCGACTGTCCGCTTGGACGCCGCGGATACGGCCCTGCGGGTGATGAAGCGCAGGTGGAAGAACGCCGACGCGTACCTGTTCTTCAATGAGGGCGCGCAGGTGAGCGATCACGCGGTAACCCTGATGAGCAAGGGGCGCGCGGCGGAGGCCTGGGACCCGCAAACCGCAACCGTCGCGGCTGTGCAATCCAAGCGCGCGGGAGGAAACCTGACCGTACAGCTCAAGCTGCAGCCGTACGAAACGCGCGTTATCGTGGTGCGCTAAGGCACTCTCGCCTTTGGCGAAGATCATGGCGCCCAACCCTCGCTGCGTATTGCCGCGGCGCGGAGGGCGAACGGCTAGGGCGGGATGGCCTGTGCAGTCGATTTCCGCGCCCATCCCCGGCCCGGCTCTGCGATACTGGTTTGTTATGCCTATCGCCGACCTGCAACCAGCCGCCCAGAAGATCGCCGGATTCCTCAATTCCCTCAACAGGTTGGGAGGAATGCGCCTGAAGTACCGCATCGCCGCCAGCGAGCTCGCCCAGGACTCCGAAGGCTCGCCGGCCCAACAGATGTCGGTCGAACTGGCCGGCCCCGACGTGCCGCTGGTGGTCCAGCGCAACGGCGAGCTGTTGTTTGCCCTGGAGACCATCGCCGCGCAGATGCTGCGCCTCGATCAGCGCGAGCAGGGGCTGATCAGCTTCGACGCCGGCGGCTTCAAGGCCCTGCAGGCCGAGCAGTTGCGCCTAACCGCCCAGACCGCCGCCGAGAAGGTGCTGCGCTCCGGCATCCCCTACGCCTTCGCGCCCATGAACAGCCGCGAACGCCGGCAACTGCACATGGCTTTCCGGGGCATCGAAGGCGTGGAGACGGCCAGCTCCGGCGAAGGCCAGGACCGCTTTCTGGCCGTCTATCCCGCGGGCAAGACCAACCTGCCGGACACCCCGCCGGTAAAG
>Ga0326728_10009765_pt1 | contig 22872 bp, 23 predicted proteins | sample MB3enrmetagenome_FD_207602 | JGI IMG/M metagenome (GOLD analysis project Ga0326728, IMG submission 207602) | Lab enriched peat soil microbial communities from McLean, Ithaca, NY, United States - MB31MN | ecosystem: Environmental > Terrestrial > Soil > Wetlands > Peat | place: USA: New York... | reverse complement strand
GCCTCTGAAACCCCAATCCGCCATCTGCCGTCTGACGAAGTATTGGTGCCGAGCGTGGTAATGAGCATCGGATGAAACGGTGGCGGTGCTGCCACAGTCGGGGCTGGCGTTTGGGTGTGAACCACCGAAGGCGAGTGGCATCCCACAAGCACTGTCACGGCAACGAATAGGATTGGAATGATGTAGCGCATAGTAGAGTGGCGACTAACGTCCTGTATAGGTTCTCCGAAGTTGTTCACCGGCCGGAGCGAGCGCTTCGGTCACCAACCGCCGCAACAGACGGTGAACAACTTCGCCGGCGGATGTGTTTCTGTTACCTTGAGTCCGGTCGCCGTACGAACCTAACGTCACTCTCGCATACAACGAGCTTGAGCCGACTATTCGACGGCGATCGGACTCAAAGTTACAGCCATGCATACTCAGATGCCGGCACTTCATGCCTCGCACTATACGACCTGCAGCCTGTAATTGACTACAGTAAAAACCAACATCATGAAACCAAACAACCTTCCTGAATCCGCAGCGCTGATTGGCCTGGATTGGGATGACAAATCTCATGCTATTGCCCTGGAGCCAGACAATGGCCCGACCGAAACCTCCACCCTTCCACATTCAGCCGAATCACTTCATCAGTGGCTGGATCAACTCGAACAGCGCTTTGGTGCTCGCCAGGTGGCCGTCGCCATTGAAACCGACCAGGGCGCGGTCGTTTACGCCTTGCTTGAGCGACCTTGGACCACGATCTGTCCCATCCATCCGGCCACCAGCACCCGGCGCCGAACCATCTTTCGCCCTTCGGGCGCCGCCGATGACCTGCCCGATGCCTTGGTGTTGCTCTCATTGCTGCAGCATCACCGCCAACGTTTGCGCCCGCTCCAACTGGATGATGAGTCACTGCCGCTGCTGGCCACAACCGCCAAGGCGGCCACGGTCGGCACGGCGCTGGCGCAGCACGGCAGCGTGGCCGCCAAGACAACGGCCTTGGGCGGATTCCTTCAGGGCAGTTTCAAAATCCTTCTGGGCTTCGTTTACTGGATGGCGCCTATTTTGCCGCTGGGCGGGCACATCGGGTACAAGATGGGAGGCGATCGTCAGCACAGTGAGTGGGCGCGCCGGTCCGTGGCCACCTTTTGGCGCATTATGGGAGCCAGCATGCTCCTCTTTGTGTTGGAGTTTCCATGTATTTGAACCCCGCTCCACCGCCAGTCAAGAATATCCGGCTCAATTGCCCAGGACACACTTGGCGAATGTGAGAGGAGAGCGACCGCCGCCGGAAACGCAGGCTTGAGCGCGAACGGCGGGGTCGAAGTGCCGCCCGGTTTCGAGCGGACATGCAGGGCGGCGGTTCGTCTCCAGCGTCTGGTTGGACGAATTCCTCATAAGCTGCGAATAACCATCCCTAGAAGCATCCCGACAGCCAAAGCACCGAACCAGATACGATAGATTATTAGCAAGTGAATCGCGCTGGTGTCCGTCTTCGTCCATCCCGGTGTGATAAACAGCCACGCGAGCCAGCAGCGCTTCCATCCTCGGCCGCCGCCCAGGCTGCCGAACCAGGGTTTCCCATCCTGCTCCCATGCCTGTGAGTGAAACTGACGTTCAAACCGGATGAGGCGGTCGAACGAGATTGCAGCGCCACTCAGGAAAGATACGAGAAGCACAAAGTATCCGATTTCAAGGGCGGTTGACATATGTGCCCGTCCAACGACACGGATCACCGACCCCGCGCCACTGGTGCTCGGCATGCAACTGAGGCGTCATCGCGCGGTTCGCAGCGTCCGGTTTGTTGGCTCTCATGATCCGTATCTCCTGTCTCCGCGAGTCTGCGCACCGCTCGGAGCAATATGAAAAACTGCAGCCGCATGTAAATAAATAAACAATGGTAAGCTGATGTGGTTCTCCTGAAAGCTCTCAGCAGCGGCTCGGACTTCCCGTCGAAGGTCTGGCTCGCTGACAACACGGAACAACCGCTCACGAGTGACGCCGTTGCGCTTCGTCAGTTGAGTGACAATATACTCGAAAAGCCTATCGAAGTCTTCCTGCTTGGTCTCCCAATCGAGCAACTCAATCGCACGCCGTTCGGAGTCCCACGCGACCTTCTCGGATAATCTTCGGGTGCTGCTCATGCAAACGATGCGTATTTAGGGCTAACAACAAGGTGAGTGACCGCTGCCGACAGCGATGGTGGAGCGCACTGGTCAGGCCACGTGTCAGTGTATATCAATTCCAACATTCTCGTCCTCCATTCTGGCACAAACTACAAAATCGGCGGAACGACGAAACCTGCAGATGAACTGCACCACACCACGCTCTCTAAGCTCTCTCCTCTGCCTTGCGGTAGAGACACTCTGTAAAAGTTGCTCCGCGTCCGCAGTCGTAATCGGCGGTCCTTCGACGGCGTGATGCTCGCCTTCCAGCACGATGACCGGAGGCGTGCCGACGTGAAGCATCAACCCATCTGCCCCCTCAGAATGAACAAGATGAAGGAGATCGTCCATCGAGTACATGCGCTCCAGGTGGCCCATCGATGAGAAGTGAGCCACGCCGGGCCGGTGATGTCAATCGCGAAAGCTGAACTGAAGCGGCCAACTGGCGTTGGTTGCGTGCCTAGCCGGGCTGCTTTTCTTCGGAATGATCGGTTGACCACCAACCAAGGATGCAGCGAACAAGCCTATCGCTATCTGAAAGACCAAGAGCATAAAAACGTCGCCTTTACTCCTGTGGGTAGCGAAAACTCCGTATCCAGCGAAAACCTTGATTTTTCAACATCGTCCGCCAAAGTTAGCCCCGTCCCGCTCGATGCCCTTTTCGCGCTTTTGCGCCCTGCTCTCCGGCTTCCAATCCCATTCCCAGCTCGTGCCCGAGAATCTGGTGCTCCGACATCAACTCGCCGTGCTAAAAACGGCAGATGCACAAACTAAAACTCCGCCCGCCGACCGACTGGTTTGGCTTGGGCTACGGCGGGTCCGGTCAGATTACCGGAACGAGGTCGAACATGACCTGCTGAGGCTGCCCTGGAACGTCGAGAAACCAAGGCTTTCGCCGGATACGGAGTTTTCGCTACCCACAAGTTACAAACTTTATTTTCCAGTTACAAACTTTATTGTTTTCCCACAAATACTGTGGAGTGACAATAAAGTTGTGAACTGGCTGTTCAAATTTAACCAACCGTCCCGATTGACAAAAAACAAAGTTGTGAACTGGCCAGGCTTTACTCGAATCACGGCTCGCCGGGCATCCATCAATCGCAAATCACACCGACTCGAGAATTGAACCAGGCGTGACCTACGGCGAGACCATTCGGTAAAACCGGGCCTGCTGGAGCGCTGAATCGGTGAACGTAACGCCGCTTGGACCAAAGACGTCGCTCGAAAGGACGGCCCATTGGTCCATGGGCAGCGTTAAATCACCGGTAGCCAGGATTCGATAATTCCGACCGTATGGGCCGGCGAACTTCACTTGAGCAGTTCCAGTGCCTGTGGAAATTCCTGTTAGGACAGGCGTGCTTGGGAAAAAGGTGATAAGTGTCAGGGTTCCCGCCGGAAAGGTGTTGGTGAACGTGGAAGAGACGGAGAACAGGTTCGTGGAGATATCCTGCGAGCCGGGAGTGGGATTGTTCGTCCGCGTGGCTTCGTCCTGGAGGATGCCGTACGAGCGAATCATGGCGGTTCCACTGGGGATGAATCCACTGAGGTTGATTTGGGCTGTAAAGTTTGTCGTTACGTCTTTGTTGATGATCAGCAGGTTGAGGAGCCCGTCCGACCTTCGGACACTATAGGCGGCCAAGAGCAGGTAGTCGCTGGTGGGATTGAGCACCGTGTCGCCAGGCTCGACGAAGTATCGCATCAACTTGTCCGTATAGAACATCGGGTATCGGATGTTCGAATAAAGCAGGAGTCCCTCATCGCCATTGGTGCGCCAACCATAGATGGTCGGATCAAAACTGCCGCTGGCATCGGGGCCATTTCTGAGATCCCACCAGACATAGCCATTGAACTCGGTTTTCATGAGCTGGCTGAGGCTCTCAGCCAGGTATAGCCCATTCACGATGCTCGTGGACTGCCGGCCCAAGGGGCTCGTCTGGTTATTGTTTTCCGTGCACAGGAGTTCCACGTTCGTGTTCTGCGGCCCGAGATAATCCTGGAGCTGCTGCCGCAGGTCCGCCGCGTCACTGGCCCAATTCACTGCCGACTGCAGCAATAAAGGATCGCTTTCCGGGCCGACATATTGAGGGTACACGTGGTGGATGAGGAAATCCGGTATCACACCGAAATCCTTCAAATAAGTCAGCATGACGGGCGTCCAGCCGTAGTGCGTAACCATGGTTCGCGGATTCACCACAGGATGAGCGGCGTTATTGGAGCTGCTGTCTTCGCCAGGAGTGGCTACGACACCGACCTTAATCGTTGCATCGGCTGCCTTCATCATAGCGAAATAACCCGCAGCGCGGAGGGCATAGGTGTAGGGATCATGCGCCACGCTGTTGGAATCGGTTTCCCAGGTTCCATAGCACTCATTACCAACCTCCCAGTATTTGAAATTGCAGTGATTGGTAACGTTGGCGGACAGAACCCACCCAGCGGCTTCGTTGCTGGTGCCGGTACCGTAGTTGACGGTAATGACGGCTTGCGCGCCTATATTGGTCGCCACGTGCATGAAATTCCCGAAGCTGGTTACCCACGACCAGGTATAGCTCAGGCTTTTTCCCGTTGCCCAATGATATTCATCGGACAAGGAGCCGCCGGGAAACCGAAGGAAAGCGGTTCCGATCTCCTGCAGCGCATTCGTCGTGTCCGCAGTATCGAAATAGCTGTCGTAAACCGCGGTGTTGACACCAAACCAGCGCGAATCGGCGCTACGGAGACTTTGCGTCGAATCGAGGTTCACATGGACGAGCGCAGGAGCCGGCCTGGCGGTGAGCATGACGTCGTCGATGTAGAAGGTCCCGGTAGGGCCGGTACTGACTTGAATAATGACGTGATTGACGTTCGTCAGGTCGGCGGCGCCCAAGGAGGTCAGCGGAATGCTCAACTGCGTCCAGGTGCCGGCCGTCAGCGCAGGAAGATAAACCGACGCTGCTCTTCCGTTGGCTCCATATAGAAAGTACACGTACAGGTTCTGGCCACCGGCAGATCCGCCGTGCGCCCAAAACACCAGGTTGGAATACGGGGTGACATTGAAATCTGTGTGCCCAAAGCAAATCCCATCCCATACATTGGGGCTCATGCTGATGGAATCGGAACCGGAATGGACGGGCGAAGTGTTGGTGAAGTTCCGCGAGCCCCACCCCCAATCCTGGAAGGCATTGACCAGATGGTCGGTATAAATGGGCAGATTAGCCTGCCCGAGGCCTATCATGCAGGTGGATAGAAAGCCCCAGAATGAGAGAAAAAACACGCGTCGCATAAAAAGCAAGTTTTGGCACTTCGAGTTAAGCCACCCCGCGCCACTGGAGTAACTGCAGCCGCCCGCCGCTTCGAATTACCCGAGGATTCTGTTCCATCACAGAAGCTTCGTCCAGAATAAAAAGCCTCACTCGCCAACGGTTACGTTTGTCTTCATAGTTGTTGTGTTGTTTGTTTTTGGTTTGGCTTATACTGCCACTGCCGCTGCGGTGCCTATGATAAACCGGACTTTGCTCATGATTGGCGTCCTTTCAGTTTGTGGACGAGCGCGGTTTGAGCGAGCGGCCGCACCGGGTCCGAACCTGGGCTCCGCGCGGCCAGACTCCAGTGCTGCAGTATTCCTTCAACTGGAAGTGCCTTTCGGCCATGGCGGGAATCATGGTGTGGAATTTCTACTTCCGACTCTTTGCTGGCAGCATCAAGACCCCGCAAGTGATCGAGTTTTTGGGACACCTGCAACGGCACATCGGCGGCAGGCTCTCCATCATTTGGGACGGTCTGCCAGTCCACTGCAGCCGTTTGGTGCGCGAGTTTGTCGCCAGACAACGCGGCCGGATCCAACTGGAGTATTTGCCGGCTTACGCGCCGGAGCTCAATCCGGTGGAATACATCTGGGGCTATTGCAAGCAACATGAATTGCCCAATCTCTGCCCGAAGGACTTCGCACACCTCAGTCAGGCCGCCCGCAACGCACTGGGGCGGATGCGCCGCCGGCCTGTTCTGGTGGAATCCTTCTGAAAACAGGCGGAATTATTTTGAACCAGATGTCACTATATTATACAAATATCAGCAAGATTTGATCTCGGCACCGAGCAGCAGTGATCCTCGGATTGAAATCGGCTGACGACTGGTTCCACAAATTCGCATTTACACCCCGTTCTTGCTGTAAACGTCAATTGCTGACTTGCTTGCTGTGCGGGAACACCATGATCTCGCGAATGACCTTCTGTTCAGCCCATGCGGCCTTCATCTGCTTCCGGCGCTTCGGCCCGATGCCGTCCACATCTTCCAACCGGGCGGATTCCTGCTCAATGATGTCGAAGATGCGCTCGCCGAAGGTGGCCACAAGCTTCTTGGCATACACCGGTCCGATGCCCTTGACCATGCCGCTTCCCAGATACTTCTCGATGCCCTCCTTTGTCGTCGGCGCGGTGCTGGCGAGCATCGCCACAACTGGACAATGGATGGTAAGCTCTACCTGACTCGTTCTGGCGAAGTGGAAAGCGTTAGAGCCAAACCGCAACCAATCACCCTCAAGGAATCCGTTGCGTGGCTCCGCGTTGGACACCAGTACTCCTTGAATTCGACTAAGGGAGAAAGCTTCGGCGATTGGTTGAAGCTGATTGAGGAAGCTTTATCGTGACCACGACCGGAAACTACGACCTGTGGATGGTGATGGCGTAGGCCAACGACATCCCCCGCGACCCTCGCTGTGCTCTGGAAATTTTGCTGCGGTCCATGTATTCCTCATGTAGGAAGCAGCCCCCGCAACTCTGCGAGGCTCATCTGAATGCCCAATTGTCAGGTAAAATCTGATCAGCCTTTGCTGCGTCGGAGCGCCAATACGCCAACCACGCCAAGGCCGACTAGAGCGATCGTGGACGGCTCGGGAATCTGTGTGACAGTAAATTGCGCAAGCAGGTCCTGAGATGGCTGGGGAACACCGCCGGCGCCAACAGGGCCACTCCAACCCGCACTCGCCTCTGGAAGTCCGAGCGGTGTGACATCAACTTCAAAGCCCTGGACGACGAAGGAAACCGTAGGTCCGGCAGAAAACGAGAGGTAGTCGGCATCCCAAAGGCATTGGAGAAGACCAGGTTCCGTGAGTGTCTCAGTTACCGTGTCTATCGTCATATTCTGGGTGGTGCCAAAATGGAAGTACAACTGCTGCCAATTTTCGTTTGGATCAGACGGATTGCCATCACCTGCATACGTGTAATACCCGCTCCAGAGGCGGGTGTTGATCTTCTGGGTGTAAGTGCCAGGCGTAAGAGTCAAGGTGCCTGTGTAAGCTTGCAGTTCCACTGCGTCACCCGAATAACCGCCCGGCCCCCAATAATAACCGTCGGGACTATAGTTCCCGGCTGGCACATTAGGTGGCGCAGGATTTGGCGTATCCGCAGCGGTGCCGGGGAAGTTCACTGCCCCCCATCCATCCAAGGTGTAAGTGACAACCACGCCATGAGCGGGCAGCGCAAGGACAAGACCAGCAATGGCCGAAGCAACGACTAGCGTTTTTGTTAATAGGGTCGACTTTTGATTCCTGACAGACAAAAATATCATACGTTTTGGTTCCTCCGTGTTGCTCGAACTGATTCTGACTCGCGAGTTCATATTTAACCACACTTTGTGGAGCCAGGTCTTGGTGGGCCTGACTTCTTCTCCAGGAACTATCCCATTTAGCAAACGCTAGCCAGATTTGCAAGCTTTATTTTCAAGAATTGTAGGCGCGGGTCGTGTGTGAGTTGATTGTTGCTCTGAGCGGGGAATTGTGTAATTGTCCTTCAATGGACGATGAAGTTAAGGCGTATGGGGATCGTGTGTGGAATCTGAAGGCGGGAGCCGTATGGTCAAAAAAGTCATGCATCTTCCCGGTAGTAAAATTTCAGCAGCCCTCCCAGGCGCTCACGTGTGTGGATCCGGCCAGACGATTCGCCGATCCGGTCCGCCGCCCCAGGAAACAGAATCACGTGCCCGTACTGTCCGAAAACTCGCGTTTCAGCGCGGAGCTCTCCAAAATCAGGCTGTTCCGTTCAAGGATTTTGGCGCGCCGCAGCAAAAGCGCTGGCCAAGGGGGCAACCGAGATCCGAGCCTGCGGTAATGAACCAACTTCAATTGTTGCTCATCTGCCTGGCAGATCGCTGCTGTTGCCACGCCGCGCACGCTCTTGGGTTGGCACCAGCCGCTCATTGCTCAGAAATATGATTCCAGCCGCAAGCGTCCACCGGACCGACCACCCACGCCAGGACAAGCGCGAGACCTGATCCTGAGAATGGCCGCCGAGAACCGCACCTGGGGTTACACTCGCATTCAGGGTGCGTTGCAGAACCTCGGCCACAAAATCAGCCGTGGAACGATCGCCAGGATCTTGAAGGAAGCCGGAGTCGATCCCGCTCCAGATCGTCAAAGCAGGACGACTTGGAAGGAGTTCCTCCGAAGCCATTGGGAGGTCCTGGGAGCGGCAGACTTCTTCTGCATAGAACTGTGGACCGTCTTCGGCTTGGTTCGTTACCACGTTTTCTTCGTGATTCGGCTGGCCACGCGCGAGGTTCACATCGATTTGGTCAACAATCGTTGCTGACCTTCATGAATAGACAAGGGAAATCTGACACCGGAAACCAGAGGTGCTGTGTCACACGCATACAAAGCATGACCGTTGGGCGGATATACAACCTCTTCAGATATCTAGGCCCAAAGACGCAGCCCAATCAGGCCCCAGTAACCCATATAGATCGCGACGGCAGCCATGGCCGCCGCGACCAGGACTGAATGCCAATAAGCCATACGATTCATGGCCGCGTGCCTTTCACGATAGACAACATAGAGACTCGCAGCCGCTGCCACAGGTAAGGCAATGGTGAGGAGCATGATGCTGACCGTGAACAAAGAGGGAACGCCCCATGTCATGATCTCACCAATGAGGTCGCCGAAGACCAACGTCCACAACGCGGTTGCAAGAAAACCAAATAGTGCCATGAGCAACACTGCGCTGAGCAAAGGCATGACCCGCACCGATAGCGGGCCGGCGTCATGCAGTCTGCCGCAGAGCTTTCTCAAACCCCAAACCAGCGCGAACAGCGGTGAGGTCAACGTGAGTAGGGCAATCAACCCGATGGCAACGCGCTGTCCCCAGACCCGCAGCGCGGAAACTTTCTTGAAAGTACCGAATTCGGTTTGGATCAGCGTCTTTCCATCGGCATCGGGCAGCAAGGCGAGTGTCGCCGCCGACTGATTCTCCTTGCGAAACAGTCGCTCCGTCATGGGCACCCATTGCTCGTGATGCAGGTCATAGGTCGTTATGGAGAGCCCGTTGGTCGTGAAGACAAGCCTCCTGATGTTCAGCAAGCGCTCCAAGGGATAAAAAAACTGCATGAAAGGGCTTATTCCCTGATAGTATCCTGCATAGTGCCGCTGCAGTTCGGCTGGAACAGGGGCTGCGGGCGGCAAGGCTGGCGGAGTCAAATCTCGTATGACGTATTGACTGACTAATTTTGCAATTTGGTACAGTGCCGTTTTGTTTCCCGAATTGATCATGACGGCGTAGCCGCGGCCGTAGTCAGGGAGATAATCCATGTCGGTAAGTCCACCCATGACTCCGCCGGCGTGCCCGCGAAACACAAACGCGCCACCATAGGGTCTTGCCCAATTGTATAGTCCATACCAGGCGATCTTGCCCAATTTTGCCGATGGCAAGGATTCCGTGGTTTCCACGCGCTCGATTGACGTGGCTTGGAGCAGTTGTGTGCCGTCCAGGCTGCCCCGTTGAAGATAAAAGCGCACATAATTGGCCATGTCCTTTGCCGACGCATTGATGGCACCGCTGGGCCGGAAATACATGTGCCAGTAGGGACACGGTGTAATACCGTCGGGGTGATACAGCTTGGTCAGCCGTCGCTCCACCTCCGGTGTATAAAAATAACTGGCGGTATCCATGTGCAACGGATTAAAAAAGTGTTCCTGCACATAATCCTCAAAGCGCTCCCCGGAAACCTTTTCAATGACCGCCGCTAAGACGGCGGGGCCGGAATTGCAGTAAGCCATCCGCGAACCGGGTGGCCAGCGGCAGACACGCGAAGACGCGTCATAGGCCAGGGCATCCTTCAACGCGATGGGCGTTGGGTCATTGAGCGCACACTCACGCAGGTGGATACTGTCAAAACCCGTTGTGTGTTCCATCAAGTGGACCAGGCGCACAGGATCGCTTGCCTCCCAGGGGTTGACAAAGTCCACCTCGGGCACCCATTGTCTCACCGTGTCCGTCAGCTTGAGTTTGCCTAGCTCCTGCAATTGGAGCGCCGCCAGGGCTGCGAACGCCTTCGAAACCGAGCCGATGCGAAAAAGAGTGTCGGCGGTTACCGGTTTGTTGGCGGCAACATCGGCTTTTCCGATGCCCGCCACCCACTCCACCTTGTCTCGCGAGACGATGGCGATGGCTGCTCCGGGAGTCTTATTTTCTTTCAAAACTGTTGCGATCGCCGTCTGCAGCTCCGGAATGGATTTTGGTCCACTCTTGCTGTCCGCCCCGAACGTATTGCACAAGGCCGTGACCAATAGCAGCAGTGCTGTCACAATTCGCTTCGTCGGGAGTGCCATGGCCAGAACTGATACGGGTAGGAATTTGCCTTTTGATGCTGGCGCGGTAAAAGAGAATCGGCCTTCAGAAACGTGATTCCGGTTCACATTTGCGACGGTATTTCTTGGCAGCGAATCGTGTCAATCCAATTGCCGGGTTCGTCGCAGGGTGGTTTTGGGACGGTTGAACGTAGGATGTTCAGATCTGCCCCGTTCGAGGGGACTGGGTTGTTGAATCCATGTCGTCATCATTTCACAAGGTGGAACCTAAAACCAGACGTGCTCCGTCAGCCGGATACGTTGCCCCATGCTTATTTGAGTGTCGTCCGGGTTTTTGGACAGTACGGGGTCAGGTCAAACTGAGGTTCCGTCTCGGCCGGTTTCTGCAGGTGCGTCTGAGCCGCCCAGCATCAGCTTCGGCATTCGAGCAGAGTCCAATCTTCAGAGCAGCCGGGACATGTCAGATCCTGGTCTAGGGCGAAAGTTCATCGCCACCAGCATGTACAGAATAATGTCGAGCCACAGCCACCCTCCCTCCCAATAATGACTCACATATAAGCGCCTGAAGATAAATTGAAAATCTCAGGCGCGTACTGGTCGTTTGTCTCAGTGCCGCTGCCACGCCATGAAACAAGTTCATTCACGAAGAACCCGATTTAAAGATTCTACATCATTGACGATTCACCACCGGAATTGCGGCGAATGGAAGCGCGAATTAGCCACCGGCGTTTCAGGCCGATTCGCGGAGGCTCGCTGGATCGCTGGAGTTTGGATCATTTCAGTTCGATCCAGCACTCATTGACGTTGTTCGAACCGTGCCGCCACGACGTCAACGGCGTCAGCCAGACGGTGTCGGACAAAAGCTTGCCTTCACCCTTGAGTTGCGCCGAAACGCTGGCTGCGTGACCCAGGATTGTTCCCGCATCCCCGCGGCCGTAGAACCGGGCCGCTTTCCGCTCCGGCAGCTTCAGAACAGAGGCGTCGTTCTCCGCTTGCGAGTGGATCGAGTTCGGGACCATGAGCCAGAGCGTTCTAGTCTGTTTCTGCGAGTCGATTCCCTGGCGAACGGGGCTATCCACCAGCGCACCGCGGTCCTTCACCTTGCTGAAAAGCGATTTTTCGAGGGCACTGGAGCCCGAGCGTCGATCCTGCCCGGCCTGCCACGGCACGGTTGCGGATTTCCAGAACCAGCCGGCCGGCAGAGTGATCATGACCGTTTGGGAAAAGCCCGAAGTGCCGAGGCCCAAGGTGTCCAGCGGGTCGGCTGGGGGTGGAAGATGACTGCGGGTTTGCTGCAAATACCAGCTGACAACCGCCTGCTGGTCGAAGTCAGGCGGCAGATTGTGCGGGGCGCCTTTGAGCAGCGAATACTTCACCGTGCCGCCCGCCGCCTGCAACGCGCTCACCATCTGGTCAGCGTATGCCGCAGGGATGACATCATCGGCCGAACCGTGGACCACCCATACGGGAATGTTTTTCAGGCGCGACGCGCGGAAGGGGCTGCCAGCTCCGTCCCGCGGAGAAATCGCGGCGAACCGTTCCGGATTGTTCATGGCCCAATCCCAGGTTGCCATGGCCCCCAGGCTGTGCCCTTCGACGTAGACCTTGTCCGGATCCACGGGCAGAATTTGGAGCAGTTCATCGAGGTAAGCATTCAGGAAATCCAGCTTCCAGGGTCCGCCCTCGTTGATAGGCGTGACCTGGAACACACGCCCGCCCGTTCTGCCGTCGCGCACGTAGGAAATTTTGTGACCCAGCCAGCCCGATCCATGCAATCCGATGATCAACGGGAATTTGTATCCTTTTCCCGGGAAACCATCCGGCAAATTCAACTGGTAATTGGCCTTTGCCAGTGTGCCGTCGGGCAGCCTTTTTTCAAAGGCCAGCGGGAAGGCGCTGCCGAGGTGCTCGGCAATGAAATTGCGCCCGTGCTCCAGGGCATCGGCGAACTCGGCGGCATATTCATCGGGAGCGACAAACCAGGTATCGGCCGGGTCGTTGGTGTGGTTGCCCCAGGCGGGAAACCAGGCAAGTGCTGCGCGATAAAGGGGTTCGTAATCCGGGCCGAAGCTCGCTGCCTTGGCTTCCAATGCTCGAAACCGCTGCACTAATTGGCTGTAATTCTCGGAGGCGGCGCGCGCCATCATGTCGATGAAACAGATAGAGGAGACCAAGAACAAAGTCACGGTGCCGAAGCGCTTGTGAGTATAGTTGCGTGATAGTTTCATTGGAGGTTTTGGAGTTCCTTAGCGAATCCGAACATAAGCACCGGTCGTCTCGACCGTCGCTGTCGACAGGGCAGCTCGGGTCGGAGCGTGTGGCAGCGACGAGTCGGCCCTCGCAGGCGATTGCCTGCTGCGGACTTAATTGCCCCTGCACCCCGCCTTTCCCACCTGTATTGAGGATACTTCATCCGCGTGCTCTCATACGGAATTTCGCCTGCATCCGTTCGAACAGCGGGCCAAGTTTGGCGAAAATGTCCTTGGGGACGCCGAGATAATCGATGACCGAATCCGAGTGCTGCGGCCAGCAATCAGCCACGTTCCACAGCATGAACCCGCCGAACTCCGGGTCCTCGCAATAGCGTTCGATCCACGCGCTCACCGCTTCGGTCTGCAACGCCTGCGACATCCGCACCGCTTCGTCGATGGTCTTCGGTTCGCCCTTGCGGCACGCTTTCAGGGCCAGAAGAACCTTTTCGGGGCCACGGAACGACCCTTGGTGAATGGTATCGGCGCCGTGATATTTCCACATCGCGTTGTCCAACGGCCAATCGGTGCCTGCGGGAAAGTACTTGCGGATCGTCTCCATGGACGGAAGCGACAGATGGCCGAACTCCGACATAAAGCGCGGATGGGCATTCCACAGCCAACTGGTGCGGTAGTCGGCGCCGTGGTCGTAGCCATGGGTGTCGCCTTCCGTCGCGTCTTTCGACTGGTGCTTCCCGGAAGGCGAATAGGGTGAAGATGGAACGTAGGGCGTGTTGGGGTCAAGCGCACCAACAACAGCTGCAAGGGTTGCGCGTGTCAGGCGATTTTGCCTGCCCAGACGCGGGTAAAAAGCATCCACTTCGTTGTCGCCCGCCCAGGTTCCAATGCACGGAAAGCCGCGAAGTTCGCGCACGATCTGCCGCGCCTCAGCATCGAGCCTGGCGGCAAACACATCTGTCTGCGGATACCACCCACAAGCCATCATGAAATCCTGCCAAATAACTATCCCCAGCCGTGAGCACTCGGCGTAGAAGTGTGCCGGCTCATAAATACCTCCGCCCCACACGCGCAGCATCGTGCAGCCGATCCCGTGCAGCTTCTCCAGTGTTTGCGTGATCCGCTGTGGTGTGATGCGCGCGAAAATCGCGTCCAAAGGCGTCCAGTTGAAACCGGTGACAAGCATTTCTGCCCCGTTGCATCGGAAGCGAAAGGATTGCTTGCCGCTCGGCATCGGCTCCATGACAAGCTCGATACGCCGCAGGCCGGTCTTTGTTGTGCATTCGTCAATAACCGCGCCGCCGATTGAGAGCTCGGCGCTGATGTCAATCTGCGCCGGCTTGCCATAGCCGAGTGGGAACCAGAGCGGCGGGTTCTTGAGAAGCATTTGTGTCGTGACGGTGTTGCGGCCGGGAAGCGGCGATGCGCTGATTTCCCACGGCGTATCATGCACCTTCCCGCGAATCTGTGCTTTCTCCATTTGCCGCCCGAACCACTCGACCTCGACCTCCGCGCGCACCAGTACGTCACTGCCCCTGAACTCAACCGGCATCACCCAGAAATCGGTCAGCCGACCCCGGTCTGCGATGACCAGGGTGACCGGCCGCCAGATCCCGACTGTCAGGAGCCGCGGGGCGATATCCCAGCCAAAGCTCATCTGCGCTTTGCGAACGAAGAGCCGTTCGGGACTCCAGAGCAGCGGGCCGTGTTCCGCGAGGATGTGTTCACGCGGGCTGTGTTCTTTGTCAATTTTTGTTTCAAAAATCGGGGATGCGAGGCGGATGACCAATTCGTTTGACCTGCCGGTTGCGAGCTTGCCCGTGACATTGAACTCATGCCTGATGAACATGTTGTCGGTTCTGCCGAGCAGTATGCCGTTCAGCCACACCGTGGCGAAGGTGTCGAGACCGTCGAACACCAGCAGCGTCGTCTTCCCTTCGATCTGGGGGGGGCTGGGGAACTCGCAGCGATACCACCAGTCTTTGCTCTCCATCCACAAAGTGTGATCCAGGTTCTGGCCGACATAAGGATCGGGAAGCAGGCCGGCGCGCATGAGATCCAGGTGCGCATCCCCGGGCACTTCAGCATCCAGTTTAGCAACGGTAGCCGCCAGGTATAAAGAGGGATAGTCTGCGCAATAGTCACTCCATCCCATCTTCCATCCCCTATTCAAAGCGATTCGTGTGAGCATAAAGCCATCTCTCGCCGCATCCGTGGCAATTCTTTCTTGCTGTCAACAAAAAAGGCATTTCACCAGTTGGTCGCATTGCGAAAAATCAGGAACGATAACATCGGCGCCCGCCCGTATAAGCCGTCGTCGCTTGTCCGCGTTCAACCCGTACCGCCGGATTTCATCGCTGGCGACTCCCAGGCAGATCGCGCCTACCTGCTTGCCTTCACGCATCTCCATCGGCCCATCACCGGCAATCAGTATTGCATCGCCGGACACCGACATTGAGGAAAGGATATGCCGCAACACGAGTCGCTTGGCGTCGCCGATTTCGTTGCCGCGCGAACCGAATATGCCGCCATTGAACAAGTGCGCATAGCCGAGTGCCTCCGCCTCGGCTTCGACATCCTGCTGATCGGTGCCGCTTGCAAGAAACACCGTGCATCCCTTCTGCCGCAACATTTCGATGAATTTTTTCGCCCCGTTCATCGTAAAATCTTCCGGACGAAGTTCGCCGGTGCGCAGTTTCACAATTCGACGCTTCACTTCCTCAAGAAGCCGCTGCAGATAGAGCGCCTTGTATTCGGCAGGGCCGCGCAGGGCGTCGCGCCTGACAATCCCTTCGCTGCGCACCATGTCCGCCAGCAACTGCATCTGGCGAATCGTCTGCACGCCGGTCGTGGCTTCTATCATGCGCCGCACCCTGTCCTGGATACGGCGGAAACGGTCGCTCGAAACGGCGGGTGCCGGCGCCGAATTTCCAGCGCCGCAGACGCATTCCATGCAAACGTCAAACATCACTTTCTCCCAGCCCTGGCGCAATGTTGAAATGGTGCCGTCGTGGTCCAGTATTGCGGCCCGGATTGTCGACTCCGCCGGCGCGCGAATGACTTCGATTTCGGAGGCATCCAAATACCGCGCGGTTCTGACATCATCCGCGGTATCCGCATTGTAAATGTATGTCTGTTCGCGATGCAGTTCGCCGATTTCCTCCACCGATGCCGTTCCAGTCTCGCCGGTCTTGGTTACGGTCACGGCCGCCGCAAGGTTGGCAAAATGCAGGGCTTCGGCGACCGGCGCCCCCGTGGCGAGCGCCGCCCCCAGCGCGCTGATACAGGCATCGCCCGCGCCGACGGCATCGGTCTCCGCTATAATGGCGAGGCCCGGGACCGCATGCGTCGTGTTGTCGGCGGCCACAAACACCAGCCCGTACTCACCTCGTGTCAAGAGCACGGGATTATTGAGGTGCGCGCGGGCGGCCATTGCCGCAGACGCGCATTCGCGGTCGGAGCGCGGATCCGGCTCATCGCGGCCGAGAGCGGCAGCCAGTTCGCGGGTATTCATTTTGATAATGGCGTTCCTCAACCGCGTCGCATAGCTTCGGCAGTCCGCGAGCACAAGGCGGCCGCGGGCGATAATGGAGTTGAGCCTCTGCGTGGTTCCGGCGCAGAGGAGCGACGGGCGGATCTGTTGGTTGATAAATAGAACGTCGAGCCGCTCTATCTCGCGTTCAAGCCCGTCAAGGACGTGCGCAACCGTTGCATCGCTCATGCGGTTCGCCACGCCAAAATCCAGGCGGTCTTGCTCGACGCCTTCCCGCATCGGTTTGATATACGCATAGGTGGTCCACTCGCGGCCCTGCCCCACGAGGTAATCGCACCGGGCGCCCAGCGCAGTGCAATGCCGGTGCAGTTCCCGTCCGAAAATGTCATCGCCGATGATGCCAAACAGGTGCAGCGATGCCGGGTGCCAGGCGGCGAGGTTTTTCGCAAGGTTGCCTGCCGCTCCCGGCGCAGTGCGCGGCGCTGTCGCTCCGGACACCGGCCGGCCCGTTTCAAGCGAGTTTTCGCCAATGGGGCCGCACTCGTTATAATACATGTCGAGCGCGAAATCGCCGATTACACCTACGTTTAGGGCTCGGATTCCCGAAAAGATCGCTTCAAGACTATGCGATTCCACGGGTGTCCTCCTTCAAATGCTTATTCACAATCCATTTTCATTTGTCACTTACAAGTCGCATCCCCGCGGGTTCGTCTTCTTCCACTCCTGGGTAACGTCCGATCTCAGGATTTACAAAATAATTGTCGTGTAAATCATCGTTGGCTGTTGAAACCTCACCGATGATGCACTCATCCGACACGGGATAAAATTCGTGATAGACCCCTGGAACAAGGGTTACCCGCGAGCCTGCCTCCAGTTCAATCAAACCGTTTGAATATACAGTGAAAGGTTCGTGATTTATTGGAAGAATAAAATTTTCGTTACCCGTTTCGCCGGGATGCGCGGCCCAAACCCGCACCGCCAGTTTTCCCCACCGGCAGATTATGTCTTCCTTCTTCTTTCGGTGGCAATGAGCGGGAGTGGTCATTTCATAGAGCGCGTACATCAGCTTCTCACAGTATTCCGGTTCCTCTGCAAGGTTTACCAAAACCAGACCGAATTTACGCCAGTTGCCGAGGCCAAAATCAGTCACGTCCCACTGCGCATTGGGGGGAAGCGCCCAGCCATGGGCGCGATAGCAGGTTTCAGCTGAACGAATCAGGCGGTTAATGACGCTTCGTTTCATGAAGCAGGTCAAGGCGTTGTGAACCTTGCGGCGCTCCTGAGTTTGCTTTCCAGCAGGTTCAATGTGCCCTCTCGGTCGATCGCGTGAATACGGATTATCCGCATTTGAAGTGGGTCTTCAGCGGAGACCAAAGTTTGTAACTCATGCCTTCCGCCATTTATACCTGTCGCTGCAGGCGCAATGCAATGTGTAAACGGAATTCCATGCAGGATGATCCTGAACCCGCAGCGCCACCACAAACAACGAGGGCCCAAGGTCACCCAACTTGCATCTCAAGCCGGGACCCTGCAGGTTGGCCCCTGCGGCCGTGCCTGGATGCTCCCACGCCAGCAGCAAGCGCTCCACCCTGCCGTTGACGAGATAGACTTCAATGACCCCTGCAGGAATGGCACGGGGCGCATCGTTCAGCAGGAATAGTTCACCCGTGAAGGTCTCGCCCGCCTTCCACGAGAACTTGGGAATTCGCAGGCTCGCCAATGTTGGACGCAGCGCCGCGGCGACCGCTTTCAACCCGGGCTTGGGACTGGCCGGCCAGGAAACGAGGCTGTTGTTTGCCGCGGTCGGCCAGGGCTCATTGAAGCACCAATTCAATGCAATCGAGCACACCGGTTTCTGTCGGCGTGCCTCCTCGAAAATGCATTTCAAGCCTTCGCTTTGCAGCAATTGCCCCCGCTCCACCACTTGTTCCAGGTTCTTGGCGGGGCCGAAATAGTGCTCGGCGCACGGCAAATCCAACCACACCTCCTTCGCCGCGCTCCACGCGCCAAAGGCATGTCGCGCCTCCCATTGAGTCCCTGGACGTGGGGGAAAGAGTTCGTCCACCGGGATGATTCGTCGCAGCAGATCAACGCCGGCGGGTGCCGGCACGCCAAACTCGGTATAACCGGTGCATCGACTCTTTGCGAAGTAATCGAACACTTCCTGGCCGTTCGCCAATCTGAATTGGTAGCCGCCATGAGCCCAACCAAACAGCGGTGACGTCATCAGGAAAGGACGTTCGCGATCCAGAGCATAGCAGTTGCGGTGGAGCAGCCGCAGGGCCAGATCCTGATCCGTCATGCGCGACCAGGCGTTAAAGAGTTCATTCCCGCCGCACCATAACGCCAGCGACGGATGGGATCGCAATCGCCGGATGATCGAGCGGGACTCCCGGTCCAATACCCGGAGATCATCGGGCGTGCCTTCATAACGTCCACACGCCAACGGGAACTCCTGCCACACCATCAACCCCCGTTCGTCACACATCTCGTAAAGAGAATCCTTCGGTACCGGAGCGCCACCCCAACATCGCAAGAGGTTGAAGTGCGATGTCCTGGCAAGATCCAGGAGCCGTCGTAGGGTCCGGTCACGAATGCGGCCGGGAAAAAGATCCGGACTCACCCAGTTGGAGCCTTTGGCAAAAGTGCGACGCCCATTGACTTCGAAGGTAATCGGCGGCTTGTTGCGGGTGACCGGAAACCCGGCAATGTCCGGGTCGTTCCAATTCAATTCATGGGGCACCAGCCGAATCCGGCGAAAACCCACTCGAACCGTTTGGGTATCGATGCGGTTTCCCTTGCCGTCCAGCAATTCCGTTGTGGAGCGGTAAAGCGCCGCGGCCCCCTGCCCATTCGGCCACCACAGTTGCGGTCGCTCGATGGTAGCCCGGAGCAGGATCCGGGTGCAACGCAATCTGGCCTCGCGATCAATCACCCGCCTGCCTTGCGGATCTAAAACGCGCCATCGGAGCAGTCCCGGCCCAGCCTGGTTCAGCACCACTTCCAGCCGAGTGTCAGCGCGATCGAGTTTCTCCGACAGTTCGTAAAGCGTTTCGGTTGACTTTAAATGGCAAGCGGGCCGGATCTCCAGGAAAGCATCCTGCCAAATGCCCAGGGGAACAAGGCGTGGATGAAAGTCCCAGCCGTAGCTGAAAGGCGGTTTGCAGAAATGAAGCGGCAAGGCGCTCTCGGCGGAAAGGCGGCGCCACCGCGGCGCAGGCCAGACCAACACCTCCAGCAAATCGCCTGGCCTGGCGCGGCTCGTCAGGTCGGCTTCAAACGGCGCGAACATCCCTTCGTAGCGGTGGAGAGTCCGTCCATTCAGCCGCACTTCCCATTTGTAATCCACTCCCCCAATCACGAGGAAGAGCCGCTGACCCCGACGCGGACGCTCGAAGTCGAGTCGCGTGCGATAGAGCCAAAAAACCTCCTCCATCCAGGCATAGTCCGTCGCGACCACAACGTTATCGCTGGCGGTGAACTTCAATGGGGCATATTCCGGCAAAGGCCAGCGCCTGGCGCGAGCCCAGTCGAGTTGAACGGCTCCTGGGACCGTCGCCGGGACGAACTCCTCCGGCGAAAATCTGGAATCCCTGCTGAAGCCCACAGTCCAAGCAAGTTCGATCCGTCTTCTGGATGGTTTCATCAGCTCGGCGTGAGAGAATACAGCGCACCACGCAAAGCGCAATCAACGCCTTTTGATGCAGTTGGCAGAAACTGAAGCTGCCGGCTTCGTGCCCGTTGCCATCAAGGGCCGATCCGCCGCACTCGTGCGGCGCGGATCAGCAGGTCATCGCCGCCTTTGTAGAACTGGAAATCTGACTCCGCCATTGCGCGCAAGTTCCAAACTTTGTTCCCTGCGATGAGCCCCAAGAAAGGACTTGGATTTCCAACTTTATTCCAGAGTTCCCGACTTTAATACCTGGTTCCCAACTCTATTCCCCGAGTACATGTGGAGTGAAAATAAAGTTGTGAACTGGCTGTCGAAGTTTGCCCAGCGACCCTCAGTGGCAGAAAATAAAGTTGTGAACTGGACGGAACTGAATGGTTTCGAGCACGCGCTCGATGCCAACCAACGGCGGTCCGCGGCTGAACCAACGCCAGCAGCCGCTGCCAGTCGGCCGAGTACCGCTGCAGCAGCACCTTCTGAGCTTTGGCTTGGGGACGTAGCGCTTGAGCACGGCCAGTTGATGGCGGAGGGCCAAGTTTTCCAGCATGAGTTGCCGGTGAGCTTGGAACCCGGAGCAGAGGACGCGGAGGAGGGTCGCAACCAAAGAGAACACGGCCGAACAGGCTGGCTGGCGGCACGGAAAACTCATCCCTTTTGGCCAGCTACGCAGTTTTCGCTACCCACAGCTCGTGCTCCTGAGCGCACGCCGCTTGGCCCGACAATCAACCTGCCCTGCCGGCTCAGGATATCTCATTCCAACGGAGATCACTTCCGCTAACGAACTTCTGCCCCCTCCCCTGCCCCATTCTATTCCGGATGAACATTTTGACCACACGGGCATTATCAACTTTTCAGACGGCGCAGGAGATCTGCCGGGCTGACAATCGGAATGTTTTGGAACTCTCGCAGCAGTAGCAAATGCTTCTTGTCGCCGGTCACGATGCAATCTGCTTCTGCCGCCAGCGCACATTCCAAAATCATTTCGTCGTCGGGATCACCCGTAGCTCCAGTGGCGCGATCTGTAGGAAATACGAGCACGGCGGACTCACCCAGTGCCTCCGCCCATTCGACGGGCTGCCGGTCAGGATATTCCAAGCGCAGTTCATCAATCGTTTCGTGGTATTCGGCGAGCAGTGCCGGACTGACCACCGCTTCGCATTGGCCCTTCGCCCATGCGGTCAGACAGTCAAATGGCTTGCCCCGCCAGAAACTCGCGCTCGCCACCACATTAGTGTCGAAGACGACCCTCATGGTTTGCGCCGGCGGCGGACGCGTTCAATGACACGCGTGACGGCGGCTTCGTCGGTAGCGGATATTTCGGGCAGTTCCCGTCCAGCCAAGAGCAGCGAACGGACGCGCACCGGTGTCAAGGCCCGACGTTTGCGCATCACAATCAGGCCATTGGCGTAACCAACGTCCAGTTGATCGCCGGCCTTGATGCGCGCCTGCTCGCGAATGGCTTCCGGAATCACCGTCTGCCCTTTAACTGATACTTTCGCAATCATGCGGTAAGACTAGCACTACTGCAGAAAGAATCAAGCCAATCGGCACAATAAAGAATTCACCTGTGCATGGCTAATTGTTACTCAGGCGGCGATTGGCAGCTCAAAAAGCCCGTTGCAATGGGACTGCCAGGTGTAATTCTGGAGACTGGCTCGTTGCGGTGGCGCATCAGCGCCTGCCATTTCTTCGGGCCTGTCACCCGCCAAGCCCTGGTGCACACGGGATTGGTTGTAATAGCACCGGAAAGTCGCCAGCTTCCGCTTCAGGTCATGGACGTTCCAGAAAAGACAGCGGTCCAAATACTCCCGGCGGATGGTGCCAATGAGCCGCTCGACAAACGGATGTGAAACCGGCACGTAAGGCACGGTGCAGATGGTTTGGATTTCCAGGACCCGCAAATTGGCTTGCCACTGCTTGAACTCAAACAGAGGATCGTGGTCCAAACTCAACCGCACGGGAAGGCCCTGACCACCAATGGCCTGGTTGAACATGCGGCAAAGTGCGACTCCGTCCACTGCGCCCGCCTGCACCCCAAAGCCAATGATTCTACGCGTAAACTGATCCATCACGACCAAGATCCAATGCGTCTTGAGCAGGATCGATTCAACCCGAAATAAGTCCAAGCTCCAAAGGCTGTCTTTGGTTTGCCCAAGCAACGTAAGCCAGGACGGACCACCCACGCCACGCTCGGGTCGGTAATGCGCCGCCAGAACCCGCCGGACCACGTCCTTGTCGATCTCGATACCGAAGGTTTTAGCCAACTGCTCCCCAATCCGGGGACAGCCAAAGCGCGGATTGCGCTGCTTGAGTTCAACGATGGCTCGGATCAGTTCTGAGGCTGGTCCATTGGGACCGTGATTACGCCCCCGGCCTGGGGAGTACAACCGCCGGTATTTGTGTGCCTTGAGGGCCGTATGAAATCTGAGCAGGGTTGAGGGTTTGACAATAACGGCGCTGCGCAAGAGCCGGCGCGGATTCAGAAACAACGACCAGAACCCCAAGAGCAGCCGCTGAGAGGCGCCCAGCTTGGGTGCTCGCCTCCGGGAACGATTGAGCATCAGCAGTTGCTGTTTGAGGAGCAGGTTTTGGGCGACTACCGCCTTGACCCCGCCAGGTCCGAGCAGAGTAGCCAACGTGGCCATCAAATGCGCGAGCAGCCCGAGTAAGACTCTCATCACGCGAGGACTTTACGGGGAGCTCTCCCCAGCGACCAGACCGCCAAACGCATCCTCTGAACGCGAGAATTAGCAATTCGCCATCCACAAGTTCAAAACTTTATTTTGTTCACACAGTACATGACC
>Ga0326728_10009764_pt1 | contig 22873 bp, 23 predicted proteins | sample MB3enrmetagenome_FD_207602 | JGI IMG/M metagenome (GOLD analysis project Ga0326728, IMG submission 207602) | Lab enriched peat soil microbial communities from McLean, Ithaca, NY, United States - MB31MN | ecosystem: Environmental > Terrestrial > Soil > Wetlands > Peat | place: USA: New York... | reverse complement strand
GCTCGTACATAGCCCTTGGCTAGCTCGGTCGACCCGCTTGGGTCGCGTCTTCCGGCCGCCGCCCGGTCTATCGAATGTGCTCGAGGGAGAACGACCCCAGGTTGAACGAGCGCTTCGTGAACGTGTAGCCGACCCACGAGCGCGCCTGCGCTTCCCCGATCCCCTTGATCGCGAGGAGGGTCTTCATCTGCTCGACCTTGAGGTTGATCGAGCCGTCGACCATGTGCTCGAGCGTCTCGAGGTCGGCCTGGGCGTGCATGCCGCTGTCGAGCATGTAGTAGCTCACGGCCCCATCGATCTTCCGGCGCCCGACGAACGGCTGGAGGAACCGGAAGGTCGCGGCGGTGTCGAGGTACGCCGTGACGGTCGAGACCGATTCGAAGATGAGGCGGTACGCCGGGAACTTCTCCTTGAGCTCCTCCGCGAACGACCGGACCGTCTCGGAGAGCTGGTCGAGGACGTTCTTGTCCGTGGAGGAGAGGAACCGCACGCCGACGCCGGTCGGCGTGGCGCCGACCGCGCGGGAGTACAGGTCCGCGTACCGGACCATCCCCTTCTTCTCCGCCTCCGCGAACCCGGGGTAGAGGGCCGCGAGGTCGTCGCGCACTTGGAGGTACGTCTTGTCGGTCACGACCCAGATCGACGGGATCCCGAGCCGGAGCCCTTCCGCCGAGAAGAGGCGGGCGAGCACGTCCTTCCCCGTGTGCGCCGGCCCGTTGACGAGGATCTGCGAGCCGATGGGGAACCCCCCGTACAGGAGGTCGTCCAGGCGCCGGATCCCGCTCTTCACCTTCGTCTCGGAGACCGAGGCGACCGCCTCGGCCTGGATCTTGTCCGCTTCCGCCTCGGCGGTCGTCCCGCTCATCCGCTCGAGCTCCTGGAGCCGCTGGGCCAGCTGCCCCTCGCGGGCGCGCAGCTCGGTCTCCTTCTGCGAGAGCTGGTGGCGGAGGTCCTCGACACGGCGGGCCTCGTCGCTCGGCGCCGAACCCGGCGCCGGGAGCTCCTTGCGCTGCTCCTCGATCCGACGGGCCTGGATGTCGAGCGCCTGGCGACGTGTCTGCAGCTGCTGGTCGAACGCGGCGAGCTCCCCTTCCTTGAACTCGAGGAGGCCGCGACGGCGTTCGTTCTCCTCGGCGTTGATCCGGATCTCCTCGAAGCGGGTCCTCAGCTCGTTCTCCCGCGCGACCAGGTCCCGCTCCATCTGGTGGACCTCCTCGAGACGGCGGGCGATGTCCTCCGAGACCGGACCCCGCTCCTTCGAGAGGATCGACTCCCGGTCGCGGGCCCGCTCGCTCTGGCTCGAAAGGCTGCGAACGTCCCCTTCGAGCTGCACGATACGACGGCGGAGCTCGGTCTCCCGCTCGATGTACTCGTGCTCGCGCTGCGCGAACTCCTCGCGCAGGCGCTGGTCGAGCTCGCGTGTCGCCTTCTCGACCGCGTCGGCCGCGTTGACGCTCAGCGTCGCGCTCTCGGTCCCGGGGGAGACCGAGGCGGAGGGTGAGGGCGCGTGTTGCCCGTCCACCCCCTCGACGGCGAGGAGACGGAGCTTGAGCTCGGCGATCTCGTCGTCCTTGGAGCGTAGCGCGATCTCTCGCTCCTTCGCCTCGTGCGAGCGGACGTACTTGATGACGGCGATCGAGCCGCGCTTCACGTGCTCGACCTCGTCCTCGAGCTGCTTGCGCTTCGTCCGCTCGTCGAACAGCTGGCGCTGGAGGTCCTGGACCTCCTGGATCATCGTCGTCGGGTCGAACTGGTCGCTCTTGACCCGGTCGAGAAGCCCGGTGAGCCACCGCACGACCGTCTCCTCGCGCGCCAGGACGGGCGCGGTCGCCGCGGCCTCGGCGGGAGAAGGAGCGGCTGGGCCCTCGGTCGGAGCCGGAGATGGGACGCTGACGAGTGGGGTCGCAGGCGACCCACGGTCGGCGTCGGAGGCATGGATCCAGTCCTCCATCGCCCGGTCGTCGCCGTCAACCCACTTCCTCAGGACCTCGGCCGACTCCTTCTGAGCGACCGCGGGCCGTCGACGACGCGTCCGGTCGGGGCGACGGACCGTGCCGGCCCACCGTTCCACGATCTGGTCCGAGTCGAGCGGGGCAGGGCTGGGTTCGGGCTCCGCCGCTGGGATCGCCTCCGATGCGGGCTCGGGTTCCGGCTCGACGGGCGGTGCCGGCCCAGGCACCGATGCCGGGGCCTGGGCAGGGGCCTGGAATCGCGCCGCCTCCTCGGCCGAGATGCCGAGGTCGGTGAGGGCCTGGGTCGACAGTCCCCGAACCGACGTGACGGTAGTGTGGCCCGCCCTCACGAGCCGCTCGGCCGTGTCGAGACTGACCCCAAGGGCCCGGGCGAGTTCCTCGGCCGGGGCGGCGACGGGCGGTGCCGCCGGCGCTGCGGTCTCGGTCGATTCGTCCATGAGCGGGGGGTAGTTACTAGCAGCTCGGAGGGTCTTAATAAGTCCGGGCGGCCCCGGACCGACCGCTCCCGCCAGCGCGTCGCCGACCTCTATCGGATAAATACGGTCGCCCCTGCGCCCCGGCGATGGACATCGACGAGCGCCTGGCCCGGATCGTCCGGCACACCGAAGAGGTCGTCACCGCGGAAGAGCTGCGCACCCTGCTCGCATCGACGGCCCGCCCGCGTGCGTACATCGGGTTCGAGCCGTCCGGCTCCCTCACGGTCGCCCACCTCATCACCACGCGCAAGGTCCTCGACCTCGCGGAGGCCGGGTGTGACGTCACGGTCTTCCTCGCCGACTGGCACGCCTGGATCAACGGGAAGCTCGGCGGCGACCTCGCTCGTATCGCGGCGGCCGGACGGTTCATGCAGGCGACGTTCTCCGCGCTCGGCGCCGACCCCGAGCGCGTCCGCTTCCGCTGGGCGCACGAGCTCACCGGTTCCTCCGACTACTGGGCGAGGGTCGTCCGGGTCGCGAAGGCGACCAGCCTCGCACGCACGAAGCGGGCGATGTCGATCATGGGGCGGAGCGAGGAGGAGTCGACCCTCGACACGTCCTGGCTCTACTACCCGGCGATGCAGGTCGCCGACATCTTCGAGCTCCCGGTGGAGATCGCCTACGGCGGCATGGACCAGCGCCGGGGCCACGTCCTGGCGCGGGAGACGGCCCACCACTACCACTGGCGGGTGCCGATGGCAATCCACACCCCCCTCCTCTCGTCGCTGAAGGGCGGCGGCCGGATGGACCCGGCCGACGGCACGGTCGAACGGAAGATGTCGAAGTCCGACCCGTCGTCCGGGATCCCGATACCGGCGGAACGGGTGACGATCGCGGAGAGGATGGCGAGCGCGTTCTGTCCGGCGAAGGTGGTCGACGGGAACCCGGTCGTCGAGATCGTGCGCTACATCGTGATGCCGTGGGAGGGTCATCTTCGGGTCGAGCGCCCCGCGAAGTACGGCGGGCCGCTCGAGTTCGCGACCGAGGCGGAGTTCCTCGCGAACTGGACCGCCGGCCTCCTCCATCCCCAGGACCTCAAGGGCGCGGTCGCCGACTCGCTCGACCGGCTCGTGGACCCGGCCCGGAGGTACTTTGCGGCCCACCCCGAGCTCTCCCCGGCCTCGTTCGCCGCACCCGCGGCCCAACCATCGTGAGGGAGCGCGCGCGGGCGCCGACGTTCTTCCCCGAGCTCGGGAGCCCGAACGGGGCCGCGCGCAGCGCACCGTTAAATAGCCTATCCCGTAGCCGGCCCCACCCGTGAGCCGAGGACCCCCCGATAAGGGGGTTCCGCTGACGCGAGGAACGAACGATGGCGCGACCGATCTACGTGCGATTCGAGACCCCGAGCGACCTCGCCGACAAGGCCCTCCAGCTCGTGCAAGTGGCGAGCGAGACCGGCAAGGTCCGGGTCGGCACGAACGAAGTGACGAAGTCGAGCGAGCGCGCGGAAGCGAAGCTCGTGATCATGGCCGAGGACGTTGACCCGGTCGAGATCCTCGTCCACGTCCCGATGCTCTGCGAGGAGAAGCGGATCCCGTACCTCTACGTCCCGAAGAAGCAGCGGCTTGGCCAGTCGGCGGGGCTTTCGAAGTCCGCCGCGAGCGTGGCGGTCGTGGAGCCGGGCGAGGCCCGAGCGCTGCTCGAGGAGCTCTCCACCGCATTCGCGACCCTCAAGAAGTAAGTCGGACTTCGAACGGCGAACGGTAGGGAACCATGGCGGAAGAGAAGGGCTCGCCGGCCGAGGTCGTCGAGCTCGTCGGTCGCACCGGCATGGCCGGTGAGGCGACGCAGGTGAAGGTGCGCGTGCTCGCCGGCCGCGACCGCGGCAAGATCATCACCCGCAACGTCGCCGGCCCGATCCGCCTCGGGGACGTCCTGATCCTCCGAGAGACGGCGCGCGAGGCGCGCAAGCTCTCGGTGCGGTAGGTGGCGAGGGGTCGATGGTCATCAAACGGCAGTGCTCGTTCTGCGCCCAGGAGATCGAGCCGGGCACCGGCATGATGTTCGTGAAGCGGGACGGCACCGTCTTCCACTTCTGTACCTCCTCGTGCCGGAAGCAGCAGCTCCACCTCCACCGTGTCGGCCACCGCTTCAAGTGGACCCGCGCGCACGAGCTGAAGCGCGCCGCGGACCGTTCGTCCGCCCAGAAGGCCCCCTCGGCCGTGCCCGGGGTCAAGGCCGGCCGGACCCGCCCGGGCCGCCGAAGTGCGCCCGCTGCCGAACCGCCCGCGGCGCCCGCGGCTCCCGCGGCGGAGCCGACGCCGAAGGGAGTCGCTCCGGCCCCCGAGCCGACGACCGCCCCCTCGGCGCCCGCGGCGAAGCCGAGACGCCCCCGGAAGAAGGCCGAGACCGCGCCCGCCGAGTGAGCGCGTCCCCCCTCCCGGTGCGCGTGCAGCGGAATCGGTAAGCCCTCGCGCGAAAGGCGTCCCATCGCATGGGACCCGAGGAGAGCTGGACCTCTCCGTCCGACCTCGCCGACTACGTCTACTGTCCCCGTTCCCATTGGTACCGCCACCATCCTCCCTCCGGGGGCCCAAGCCGCTCGTCCGAGCGGAGCGCGCTCGGCGGGGTCCGCTACCATGACCGCGTCCTGACCGCGGAACGTCAGCGCGCCGAGCGCGGAGGAACCTACTGGGGAGCGCTTCTCCTCGGCCTCGCGCTGGCCGCCCTGGGGGCGTGGTGGATCCTTCGTCCCTGATGGCCCCGGTCCTCGTCGCGGGGGTCGTGGTGGTCGTCGGCGTGGCGCTCGTGGCGTGGGCGCTCCGCGCGATCTCTCAGCGATGGGACGACGCCGCCCGGGGCCGACTGGTCGCGGTCGATGCCGGCCGTCCGGTGACGCTCCGAAGCGACCGGTACGGTATCGTGGGGCGACCGGACGAGCTCCGTCGCCTTCGGGACGGAACGGTCGTCCCGGTCGAGTTCAAGAGCCGGACGACCCCGCCGCGCGGCCCGGCACCCTCGCACGTGGTCCAGGTTCGAGCGTACTGTCTGCTCGTCGAAGAGACGACCGGGCTCGCCCCTCCGTACGGCGTACTGCGCTACTCGGACGGGGAGTTTCGGGTCCGCTGGGACGACCGCGCCCGGGCCGAGCTCCTGTCGGTCCGAGCCGAGCTCCTTCGACCGTACGACGGTCGGGCCACACCGTCCCGGGCCCGGTGCGCTCGGTGCCCGTGGTTCGAGGGATGCGACGCCCGGGCCGCGTAGGTCCGCCCTCCGCAGAGCAGCCCAGGCCGGGGCGGAGTCGGGAGGGCGCGGGCACGAAACCTTAACCCCCGGTCGGACTCGGCGGGCCGATGGCGGAAGGGTCTGTCGAGCGGACGTTCGCTCTCGTGAAGCCGGACGGTGTGCGCCGTGGCCTGGTCGGGGAGATCCTCACCCGCTTCGAGCGCAAGGGGCTCAAGGTCGTGGCCGCGAAGATGCTCTGGGTGACCCCCGAGCTCGCGCAGCGTCACTACGCCGAGCACGAGGGCAAGCCGTTCTACCCGGGGCTCGTCCAGCACATCACCTCGGGGCCGGTCGTCGCGCTCGCGCTCGAGGGCCGCTCGGCGATCTCCGTCGTTCGGCTCCTCACGGGAACGACGAACCCTCAGACCGCGGCCCCCGGTACCGTACGTGGGGACCTCGCCCTCGCGATCACCCCGAACCTCCTGCACGCCTCCGACTCGGCCGCGTCGGCCGCGCGGGAGCTGGCGCTCTACTTCGCCCCGGACGAGTACCTCGCCTACGCGCGCGTCGGCGAGGAGTACGCGTAGAGCTCGACCGATGGGGGCCACGCTCTCGAACGCCGCGCAGGCGCTCCGACGGGGCGGGCTCGTCGTCTATCCGACGGACACCCTGCTCGGCCTGGGCGCGCTCGCGAGCGACCGCGAAGCGGTGCGGAAGCTCATCGCGGCGAAGGGCCGCTCCCCCTCGCAGCCGATCTCGGTCTGCGTGAGCTCGACCGAGGAGGTCGAGCGTTACGCCCTCGTCTCTCCGAGGGCGCGACGGTTCCTGCGTCGCCACCTTCCCGGGCCGTTCACGGTCCTTCTTCTACCCTCCCCGGAGGCGTACCGCCGGTTCGCCCCGAGCGTGGGCGGTGGCTCGACCATCGGGTTCCGGGTGCCGGACCATCGCGTGGCATGCGAGCTCGCCCGGGTCGCCGGGCCCATCACGGCGACCTCCGCGAACCGGCACGGCGCCCCACCCGCCCGTACGGTCGCCGAGGCGCGACGCGCGCTCGGCCGGGCGGTGAGCGTTTACCTACCCGCGCTCCCTCCCGGCTCGGGGGAACGCTCGACCGTGGTCGACCTCATCGGGCCCGAGCCCCGCGAGATCGTGAGGAGCTGAGAGGACGCCATGGCGCGATATCCTCCGGACCTGGACCGTTGGCGCGAGGCCGCCCGCATCGCGGGAAAGGCGCGCGAGCTCGGCCTCCACCTCGCGGTCCCGGGGGCGCGCCTCGCGGACGTGGCCGAAGCGGTCGAGTCGTTCATCCGGTCGGAGGGCGCGGCACCGGCGTTCCCGGCGAACCTCTCGCGCAATGACGAGGCGGCCCACTTCACCCCGGCGCCGGGCGATCCGGTCACGCTCCAGGAAGGGGACCTCCTCAAGGTCGACGTCGGGGCCCACTTGGACGGGGCGATCGCCGACACGGCCGACTCGGTCGAGGTTGGCGGGACGCACCGGTACGACCACCTGATCCGCGCCGCGCGGGAAGGCCGGGCGGCCGGGATTGCGCGCGTAAGGGCCGGGGGCCGGGTCGACGACGTCTCCCGCGCGATCGCCGAGGCGATCCGCGCCCGGGGGCTGAAGCCGATCGTCGACCTCACGGGCCACTCGATCGAACGCTACCTCCTGCATGCCGGCAAGGCGATCCCGAACGTCCCCGGGGCGAGCGCCGAAACCCTCGAGGAGGGCGAGGTGATCGCGATCGAGCCGTTCGCCACCAACGGGATGGGGTCGATCGGGAACGGCCCGTTCGGGAACATCTTGAGGTTCCGCAACGACCCCGGAGCGTCCGACCCCGCGCTGGCCGCGATGTTCGAGCGGTTCCGGACCCTGCCGTTCACTCCCCGCTGGGTCGTCGCTCCGGAGGAGAAGGCCGCGCTCGAACGCTTCCGTCGGCGGCTCCAGTCGTACCCCGTGTTCGTCGAGCGCGGTCACGGCATGGTCGCCCAGGCCGAGCACACGGTCCTCGTCGGGCCGAGCGGGGCCGAGGTCCTGTCGGGTCCGTAGGCGGCTAGCGCCGCGGGTTCTCGAACGCGGCGCGCGCGAGCGCCGCCCCGCTCACGACCGACTCGAGCTTCGCGCGCGCGACCGGAAGGCTGCGCGTTCGTAGGCCACAGTCCGGGTTCACCCAGATCCGGCCCGGGTCCCCGAGGTACTTCGCGGCGCGGCCGATGCGTTCGGCGACGACCTCGGGGGTCTCGACCGCGTCCCGGTGGACGTCGACGGCGCCGAGGCCGACGTCCCGCCCGTCGCCGTACTCCGCGAGAAGCTTCAGGACCGCGTAGCCGTCGTGCCCGGGGGCGTCGCGGTTCGCGAACTCCCAGGCCCACTGCCGGCACCGCTTCGCCTCGAGGAGCGTCGGCAGGAGGTCCGCGTAGTTCGAGTAGCAGATGTGCATCGTGAACTCGGCGTCCAGACCCTCCGTCGCGGCGTTGAACCCGTCGACCACGATCGCGGCCTCGTCCGGGTGAGTGCCCGCGGCCGGCTCGTCGATCTGGATCACCCGGCACCCGCGATCGATGAGCGCGCTCAACGTGGGCCGCACCGCCCGGCGGGCGAGGTCGACCACGAACTCCCGCTGCGCGGCCCGTCGGGCCGCCCGGCCCTTCCAGCCGGGCTGGCGGGCGAGGTAGTACTCGTTGTACGACCAATCGGCGAGAGTGTACGGGCCCGTGACGGGAAGCTTCGGCTCCGCGCGCGCGTGCGCCCGGACGAACTCGAACTCGTCGACGTGGTACGGTCGGTCGAGGCGGACCTCGTCCGTCACGGCCGCTTTGAGGTAGTACTTGTTGTCGAACGAGCGGACATGGCCGCCGAACCGGAAGCCGTGCATCTGGCGGATCGGGTGCTCGTACATCTCGACCCGACGGGCTTCCCCGTCGTAGACCCGATCGAGCCCGGCCGTCTCGAGGAACCGTAGGCCGAAGAGGGCGCCTAGGTCCCGGACCGCGTCGGGGCTGGTCGCCCTCGGCCGGCCCGCCAGCAGCGCGTCGCGGACCTCGGGCGCTTCGGCGGCGAACCCCACTCGCGCATCCCAGCTCCGGAGCTCTTCCTTCGCGCTCTCGTCAAGCGCCTCCGACCGCTGGCCCAGGAGCTGCCAGCGCGGCTTCGCGAGGCTTCCGATCTCCTGCGTTGGGAAGAGTCCCCGCGTCACGGCGACCCCTCCGAAAGCGCCCGGCGGACCGCCGGGAGGACGTGGAGCTTCCGGGTCGCCGGCTCCCACGGGAGCAGGTCGAGCGGGGCGCCGGGGCCGAGCCAGACGGCCCTCGGGCGTCGCCGCGCGTGCGCGGCGCGGACGACGCGCGCGACCTCCGCGGGGTCCTCCTCGAGGGTCGTGCGGGGGTCGACGACCCCGAGCCCGAGGCCGGTGCGCGAAGGCCCGGCGGGAAGGTGGTCGACCCCCGTCTCGGCGAGGTCGACCCCGACGACCGACACGGGAAGGCGTTCGAGGAGCGGGAACGCCGGGCGGGCGTCGGCGCCGTACGTCCAGACGATCGACGTTCCGCCGTCGAGCGCGGCCGCGACCGCACGATAGCCGGCGACCACCGCCTCCGCGAGCGGACCGTCGGGGGGTCGGAGGACGAGCTGCGGCTCGGAGAAGAGGAAGGTCGTGAACCCCCGTCCCCGGAGCTCCTTCACCTCGTCGCCGAGGAGCCGACCGAGCCGGTGGACGAGCGCGCTCTCGGTCTCGCCCGAGCGGTTGTCGAGCATCCCGGAGAACGTGTACGGACCCGGGAGCAGGACGCGCGCCGTCGAGGGCATGCGCAGGAGCGGCGGAGGGAGCCGGGTCGCTAGCGCGCCCGGGGTCCGGCCGGGCGGGGCGAGGAGGATCGGTTGCCGGTAGAACGTGTTCGTCTCGAGCCACCGGGTGAGGGGACCGACGGTGAACCCCTCCCATGTTTCCGCGAACGGACGGAAGAGGTCCGGCCAGCGGAGGTACCCCGCGGTCCGCTCGTCGAACCCGAGGCGCTGTTCGAGCGCGACGACCTCCTCCTCCGACCTTCCGAACAGTTCCTCGACCGCGTCCGCGCCCGTACGGCCCCGGTCGAGGTCCCGGGTCGCGGTCACCAGCGCCTCGGAGCGGGGGAACGGACCGGTGAGACCGGTGCGGACGAGCATCGGGCCCCTGACCCGGGGACGGGCTTAAGGCTGACGAATTTTCGAAAGGGTGCAGAGGGAGAAAGTCGGTTGCGCGGGGGACAATCCGCCGCGTCCTACTCGTTGAGGTTCGTCGCCACGATGCGGTCGAACTCCTTCGGCTTCGGCGGCCAGCCTTCCGTCATGTACCGGACGAACGCCTCGAGCGAACCCTGGGTGAGCGCCTCGTTGCGGACCCGCTCGAAGCCGACGGTCGAGACGTGCCGCTCGGGCAGGGCATGCCGCGCGCCGTAGTGCGCGGGGTAGACCTCGGTGTCGTTCGGGAGGGTCAGGATCTTCTCGTGGAGCGACGCGTAGAGCTGCTCGGGAGAGCCCGCTCCGAGGTCGGTACGGCCACAGCTCCCCACGAGGAGCGTGTCCCCGGTGAAGATCTTGTCCCGCGCGCGCAGGGTCAGGTGGTCGGGGGTGTGGCCCGGGGTCTCGAGGACGACGACCTCCTCGTCCCCGAAAGCGACCGAATCCCCTTCGGCGAGTGAGCGGTGCGGATACCGCGCCTCGGAACGGCGGCTCAGGTAGATCGGCGCGTCCGTCGCCGCGTGGAGCGCGGAGTGGCCGGCGAGATGGTCGGCGTGCGTGTGGGTCTCGACGATTCCCACGAGATGCCAGGAGCCCTCCGAGAGGAGCGCGTGGTACGGAGCGATGTCGCGGCCGGGGTCGATGATGATCCCCTGGCGAGCGTCCCGGTCCCCGAGGAAGTAGGTGAGGCATCCGGAGTCGGGCCGAGAGATCTGGCGGAGGAACAGGTGCGCCGCCGGGTCGTCCGCCGGATAGCGGGGAAGGCCGGGGTCGGCCGCCCAGGAGTACTCCTCGAGGCCGCCTTCGAGCGCCACGGCGAGGGGGAACCCTCGGTCCTGCAGGAAGCCGGCCGCGCGCCGGGCCTGGGCCCCGAAGTGGTCGTAGGTAACGATCGGCCGGTCGTGCGGCAACGAGGCGAGGGCGGCGCCGAGGGCGTGGAGCGGGAGATGTCGATCCCCCGGCAGGTGAACGACCTTCCGTTCCTCGGCGGAGCGGACGTCGAGGAGCAGGGGAGGCGTGGTGGACTCGATCAGGCGGCGCAGGTCCTGTGGAAGGACGAGAGGGGCCGCTCCGATCGTCGGGGGACGGACGAACGGATGCGGGGGTGGGTCGGGAGGCGTGCCCATGGGTCGGGGGAGGGCATCTTGCCGACTATTTAGTCGCAGCTAGGGGCCTGCCGTTCGCTTAGGCACGGCGGGTCGCGGCCCTTGGGTCCGGCATTTGCCGAGCTCCCCGAACGACTCTACATTTGGGTTGATCCGGTGCTGCGTGAGGCGTGGGTTCCAACCGATCACCGCGATCCGGGCCCGCTCGCGCCAGGCCGTTCTTGTCGGTCGAAGGCCCAGAGCGGGGGCGTTGACCTTAAACCGCCCGGGGCTCCTCGCTCGCCATGCCGAAGACCCCGAGCCCCGCCTCGAACTCCGCCCCCAAGTTCCTCCGCCGAGGGAAGGTGAAGGAGGTCTACGAGATCTCCCCGACCGAGCTCGAGTTCCGGTTCACGAACGACATCTCGGTCTTCGACAAGCACATCCCGAGCGAGATCCCGCACAAGGGTGAAACGCTCGCCCGAACCGCGGCCTTCTGGTTCGAGCTCTGCTCGCGCCTCGGGGTCCCGCACCACTACCTGAGCCTCGCCGGGCCCACGGCGATGCGAGTGAAGCGCGTGCAGGTGGTGCCGAAGCCCACGACCCTCGGCCCCCACCCGAAGAACTACCTCGTGCCGCTCGAGCTGATCGTCCGCTACTACCTCGCCGGCTCGATGTGGGACCGTGTGAAGGCCGGGAAGGTCTCGGCCGAGGAGCTCGGCTTCCCGAAAGGGAAGACGCTCACGTTCGCGATGCCGCTCCCCCAGCCCCACTTCGAGGTCACGACGAAGCTCGAGCCGGTCGACCGTCTCCTCACGGCCGAGGAGGCGCTCTCGCTCTCCGCCCTCGACCGGACGCAGCTCGATGCCCTCCGGGAGACGATCGTCAAGGTCGACGCGGCGATGCAGAAGGAGATCGGCCCGCGGGGCCTCATCCACGTCGACGGCAAGAAGGAGTTCGCCGTCGACGCCGACGGCACGCTCATGGTCGTCGACACGTTCGGCACGGCCGACGAGGACCGGTTCTGGGACCAGGCCGCCTACGACCGCGGCCGCCAGGTCGATTTCTCGAAGGAGTTCGTCCGCCAGCACTACCGCGGGACCGGCTACTACGATGCGCTCCTCAAGGCGCGGGAGGGTCACACGCCCGAACCACCGATCCCGGCGCTCCCGCCGCTCCTCGTGGATGAGGTGAGCCGCCTCTACACCACCGTCTACCAGCGCCTCACCGGCGAGCCGTTCATCCCGCTCGCCCGGTCGGGATAGGCCTCAACGTTCACCGTTTCGCGACCCCTCCCGCACCCTTATCTCTCCGCGACCCGGTCGGTCGAACGTGCCCACGAAACCGAGCCCGAAAGCCGCCGGTGCGGAAGAGGCCCCTCCGGCCCCCAAGCCCGCGATCGCCCTCGAGGACCTGCCCGGGATCGGCGGGATCACCGCGGAGAAGCTGCGCGAAAGCGGCTACACCGACCTGATGGAGCTCGCCGTCGCCTCCCCGGGCGACGTCGCGGAGGCCGCGGAGATCGGCGTCGCGATCGCCCAGCGGATCATCGGCGAGGCGCGCCGGAAGGCGGACGTCGGCGGGTTCGAGAGCGGCACGACCCTGCTCGAGCGGCGCAAGAAGCTCGGGCGGATCACGACCAACTCGAAGGCGCTCGACGAGCTGCTCGGAGGCGGGGTCGAGACGCAGGCGATCACCGAGTTCTCCGGGGAGTTCGGGACCGGCAAGACCCAGATCGCGCACCAGGTCGCGGTCGATATCCAGCTCCCGCCCGCCCAAGGCGGCCTCTCCGGCGAGGTCGTTTACATCGATACGGAAAGCACGTTCCGTCCGGAGCGCATCGTCGATATGGCGAAGGGCGTCGGCCTCGACCCGGAGGAGACGCTCGGCCACATCCACGTCGCGCGAGCGTTCAACTCGAACCACCAGATGCTCCTCGTCCAGAAGGCGCAGGAGCTCGCCCGCGAGAAGCCGATCCGCCTGCTCGTGGTCGACTCGCTCACCGCACACTTCCGCTCGGAGTACCTCGGACGCGCCGAGCTCGCGCCCCGGCAGCAGCACCTCAATCGGCACCTCCACGAGCTCCTCCGCTTCTCGGACACCTACAACGCGGCGATCGTCGTCACGAACCAGGTGTCGGCCCGGCCGGACATCCTCTTCGGCGACCCGACCCGCCCTATCGGAGGGAACATCGTCGCGCACGCGGCGACGTACCGCGTCTACCTGAGGAAGTCGAAGCCCCCGAAGCGGATCGCCCGGTTGATCGACTCCCCGAACCTGCCCGAGGGCGAGGCGGTCTTCTCGCTCACCACCGAAGGGATCCGCGACTAGCGTCCCCCAAGGCGCGCTCGCCGACCGTTCGCCAGGGCTCGCCCTCTTCCCTTCAGAGGTCCCGTCGCCGTTCGGGCGGGGAGTAGCATCGGTAGACCCGGCCGACGACCGAGCGGGTCGGCACGGGCCCGAACCGACGACTGTCCCGGGCGGTCTCCGCCGCGTCCCCCCGGACCTCGACCGTTCCTCCCGAGACGTCGACCTGCGAGACGCGCTTCACGAGCCAGCGGGTTGCGTCCTCGGGGTCGACCAGGACCACCACGTCTCCGACCCGAGGAGGTCGGTACCGATAGGCGCGCCGGTCGACCAACAGCCGGTCCCCGGGCCGCAGCGTCGGGAGCATGCTCTCGTCCCGTACCACGACCCTTCGGCTCCGCCAACGACGAAACGGTGACGGCGGGGGCTCCGAAACGGACGTACTACCCTCCGGAGGCTCCGGCATCCTTATCCACCTCCGGGAATGGCGGGGACATGCCCAAGAGAAGCCCTTCCCTCGGACTGGTGGAACGCCTGCTGGACGCCGTGAACCCCCCCCGCGCGGTCTACGCGCACTGCGACATCCCTTGCGGTATTTACGACCCGCATGAGGCCCAGATCGCGGCGCTCACCGTCCTGCGGATGGACCAACTGATCGGGGAGCTCGCGCCTCCCGCCATGGACTCAAAGCCGGAGGAGCGGTCCGTCTTCATCACCAAGATGGCGCGCTACACCGCAGTCAAGGAGCTGCACGCCGAGAAGGTGAAGCAGGAGGTCCGCGTCATCTGGGGCGACTACTTCACTCCGGACCACGCGAAGCAGTTCCCGCAGACCCACGAACTCGTCTGGAAGATCTTGAAGCAGGCCTCCAAGGCCCGCCAGGGGACGAACCTCGCCGACGCCCAGGAGCTCCTCAAGCTCGTCCAGGAGTTCGCGGAGATCTTCTGGCAGACGAAGGGCGCGAAGACGAAGCGGCAGCCGTCGATGCAGAAGTCCGGCGGCGAGCTCGTCGTTCCGGTCTCCGCGTAGTCCCGCTAAGGACCCCCACACCGGCTCCGGGACGCCCCGGAGCCGCGCCCCAGGGCCTCGACCCAGGTTGGTTAGCTAGCTCGTTCGTTAGTTAGGCCGGAGGCGGAGGGACTGGGGCGGGTGGGGCCCGCGGCTCGACAGACTTCGGGAAGCGGACGCTCTGGCCGCAGCTCGGGCAGACGTACTCGCTCAGCGCCCGGTGGCGCAGCGGGGTCCGGCACTTCGGGCAAGGGATCGGTTTCGCGCTGACGTACGCGGCGAACATCTCCTGCGAGCGTCGGTCGTCGAGGTTCGTCGCCCCTGAGCTACCAACCACCGTGGGGAGGGGAGGAGGAGCTGTGGTCGGGGTCGGCTCCGCGGACCGTCCCTCCCGGGTCGAGGAGAGTCGCCCGCACTGCGGGCACACCGCGAGGCTCTCGGTGCCCGTCGACTGCAAGGCGACGTGGCAGTGGGGACAGAGCGTCTTGAGACCGACCGGCGTGAAGACGGGCGAAGGAGCCCGGGGGGCGCGCGGAGGCTCGGGCAGAGGGGGGGCGCTCGGGGTGGGGCCGGTCGCCGGGGGCGTCGGGGCCGGGACGGCCCAGCGGACGACCCGTCGGCTCGGCTCGTAGACGATCGGGCTGTCCGGGCGAGCGAGCTCGTGGGCCAACAGCTTCTCGGCCTTCCGCTCCCGCACCGAGAGGGCGGCGGCGAGGCCAGGGACGCTCGTGGTCCCGAGGGATTGCACCGTGGATCGAAGGCGCTCGAGGTCTTGCTGCGAAGGGCCAAAGAAGGCGACCATCACGCGGCCTCCACCGTCCCGTGGAATGAACCTATCGCTCCATACGAACGGAAAAAAGGGAGGCACCGGCGGCGCGGCCCCTGGCCTCTTGGACGGTGCCACCAAGAGACGCTGCCGCCGATGCCCGAGGCCAATCAATGTACAACCGCGAGAGACTATATAGTTATCAGGGGGGGGTGGAGTGTGAACTTTGGTGGCATTTTCCGCCGGAGCGAGCCGTACCGGGGATTTGGAGGTAGTTCTTTTAGGGAGCACGGCTAGAGGGTACCCTACCGGGCATTCCTTCCTGAGGTGACTACCATTCGCGCTCTCCTGACCGCCAGTGAGAAGACCGGTGGCGGGTCGACAGGCCCCTCGACGACCACTGCTTCCCCCGTCGCTCCGGCGGTCATTCTCGGGGGGAGCGAGGACACACGGCTTCTGCTGCGCGGCATCCTGCGTCTCCACCGCCACCGGGTCCTCCTGGAGGCCCCCACGCGGGAGGCTATCGAGCGCCTGCCCCCCTCGCCCGAGACCAAGGTCCTCATCCTGGACGCCGGGTCCGACGGCGACGAGTGGGCGGACGAGCTCTCCGCGATCACGCGGAGCCGTTCCGACCTCCACGCTCTCGTCATCCTCCCGCGCGCCGACCCGGCGCTCGAGACGCGCGCGCGGCAGGCGGGCGCGAAGGCGATCCTCGTCCGTCCGTTCGGGATCCACGATTTCGTCCAGGCGGTGGACTCCGTCGGGACCGCCTCCGAGTCGACCTGACCCGGCTGAGGTCGTTCTCGGTTAAGCCGTGTCGCGGCTCCGTCCCCCCGTGCCCGCGAACGCGCTCCGGTCGCTCGTCGCGGCGGTCCGTGGCCGCGTCACCATCGATGCGGGCGGCCTAGAGCCGTTCCGGCACGACGCGTCCCACGTCTCCGGGCGGCCGATCGCGGCCGTGGCCCCGGCTGACCAGGACGACGTGGTGGAGCTGGTCGGGTGGGCGCGACGCACGCACATCCCGCTCGTGGCCCGGGGCGGGGGCACCTCCCTCGACGGGGAATCGGTCCCTCCCGACGGCGGGGTCGTCGTCGATCTTTCGGGCTGGTCCCGCCTGCTCGAGGTGGACCCGGACGGTCTCTGGGCCCGGGTCGAACCGGGTCTCGTCAACCGGGACCTGCAACGAGCCCTCCTGCCGCAGGGGCTGTTCTTCCCGCCCAACCCGGGGTCGTGGACGCTCTCGACGATCGGAGGGAACGTCGGGACGAACGCCTCGGGGATGCGGTCGTTCCGCTACGGCCCGACGCGCGCCTGGGTCCGGGAGGTCGAGGCGGTCCTCGGCACGGGCTCCCGGGTCCGTCTCGGCTCCCGGGTCGCCAAGCGCTCGGTCGGCCCGGACCTCCTTCAGCTGTTCGTCGGGAGCGAGGGCACCCTCGGGATCGCGACCGAGGTCACGGTCCGGCTCGCGCCCGTGCCGGGCGTGCGGCACGGCGTGATCGTCCCCCTGCCGCGAGCCACAGCCCTCGGACCGTTGGTGGCCCGTCTCTCCCGGGTCCCCGATAGCGGGCTTTCCGCGGTGGAGTACCTCGACCGGGGATGCGCCGCCGCTCTGGCCGAAGGGCGGAAAGCCCGCTGGCCGCAGGATTCAGCGCTGCTCCTGCTCGAGGTGGAGGCGGGCGGTCCGGACGAGGCCGCGCGGAGGGTCTCACGGCTGCGCAGGGCGTTCGGGGAGATGGGCGTGGCCGTCGGGTTGACGGTCTTCGAGGATGCGGACGAGCTCTGGACCCTCCGGGGGGCGAGCGGTGACGTCCTCATCGAGCGGTACGGTCAGCACGTCCGGGAGGACGTCGCGGTCCCTATTTCCCGGGTCGACGCCCTCGTCACCAAGCTCAACGGGATCGCCCGTCGGGAGGGGGTGCCGTTCTTCCTGTTCGGCCACCTGGGAGAGGGCAGCCTCCACCCGAACTACGCGGTCGATCCGAACACGTCGGCCGCCGAGCGGATCCGCGCCGCCGTGCTACGGGCCTCGCGCTCCCTCGGGGGAACGATCAGCGCCGAGCACGGGATCGGACGTGTGAAGCGGTCGTTCCTCTCCGAGGAGCTCGGCGCGGGCGCGGTCGAGCTGCTCGAGGCGGTGAAGCGGGCGTGCGACCCCGATGGGATCCTGAACCCGGGGAAGCTCTATCCCACAACCTCTCGGCGAGCGCGACGACCTTCTCGGTCGCCTTCGGCACGGGGAGGCGGTCGAGCTCGGACGGGGTCACCCAGCGCCGGCCGGTCCCCGTCCCCGCTCTCCAGTTCCCGGAGTGGCGGCCGGCGAAGGCGTGCAGCTCCACGGTGAAGTGACTGTAGGCGTGCCGGACAGTCCCGAGCGGAATGAGTCGACGGGCGCGAAGGCCCGTCTCCTCCCGAAGCTCTCGCGACGCCGCGGTCTCGGGGCGCTCGCCCGGCTCGATCCGGCCACCCGGGAACTCCCAGAGGCCGGGAAGGAGACCGGACGCTGGTCGACGCTGGACGAGCCATCGGCCGCGGTCGGCGAGGACGACGACTGCCGCCCGGACGTGCGGCCGGCGACCGCGGGCCGCGCGCCGAGGTAGCACTCCCGGGTCCGCGAGCTCACGATGCGCGCGACACGCGAACGCGACCGGGCAGCTCGGGCACTGTGGTCGGACCGGCCGACAGGTCGTTTCCCCGAGCTCCATGACCGCCTCGTCGAACTCGCCGGCGCTCGTCCGGGGCAGGACCGAGGCGAGGGCCCCCTCGAGGCGGGCACGGACGAGCGGGTCGCGGACGTCCCCCTCCTCGCGGGTCCAGCGGGCCGCGACCCGCCGCCCGTTCGCCTCGAGCGCGACCGCTCGGCGACCGAACGCGATCGCCGCGACGGCTCGGGCCGTGTACGGGCCGACGCCCGGCAGGGCTTCGAGCTCGGGGACGGTGGAGGGGAACCGACCCCCCCGCTCCCTCACGATCCGGCGGGCCGCGGCGTGCAGGCGATGGGCACGGGCGTAGTAGCCAGCCCCCTGCCAGACCTTCAGGACCCGGCCGATGGGGGCGCGCGCGAGGGATTCTACCGTCGGGAACGCGCGCACGAACCGCTCGAAGTACGGTGCGGCTTGCGCGACGCGGGTCTGCTGGAGGAGGACCTCCGCGACCCAGACCCGGTACGGGTCCCGGTCGCGACGCCACGGCAGCTCTCGGCGGTGGAGACGGTACCATCGGACAAGGGCCGGAGCGAGCGTGGCCGGGAGCGGCGCACGGGGCGTCGGAGCGGAGCGCACGGACCTCGAGCGATCGGACGGACCGGGGAGTTAAAGCGGAGCGGGAGTTCGACCGGCCGTCGTGAGCGAACGAGCGGCGCCGGTCCGGGTCACCGACGAGACGTTCGAGCGCGAGGTCATCCGGTCCTCACTGCCCGTCGTCGTCGACTTCTACGCGGATTGGTGCACCCCCTGCCGGGTCGCCGAGCCGCTCCTCCGGGACCTGAGCGCTCAGCTCGCGGGCCGCGTCAAGTTCGCCAAGGTGAACGTGGACGAGGCGGCGCTCGTCACCCGCTCGTACGGGATTCACATGATCCCGACCTACGTCTTCGTGGAGTCCGGACAGGAGAAGGGCCGGGAGGTTGGGTCGGTGGACCTCGTCGCGTTCCGCCAGAGCGTGCGCCGGTACTTTTCGAAGGCGCGCCTTAGTGGCGGAACACGCGCCAGCCCGTGAAGTACATCGAGATCCCGTAGCGCTGCGCGGTGGCGATCACCTCGGGGTCCCGGAGGCTCCCGCCCGGCTGGAGGATGGCGACGACGCCGGCGCGGCCCGCGACCTCGACCCCGTCGGGGAACGGGAAGAACGCGTCCGAAGCGAGGACCGCGCCCTTCGCCCGGTCGCCGGCGACCTCGCAGGCGAGCTCGGCCGCTTTCACCCGCGTCGGCTGACCCGATCCGATCCCGACGGTCGACGACCCCTGCGCGAGGACGATCGCGTTCGACTTGGCGTGGCGGACGACCCGCCAGGCGAAGTCGAGCGTGCGCAACTGCTCGGGGGAGATTTCGGGCCCTGTGATGTGCTTCAGGTCGGTGGGGAGCAGCTGCCGGACGTCCACCTCCTGGAGCAGAAGGCGGCCGAGGGAGCTCTTCGCCTCCCAGCGGCCGGCCTCGAGGGTCGGAGGGTCGGTGCGGACCAGCTTGACCTTCGCTCTCCGGCCGAGGGCCTCCATCGCCGCGGGGTGGAACTCGGGGGCGGCGAGCAGGTCGACGAAGACCCCCTTGAGCTTGGCCGGGTCGTCCGGCCCGAGGGGGCGGTTGACGGCGATCGCGCAGCCGTAGCGGGCGACCGGGTCGGTGGCGACCGCCTTCTCGAGCGCTTCCGCGAGCGTGGCTCCCGAGGCGACGCCGCACGGAGTGGCGTGCTTCACCACCGCCGCGCTCGGGGCCTCGAACTCGGCGACGGTCGCGAGGGCGGTGTCGACGTCGAGGAGGTTGGTGAACGAGAGCCCTTCCCCCTTCAGCACGGTGAACGGCCTCGGGGAAAGGCCGGCCCCCGGCGGGGCGACGGCGCCGTAGACCGCGGCCTTTTGATGCGGGTTCTCCCCGTAGCGAAGGCGGATCGGTGCCCGGCGGAAGACGACCTCCTCCGGGAACGCGTCCGCGCTCGGGGGCGCGCGAGCAAGGCCCCGGGTGATCGCCGCATCGTACGTCGTGCACCGCTCAAAGGCGCGCACGGCGAGCTTTAGCCTCGTCTCCGCGCCGACCGTGCCCCCGTGGGAGCGGAGCTCCGCGAGCAGCGCGTCGTACTCGCAAGGGTCGGAGACGACCGTGACGTAAGCGTGGTTCTTCGCGGCCGCCCGCGCGAGCGTCACCCCGCCGATGTCGACGAACTCCTCGAGGTCGTCGGCGTCCGGGTGCTCGGCCAGGTGGCGTTCGAACGGGTAGAAGTTGACCGTCACGAGGTCGAACGGTAGGAGCTTGCGTTCCGCGAGCTCCTTGCGGCCGGCCTCGGTCCGGGGGGCCAGGATGCCCCCGAGGAGTCCCGGGTGCAGGGTCTTGATCCGCCCCTCGAACCACGAGGCGATCCCGGTGAGCTCCTCGGCCGGGCGCGCGGGGATCTGCTCCTCGATGAGCGACCGACGGGTCCCGCCCGTCGCCCACAGTTCTACGCCGAGCTCCGCAAGCCCTCGCGCGAACGAGGAAAGACCCGACTTGTCATCGACGGAGAGGAGAGCCCGCTCGACCCGGGTCCGAGACGCCTGTTCGGCCGTCACCCGTCGTACCCGGAACGGGGAGGGTGGCCAAGAGATAAGTCTCTCGGAGGCGGGGGTTCGCTACGAGTCTCACACCGCCGGGACCAAGACCCGCCGAGCGCAAGTATTAATACGCGACCGCCGGCTAAAATCATCGTTCCTTAGGCGAGGACGGGGGCCCGCGAATCCTATGCCGTACGATCATCGGCCGGCCGGGGCGCACGCCGTCCGACCGCCCTCACGAACCGGCCGGTCGGGTCGAAGAGCGTGGCGGCTTCGCTCCCGCCGGGCCCAGGTGTCGGCGGTCGCCGTGATCCTATCCCTCCTGCTCATCGTCACGTTTATCGCGAACTACCTCTCGACGACGCTGCCCAACACGATGGGGCAGAACGACGTCCAGCACGAGGTGCAGGTCCAGAACCAGGTTGCCCAATTGGCCGCCCTCCTGCAGGAGACCGCCGAGAGCGGTTCCGTCGGCGCCCAGGTCTCCCAACCGGTGACGCTCGGGTCGGCCGGGTCTCCACCGTTCGCAGGGCAGGATGCCAGTATGATAGCTCCGGGGAACCTCTCGGGTGGCCTCGGCTTCAACTTCACGCTGAACGGGCCCGCGGTCTACAATTTCCCGAGCGGAGGGACCGCGAACCGGGGAAACAACGGAGGGTGCTCGTTCACGCCGGTGATCGGCCCTCCGTACACCGGCGTCACGTGCGGCACATCGAGCCACGTGACGTACAACTTCTCGGCCAGCACCCCGACCGCGTACTCGATCGCCTCCACCGTCGCCGGTACCTACTCCTTCAACGTCACGGACCTCGGCCCGGCCACGATCACCGTCAGCACCTCCGCGAGCTCGGCCCTCTCCCTTCTCGTCCTCGGAAGCAACCTTACGGTTTCCCTCTCGAACACGGGGACCGGAGCCAAGAGCCTCTTCGAGATCGTCGGCAGCAACGACACGCTCAATGTCGTCACGAACACCGCCACTTCCACGGTCGGCGTCTACGCGGTGGGATACCACAACGTCGTGAACCTGGTCTCCGCCTCGGCCGCCATCACGTTCGCCGCCACGTTCTACGGGGCCGACGATTCCTTCACGATCGCCGCGGGGGCGCCGGGCCATACCGGGAACCTCTTCACCGTCGTCTTCAACGGGATGGGACCGACGGGCGTCACCTCCTCCTGCCCGGTCGATAACCTTGCGGCCAGTACGGACACCGTCTCCGGGGGCGTCGCGGCCGACGGAACGTACAGCGTGACGTACAACGATACGGCCGCCTCCAACCCGACCGTAAGCTCGCCGTGGGTGCGTACCCTGTCCACGGCCGTCGGGCTCTGCGCGTTCTTCGCCCCGAGCGTCGTTCCGGTGTCGAACGGGTTCCAGCCCCCGAGTGCGTCGCTGGTGGTTGAGCTCCGGAACACCTACGCCCCGACGGCGGAGGTCGCCCTCGACCAGGGGGCGGTGGTGTACGCTCAGGCGGGGGCCATCCCGGTGTTCATCGTTCCCCCGCCGATCTCGTACGTCAGCGGGGTGCTTTCGGTCTTCTTACCTAGGTTCTCGGGGACCATCGGCACGGAGGCCGGCTCCGGGACCGCCGACGTGCTCCTGCGCCTCCTGTCCGTGCAGCAGATCCAGGTACCTTCGAGCGGCTTCTCCCTCGCGAACTCGACGACGGTCACGATGACGGTCGTCAGCCCGTACGCCGCGGCCTGGTACGCCTACTTCCTGTCCGTTCCCTCGCTGGCGTCGTACGTCACCTGTTCGCCCGCGGGAGCGAGCAGCCCTTGCACCGCGCTCTACCAACCGGGATATTCGCTCGGCAAGGTCACGGTCACCGTTCCGGCCTCGTCGTCCCTCACGCTCGACTTCCTCGTCGGCCTCTATTCGATCGGCCTCGACTAGCCGGACCCGGGGTTGCTTCGGCCGACGCGGACGGGCGGGCTACGTTCGTCCCGGGGTTTGGGGTCGTCGGAGCCACGCTTTCGCCCCCACGAGGGTGCCCCAGGTCCCTTGCGGGACGAGCCGTATCGGGTTCGGGCCGGGCGCTCCCGCGCTCCACGCGGCCCGGGCCCGGGGAGCGGCGAGGTGGTCGACCTCGACGATCGCACGTCGCCCTTCCGCGCGGATGAGGCGGAACCGTCGCACGGTGACGCCGGCCGAAGCGAGGCGCTCGGAGAGCAGGCTCTCCCACGCGCGGGGGGAGAGGGACGGAAAGTGTTCCCCCGCCACCTCGATCCCGAGGTAGCGGGGCCGGTGCCCGGGGGGCTTACCGGACGAGGTCGATGACTTCCTCGGACTCACCGGCCGCGTAGCCTCCCTTCTGACCGAGGAGGCTCTGGGCGCGGACGCCCGTGATGATGAGGAGCACCTTGATGGTGTTCTCCATCTCGGGGGAGTTCTCGACCGAGCAGCCCCAGATGATCCGAGCGCGCTTCGAGATCTTTCCGCCGACCAGCGCCGCGGCCTTCTCGGCCTCGCTGACCGTCATGGTCGGACCGCCGATCACGCGCACGAGGGCGCCGGTCGCGTCCTTGAGCTCGACCGAGCCGAGCAGGGGAGACGTGAGCGCCTCGGTGACCGCCTCGGTGACCCGGTCGGTCGCGCTCTCGCTCTCGCCGAGCCCGATGAGCGCGACGCCGCCGTCCTTCATGAC
>Ga0326728_10009763_pt1 | contig 22873 bp, 15 predicted proteins | sample MB3enrmetagenome_FD_207602 | JGI IMG/M metagenome (GOLD analysis project Ga0326728, IMG submission 207602) | Lab enriched peat soil microbial communities from McLean, Ithaca, NY, United States - MB31MN | ecosystem: Environmental > Terrestrial > Soil > Wetlands > Peat | place: USA: New York... | reverse complement strand
GCCGACGAGACGGAGCCCGATCTGCCGCCCAACGGCAGCTACTTCCATGTTGGCCCGGGCACTGAGTTCTTCAATGTCTATCCGCTCTTCCACACCGCTGCGTTTTACAACGGAATGCGCAAAGACATGAGCGAGCGCGCGCTGATTCTGGCGCGTGATGCGTATCTGGGTGCGCAGCACAATGGAACAATCTTCTGGTCGAGTGACATCTACCCCACCTGGGACACGCTGAAGCGGCAGATTCCCACCGGCATCAACTTCGTCGCCAGCGGGATGCCGTATTGGAGCACCGACATCGGCGGCTGGCAGTATCTTCCGGCGACGCACAAGCCGGAGCGCCCGCCGCTGATCGATCCGTCCGACGCGCGCAGCGAGGTAGGCAACTACGACGACTACCCCGAGCTCTACGTGCGCTGGTTTGAGTACGGCGCCTTCCAGCCCAACTTCCGCGCGCACGGAAGCCGTCCGCAGAACGAGGTTTGGTCGTACGGCAAGCAGGCCGAACCGATCCTGGAAAAATATCTGCGCCTGCGCTACACGCTGATGCCGTACCTCTACTCGCTGGCGTACCACACGCACCAGACGGGCGCGCCGTACATGCGCGGCCTCTTTATGGACTTCGGCAACGATCCCAAGGTCGCCAACATCGGCGACGAGTATATGTTCGGCCCCGCGCTTCTAGTCGCGCCGGTCGTCGAGCAGGGACGCACCAGCCGGCAGGTCTATCTCCCTGCCGGAGCCGATTGGTATAACTTCTGGACCAACCAGAAGCTGCACGGCGGACAGACCGTGACCGTCGCCGCGCCCATCGATACGCTGCCGTTGTTCGTGCGCGCCGGTTCGATTTTACCCATGGGCGCGCCGGTGGAGAGCACAAATGAGAAGCAGCCCTTGCAGGAGCTGCGCGTCTATCCCGGCGCCGACGCCAGTTTCGATCTGTACAACGACGACGGCACAACCTACGCGTATGAGAAGGGCGCCGTGGAGATTACCCATCTGCATTGGTCGCAGGCCGCGCAGAAGCTGACCCACACCGGTGCGCAGCTCTCCGGCCCCAGCGAGGCAACACTGGTGAAGATCGTCAAAGCGCGGTGAGGCGCGAGGGCGTCTCAGAAAACCTTATCAGTGTTATTCGTGGCGATAGAGCTTCACCTTCTGCAGCGTGGGCGTGCTTCCGCGGAAGTTGAGGCTAAGTCCTCCGCTGGTCTCGTCGCCGTTGAGCCACCGTCCCGGCACCCATGTCCCTTTGTTGAAGGTACCCTCTTCGACTTGCATCAACGCGGCCTGCTTGGGGCCCTTGGAGTTGGGCACGAAGCTCACGGTCACTCCCTCGCCCGCGATGATGAACTCATCGGGCGCGGTGTTAATAATCAGCGCCGCAGCTGCGGACTCTGTTGCTGCGGCTGCCGCCGCTGCTCCGCCCCCGCGTCCTCCCCCGCCCTCGTACTGAATGCGCAGCAGGTATCCACCCAGCTCCACGACAGCCTTGGTCTCACCCTGCTGACGGACCACGCTTGCCATCTTGGATTTGTCGATGCTGGTCAGCAGAGGCGTCAGTTCATCGATCACGCGGTACGAGGCAGTCAATGGGCCATTGTCGCTCTCGGCTGACTGGTCGACCGCGAAGGGCGAGAAGCCCATGACGCCTTGGCCAAAGGCATACAGCGCATTTGCTCCGCCCGCCGCGCCGCCGCGCGTCTCAGGAATGAAGAGCGGATTGCCCAGATGGTCGTAACTGGCCAGCACGCCGCGCAGGTCCATCAGGTAGATGTCCGGCGCGAGAATATCGATGTGGGAGATTCCGGCCAGCCACACATCCAGCACGCGCGAGACGGAGCCGCCGCTGGGGTGATCGCCGCCCGGCTCGCCGGTATACTGCGTCAGCCAGGTGTTGACGTACATCGGGATCGCGTACTCCGCCTTGCCCGCTGCGGCCACCGCGTCAATGTACTGGGAGTACTGCCACGCCTCGAAGATCTCCTCGGCGCGCCGGCTGTCGCCGAATACCTCGGCCCACGTGCCCCCGGTTTTGTAGCCCGTCCGCGCCCACACATCCAGGAATTCCGGCTGCAACTGCGCCTTGTTCCTGGTAAGGTAGGCCATCAACGCGTCGGGTACGGGCCTCTGCCACGCCGCCTCTGCCTCCGCGGAGTGGTCGCGCGCAGGACCCAGTACGCCGGATTCATTCTCCACCTGCATCATCAGCACGGTGTGCTTGCTGTCCACCTGGTGGATGTGCTTCATCAGCGCGGCATATGCCTTCGCATCGGCGTCGCGGTTGGCGTTGCTGAACGCGGAGAGCGTCTCCAGATTGGCGCCGTGTTCATCCTGTACGCGTGGGAAGCGCTTCACGTCCGACTTGACCCAGCTTGGCGGATAGCTGGAGACGCCGTTCTTCCAACTTCCAAACCACAGGAAGACCAGATGCAGGCCGCTCTGCTGCGCACCGGTAATCGCGGCGTCGACGTAGGAAAAGTCGAACTTGCCCTCCTGCGGTTCAATCTGCTCCCAGGTCGTCACCGCCAGCAGGGTGTTGAATTTTGCGGCGGCCATGCGCGGCCAGATCGGCTTCATGTAATCGAAGCTGGAGGTGCTGGAGTTGCGCAGCTCTCCGGCGAGCATCAAGAACGGCTTTCCATCCACCATCAGGTGGGGAATCGAGCCGGACTTGTCTAGGTAAGGGGTTCCGTCAGTGGGTGGTGCGGCGTTGGCGGCAGCGGTAAGGGCGAATAGCAGGAGGGCCGAAAGAATTCCACGAGTTAACATGCGACGAATTATAGCGCCGCCGTATTGCTTTGGAAGCAGGTTTTGCGCGAGTTATGGTTTCCTTGAAACCATCTCCCAGGCTGCCTGCATCGTCAACCCTTGCGCGCCCGCCACAGGGCGCCATCCAGCGGATCGACGGCAGACTGGCGCACATGGACCGCGGGCAGCGAGACGGCCAGCCGCGCGTTCATCGCGGCGCGTACCTGAGCGATGTGGGTAAGCACGCCGCCGGTGAAGGCAACGCCGATCGCGGCGGAATGATAGGTCGGGCCTTCAGCCCTCGGGCTGGCGGTTGGGCCGGCTTCCTGGGGCGATGCCCCAGGTTGGTATGGATCGGGCCGTTGGCCCTCAACAGCGGCAGAGTCGTTGCTCATCTTGCGGTAGACCAGCGCGACCAACTCAGCCAGCTCAACGCCTGCCAGAGCCAGGACCTTGGCGGACAGCGCGTCCCCCGCATCGGCCAGGCGCGCCACCACAGGGGCGAGCGATGCGAAATCCGGCGCAGTGTGGCCGGAATCGGCCCGTTGGTTGGCATAGGCCACCAGCTCGCCCAGCGAGTCCAACTGCCAGTGCCGCTCGATCTCGCCCAGCAGGGAAGTAGGGTCAATGCCGGGCTGGCTACGATTCGAATCGCCTGGCTGTTCACGATCGTGCGCGCGCAGGGCCGCTCGCAGAGCTTCCAGTCCGATCCAGGCGCCCGATCCCTCGTCGCCCAGCACTGGCCCCCATCCGCCCGCGCTGAAGGTCTGGCCCGCATCCGTGCGTCCGATGACGTTCGATCCCGTGCCCGCCACCACCAGGATTCCCGGCCCTCCCTCGAAGGCCGCATCCAGCGCAATCTCCTCATCGCCGCACAGCAGCAGATCGCCTGCAACGACCTCTGCAATCGATTTTTCAGCCCATGTGCGCACCGCGGGGCTGCTGGTTCCAGCCAGTCCAAAGCACGTTCGTGTGATCTGGCTGAGCGAGACGCCCGCCGCCGACGCAACCTCCCTCAGCATTGTCTGCAATCGCGCGGTCGCCTCCGCCTCGCCCACGCGCATCAGCTTCACCGTGCCGGTAGCCGCACGCGCCAGCACGCGGCTCTCGTCGGCCAGCAGGCACTGCGTTTTGGTGCCGCCCGCATCAATGGCGAGGAAGTGGCTCATCGCACACCATCATAAGCTACGGGTGTGCTACGAGGTTCCAGTTTCGGCGACCGAGGTCCGAAGGAGCGCCACATCGCTATACTCAGGCAATGCCTGCAAGGTTGCATGTCGTCGATCTCGGCGTGGTTGGGCTATACCTGGTGGCCATCACGCTCTTCGGCCTTCGCTTCAGCCGCCGTCGCGCTGCCAACGGTGCAACAGCGCAAGACCAAGCACAACAAAGGTCCCTGCGCGGCTACTTCCTTGCCAACCGCACCGCGCCCTGGTGGGCCATTGCCCTCTCCATCGTCTCGGCCGAAACCTCCACCCTCACCATCATCGGCACGCCGGGGCTGGCTTTCGCCGGCGACTTCGGCTTTCTACAGATCGTCCTCGGATACATGCTTGGCCGCGTCGTGGTAGCCGCGCTCTTCATTCCCAAGTACTTCCAGGGCGAGATGCTCACCGCCTATCAGCTCATCGACCGCCGCTTTGGCCATGCGCTGCACAAGGTCACCGCCGGCCTCTTTCTGCTCACTCGCGCCGCGGCCGAGGGCGTCCGCGTCTTCGCGGTCTCCATCGTGGTCGGCATCGCCATCGGCACCGGAGACGTGCTCTCCATCGCCCTCATCTCCGCGCTCACCCTGCTCTACACCTTCGAGGGCGGAATGGCCGCCGTTATCTGGACCGACGTGGTGCAGATGGCCATCTACATCGGCGGCACGCTGGTCGCCATCTGGTCGCTGGGCGCGCATGTCCCCGGCGGCTGGGCGACGATCCACGCCGTCGGCGTGGCGGCAGGCAAGTTCCACATGCTCAACTTCGCAATGAACCTGACCACGACCTACACTTTCTGGGCCGGCGTGCTGGGCGGAACATTTCTCACCATGGCATCGCATGGCACGGACCAATTGATGGTGCAGCGCATGCTGGCCGCCAAAAATCTGCGCCAGAGCCAGCTCGCCCTGTTCTCCAGCGGAGCCGTCATCTTCATCCAGTTCGCGCTCTTCCTGCTGATCGGTGCGGGGCTGTTTGTGTTTTATGGAATGCATCAGGTGGGTGCCCCAGGTCTCGCCTTTGAGACCTGGGCTGGCAACACCAATCGCATCTTTCCCGCCTTCATCGTGCAGCAGATGCCGGTTGGCATCGCTGGCCTGCTGATCGCCGCCATCCTGGCGGCTGCGATGTCCAACCTTAGCGCTGCGCTCAACTCGCTCTCCTCCACCACGGTCGTCGACTTCTACATGGGCTGGCGTCCCGGCGCCAACGATCGCGAGCGCATGGTGGTTTCGCGAACCTCCACCGTGCTCTGGGCGCTGGTGCTCTTCGCCGTCGCCGTCTACGCGGTGCATACCGGAGGCACGGGCAACGTCGTCGAGATCGGCCTCTCCATCGCGTCGGTGGCGTATGGCTGCCTGCTGGGAGTATTTTTGCTGGGGACGCTGACGCGCACCGCGACCCAGGGAGGGGCGATTGTGGGCATGGTCACCGGCTTCGCACTCAACCTCGCGCTGTGGCGATTTCCCGGAAAGGTGCTGTGGTATGGCGACCTGATGTACGACTGCGGCTCCGTGAATAAAGGCTCCGGAATGCTCCACTACTCGGAAATGGGTTGCAAGGTTCCGTGGCTTGCCATCCCCCACATCGCCTGGACCTGGTACGTCCTCATCGGCGCGCTCGTCACCTTCGCCGTCGGCTCGCTGGCCAGCCTTATCTACCGTCACCGCGTCATAAAGCCCGCGGTCGCAACGACCGTACTTCTGGCTCTAACTTTCTCCTCGCCTTTTTTGTTGTCATTCCGTAGCGAAGCGCAGGAATCTGCTTCACCAGTCCAGGCAGCAGCGCCCGACTTCTCCGCCGTCTCCGCCGCCATCAATACCGCCATCGCTCAGAAGAAGCTGCCCGGCGCGGTGGTCGTTGTGGGCCACGGCGGCAAGGTTGTCTTCCGGCAGGCCTACGGCGTGCGCAAGCTGGCAGGCGAACCCGGCCTCGACGGCAAGCCCTCCACGGCCGAGCCCATGACCCTCGATACCATCTTCGACATGGCCTCCATGACCAAGGTGATGGTGACCAGCGTCGCCGTCATGCAGCTCTACGAGGCAGGCAAGCTCGCTTTCGACGATCCCGTAGTGAAGTACCTGCCGGAGTTTGGGGTCAATGGCAAAGAGAAGGTCACGGTACGAGAGCTGTTGACCCACTACTCCGGCCTGCCGCCAGACGTTGACCTCAAAGATGCATGGGGCCTCGCCGCGCCCGACAAGGCCGAAGGTATCCGCCGCGCGATGGAGTCCAAGCTCACCACCACCCCCGGCACCCACTTCGAGTACTCCGACATCAACTACATCGTTCTCGGCTCGCTCGTTGAAAAACTGAGTGGCGAAATGCTCGATGACTATGCGCAAATGCACATCTTCACGCCGCTTATGATGACGAATACTCGATACCTGCCCATCGACGAGGAATGTGGCTACGGCATTGCCTTTTTGCCTTTCGAAAAAAAGAAAGGTCAAGTCTACGGAGAGTCCGTAATGCAGCCGTGCGGCCCAACGTCTTGGGAGCGCCAAGTGTGGCGCCCCAACATCGCGCCTACTCAGCACGACGACCAGGGCACTGCCGAAACCAATCCCGACTTCGACCATCTCCTGCGCGGCACGGTGCACGATCCTACAACGCGGCGCATGGGCGGCGTAGCGGGTCAGGCCGGAGTCTTCTCCACGGCGGACGACATGGCGCTCTTCGCACAGGCGCTGCTGGATCGCCTCGCCGGTCGCCCCAGCAACTTCCCCCTGAAGCGCGCGACACTGAAGCTGATGACCACGCCCCAGCAGCCAAAGACAGCGCAGGGCGGCGCGACCATTTTCACTCAGGACGGAGAAACAACAACCGGCATTGCGCTGCGCGGCTTCGGATGGGACATCAACTCCGCGTACTCGCGCCCGCGCGGTTCAGGATTCCCAATAGGAAGTTTCGGCCATACCGGCTTCACCGGCACAAGCCTGTGGATCGACCCTGACTCTGGTACCTACGTCATACTGCTTGCAAACTCGGTACATCCCCGCGGCAATACACCCATCTCGCCCCTGCGCGGCGAGGTGGCGACAGATGTGGCGAATGTGACGAAGTGTCCGCCCGCCTCCATGGGTTGCGACATCACGTCCGGGCCACCACCATATCTCGACACCATCCCGTCTCCGTTGTCAGCATTAATTGGCGAGGACAACGCAAATCCTCAAACCACCCTCACCGGCATCGATGTCCTGGAAGCCACCAACTTCGCAGCGCTCAAAGAAGCTGCCGCGCTCAACGGCGGCGATCTTCGCATCGGCCTGCTGACCAATCAGACCGGCCGCGACGCCGAGGGCCGCCGCACCATCGACGTGCTGCGCGGCATCGGTAACGGCATCGAGCTGACCACGCTCTTCTCGCCCGAGCACGGCCTCTTCGGCGCGAAGGACTCGACCAACATCGGGCAGGAGGTCGATTCCGCGTCCGGCCTGAAGGTCATCAGCCTCTACGGCCCAACCGACGCCGACCGCCGACCCAAACCCGAAGACCTCGCTAACCTCGACGCCGTCGTGATCGACCTGCAGGACGCCGGCGTCCGCTTCTACACCTACGAGACCGTTGTGGGCTACTTCCTCGAGGCCGCCGCCTGCCAGGGGTTCTACGGCAATAAGCTCGAAGTCATTGTCCTCGACCGTCCCAATCCGATTGGCGGTGATGCAGTGGAGGGGCCCATCTCAGAAGCGCCATTCTCGTACACCAACTTTATGGAGCTTCCGGTTCGGCACGGAATGACACTGGGCGAATTGGCGCGCTACATGATGCATGAGAGCATCATGGGTTGCGGTGGTAGCTTTCCCGTCAGCCCGGCGGGAAGCCAACCGTTTCAAACGGCCCATGTGGGGGAGGGATCACCAAGCTTTCCAGAGCAGAGAGGCGTCGTCGTCGTCCCCATGCAGAACTGGCGGCGCGAGGAGTTCTTCGACCAGACCGGCGTTCCTTGGGTTAATCCTTCGCCCAACCTGCGCAGCGTCACCGAGGCCACACTTTATCCAGCCCTTGGTATGATGGACGAGACCAACGTCTCGGTGGGGAGGGGAACTGCGACCCCGTTCGAGGTCTTCGGCGCAGGTACATCCGCCATGACACAAGATTCTCCCGCCCTCCCCGCCTGGTTCAATGGCAAAGCCGTTGCGGCTTACCTTACCGCGCGCAAGATACCCGGTATCAGCTTTGCTGCAGCCACCTTCACCATTGCTGACGACGCAAACAAATATCCCTACCACGGCCAGACTATCCAGGGCGTGCGCCTCACCGTCACCGATCGCGCCGCGCTCGACTCGCCCGAACTCGGCATCGAGATCCTCTCCGCACTGCATCGCCTCTATCCCAAGCAGTTCAAGCTGGACAAGACCGCACCGCTGGTGGCCAACACTGAGACCATGGCAGCCCTCGCCCGCGGAGACGATCCACGCGCCATCGCCGCTGGCTGGGCCTCCGCACTGGCCGATTTTCGCGTGCGACGGCAGAAATACCTGCTCTATCCCTGACATGGCCAGGGTGCCTTCGCGGCTACCTTGTCACCACCTATTCACACAGCGTTTTCATATCTGCGTCACAATAGAGGATGTCGTTTTTTCAGACCAGGAGTTTTCGCCCATGCCGCGCATCAAATTTCATCTGCAACTGGCCGAGTTGAAGGACAAGCTGTTGGCGATGGCGGCGTTGTCGCAGCAGGCGCTGGACTTCTCGGTGGAGGGATATCTGGAGCGCGACATGGCGTTGTGCGAGCACGTGCTGGAGATCGAGGAGGCCATCAACACCGCCGAAACCGTAGTCGACGAGATGGCCTACGAGCTGCTAGCCAAGGAGCAGCCCATGGCCATCGACCTGCGCTTCATCCTGTCGGTCATCAAGATCAATGGCGATCTGGAGCGCATCGGCGACCAGGCGGCAAACATCGCGGAACGAACCTTGGCGTTGAAGGAAGAGGCGGTGTTCCATCTCCCGGTGGAGATCCAGGAGATGGGCGAGCGCGCGGGAGTGATGATCCGCACGGCGATCCAGGCCCTGCTGGAGGCGGACCCCAAGATGGCCGACAGCGTGCTGTCCATGGACGACGAAGTGGACGAGCGCAACGCGGCGGTGCAGGCTGAGCTGATGGGCGTGATGGAGCACCAGCCGGAGGTGAGTACCCAGGCCCTGACGGCAATCCTGGTCGCGCGCAACCTGGAGCGCTCCGCCGACCATGCCACCAATATCGCGGAGGATGTGATCTTCTGGCTGCGCGGTTCCGATGTGCGCCACAAATTCTCGCTGGTAGAGGCGGACTGAATAAGCCATCTTCGGAATTGCTGCAGACCAAAGAGTGAATTGTCATTCTGACCCTGAGCGTAGCGAATGGGGAAGAATCCCCGCATTTTCTCTTGATGTCACGGTCTGCACCACTAAAGAAACCTCTAATTGGAGATCGGGGAGTAGCTGGTCTATGAGAGTTGCAAATGTTGCTTTGCTGGCGATTCTTCTGCTTGCTGGGAAAGCCTCTGCTCAGGTTGATGAAAAGGAGCCGGCGGCGATTTTCGAAATCGGGGGAGCCGGGGAATGGGCGCTTACCCACGGTACTCCTGGATATGGCCCTAATGTCGCGGTCGAAGTGACCCCGATCAAAGAGTGGCTGGAGATTGAAGCGGGCGTGACCCCCTTCTTTAGCCATGGTCAGACGGAATGGGACACCGATCTCCTCTTCAAAAAACCTTATACCCTAACTAGGACAACCGAATTCATGTTCGGAGTTGGCCCGGAATGGGCGCATACAATCAGCGGTGGTAAAGGCACAAATTCAATCGCCGCGGAAGTAGCTGCGGATTTCATGGTATGGCCCTGGCCGAAGCGCAGATTTGGCTGGTATATGGAGCCCAGCTATGGTTACAGCTTTGCCAGTGAACACGAGCAATCCATGGGCGTTTCCGTGGGACTGCTGATTGCAATTCCATAAATGTGCCGGAAGCGCACGCACAATTTCGCGAGAATGTCCCTTGCTCACAGGCGTCTCGATTTGACTCAATGACCTCTGCGCAATTAAAATTAAGGCCATGAGGAAGTGCGACCAAAATCTGTCCGCTTGCTGTCTGGCCTGTTGTTGCAGCGCCGCGCGCCGTCGCCCCTCTTCCGCCTCGTAAAGTTTGCAAGCAGCGAAGCCATAGAGCAGCAGATCGAGCGCCCACAAATCCGGTGGGCGTTTTTATTGGGTCAGACATATTAATTGTCAACTCTGCCGGCTTTATACATTCGTAAACGATAAGGAATTATCAGGAATCTTATGATGGATCTCGCCACGATGCCGCCGCCTGCCGCACCCCCTGCTGCCAAGGAGACCAAGGCCCAGAAAGCCGAGCGGCTGAAGCTAGCCAAAAATCCCTGGGAGGCATGGGACGAGGTGCGCCAGTTTGCGCGGGAGGGACGCGCCGCGGTGCTTCCCGAGTGGGCCGAGTTCTACTTCAAGTGGTGGGGCGTCTACACCCAGGGCGACGGCGCGGGTGTCACCGGAGGCAGGGACGGCGTAGGCAAGGCAACCGAGTACTTCATGATGCGCATCGGCCTGCCCAACGGCCTGCTGACCTCGCACCAGTTGCGCGTCATTGGCGAACTGACAAAAAAGCACGCGCGCAACCTGGCCGACATCACCACCCGGCAGAACATTCAACTGCACTGGCTCACGATTCAGGCGCTGCCGGAGATTGTGGACGCGCTGACTGCGATTGGGTTGAGTCCCAAGGGAGCGTGCGGGGATGTGATGCGCAATGTCACAGGCTGCCCGCTGGCCGGCCTGGATGGTCACGAACTCATCGACGCCAGTCCGCTGGCGCTGGAGGTGGCGCGCGGGCTGACGGCCAACCCGGATTTCTACAACCTGCCGCGCAAGTTCAAGGTCACGGTCTCCGGCTGCCCCGTCTGGTGCTCCTACCCGGAGATCAACGATGTGGCGCTGACCGCCATCCGGCGCGGCGACGAGGTCGGTTACACGCTGCGCGTGGGCGGCGGCCTCTCCACCGAGCCGCACATTGCGGTGCGCATTCCTGCATTCGTCCCGCAGGCGAAGGCGTACGCCGTGGTGGAGGCCGTGCTGCGCATCTTCAAGGAGCAGACCGCGCTGCGCGAGAACCGCACCCGCGCGCGCATCAAGTACCTCTTCATGCGCCACGGCTGGACGGCGGAATCCATGCTCGCGGCCATCGAAGAGAAGCTCGGCTGCAAACTCGATCCGTCGCCCGTCAGCGAGGATGAGGTCCCCGACGATGTCTATCGCGACCACATCGGCGTGACTCCGCAGCGACAGGCGGGGCTGTCTGCGGTGGGCGCCAGCGTTCTGCGCGGACGGCTCACCGGCGAGCAGCTCATACAGCTCGCCGATTTGGCGGATGAGTTTGGCGACGGCCACCTGCGCGCCACCATCATGCAGAACATTCTTGTCGCCAATGTTCCGAATGCGAGGACACGAGAAGTAGTTGAGCGGCTCAATCAAATCGGTCTGCGCGTCGAAGTCTCACCCTTCTGGCGCGGCGCCATCGCATGCACCGGCACCGAGTTCTGCAAGCTGGCCATTGCGGAGACCAAGGCATTCAGCAAGTGGCTGGTCAGCGAGATGGAAGAGCGCCTCCCCGCCTTCGACCAGCAGATCAAGCTGCACGTCACCGGCTGCACCAACTCCTGCGGACAAAGCTGGATCGCCGATATCGGCCTCGAGGGCAAGAAGATCAAGAAGGACGGCAAGATGGTCGATGCCTTCTACTTCTGCGTCGGCGGCGCGGTGGGCAAGTACGCTGCCATCGCGCGCCAGATCGGCTTCCGCGCGGCGGCAGAGGATTGTCCCGACGCCATCGAGCGCCTTCTGCGGGCCTATATCGCGGCGCGCCATCCGGGCGAAGACCTCCGCGCCTACTTCTCCCGCACCGATGACGAGACGTTGCGAGCGCAACTTGCGGGCACGGTGGTCGAGTCTGTCGAACGCGACCCTCCCCCCGCTGGCGGTCGTCACCTCGCGGACGCATAATGGCCTATGAGCCTCTTCCCCATCTTTCTTAAACTGACGGGCCGCTCCTGCATCGTCATCGGCGGGGGCAATCTCGCCGAGTCGAAGATTGATTCGCTACTCACAGCGGAGGCCCGGGTGACGGTGATTGCGCCTGCGGTGAGCGCGCGGATTGCGGCGATGGCGGAGGCGGGCGAGATTGTCTTGCACCGGCGCGAGTACACGACGGGCGACCTCGCCGACCACTTTCTCGTCGTCGCCGCAACCAGCGATCCCGCCGTCAATCGCGCAGTGTTCGCCGAGGCCGAGGCCGCGGGAATCCTCATCAACGCGGTCGACGACCCGCCCTTCTGCGACTTCTATTTCCCCTCCATCGTTCGTCGGGGCGACCTGCAGATCGCCATCTCGACGGCAGGCGCAAGTCCCGCACTGGCCCAGCGTCTACGCAAGGAGATCGACGCGCAGCTTCCGCTGGATACCGGCGAGTGGCTGGCCGAGCTGGGCAATCTGCGCCGTGAGGTGCTACAGCGCGAGCCCGCCAACGAAGCCCGCCGCGAGCTTCTCCATCAGCTTGCCCGCCGCGATCTCTGCGGCTTCGACGGCTGTCCGACGCGCGCACTCGCTCGCCGCCACGCTCAAAGCAATCCCATCCAGCCCAACTCAATCCAGCCCAACCGAATCCCCACACCCTCCGAGCCCGAACCATGAGGACCTCGGCGCAATCGGGTGTGGTGTATCTGGTCGGCGCGGGGCCGGGCGCCGCGGAGTTGCTGACGCTGCGCGCACTGCGCCTGATCGAGACGGCGGACGTGATTCTACCCGACGACCTGGTATCGGACGAGGTGCTGGCGCTGGCTTCGCCGACGGCGATTGTCATCCCCGTGGGCAAGCGTTGCGGCCAGCCGCGCATCACCCAGGCCGGCATCCATGCGCTCATGCTGGAGCACGCCGGAGCGGGTCGCAGCGTGGTGCGGCTGAAGTCGGGCGAGCCATTGATCTTCGGGCGCGCGGGCGAAGAGATCGCCGCGCTTACCGAGGCCGCGATTCCGTTCGAGATTGTGCCGGGGATTACCGCGGCCTTCGCCGTGGCCGCCTCGCTGAAGACCCCGCTCACCGACCGCGGCTCCGCATCGAAGCTCATCTTCGCCACCGCGCATCACGCAGCGCCGCGGCCCGACAAACCAGCCAAGCTAGAACTCACGCCCAAGTGGGAGGGCGCGTTTCCCAAGGACGCGACGCTGGTCGTCTATATGCCGGGGCGCAACTTCCGCGCGCTGGCCGACGAGCTGATCGCCTCGGGCATCGACGCCGCCACGCCCTGCATCGCCGTCTCCAATGCGACGCTGGCCGACGAGCATGTGCTGCGCACCACGCTGGCCGCGCTCACCGACGACACCGTCGGCCCTGCGCCTGTGCTGCTCCTGATCGGCGATGCGGTCCGGCCCGCGACCTAGATGAATCGGCAGCTCCCACTCATCGCGATGAGACCGCGATGAATGGGGCACCCAGCTACTTGACCTCGACCACCGGCGTGACGGAGAGTCCAGGGCGCAGCACGTAATCACCGTCTTCCTGCTGCAGGTTGGTGAAGTCGATGCGCACCGGGAGGCGCTGCACCACCTTGACGTAGTTGCCCGTAGCGTTTTCCGGCGGGAAGAGCGAGAGCATGGAGCCGGTGGCCCCGCCGATCTGCGTCACCGAGCCGGAGAACTTGCGTCCGCCGTAGGCATCGACCTTGATGGTCACCTTCTGCCCGGCATGCATGTGGGTCAGTTGCGTCTCCTTGAAGTTGGCTGTCACCCACAGGTCGGTGAGCGGGATGATGGTCATCAGGTCCTGTCCGGCGGCAAGGTTGGCTCCCACCTCCACGCTCTTCTTGTTCACGATCCCCGCAACGGGCGCGGTGATGCGCGTGTAGCTGAGGTTGAGCCGCGCCTGCTCGACGCGCGCCTGCGCCTGCTGGATGGCGGCCTCGGCGGCCTCGGCGCGGGACTGCTGCACCCTCACCTGGCCGGGGCCGTTCTTCACCGATTGATCGGACTGCGCCTCGGCCTCAGCCAATCTCTGGCGCGCGCTGGCGACGGCGTTCTGCTGCGCCAGCTCCGAGTCCTCGGCCTCGGCGACCGCGGCTTTCGAGGCAGCGGCTGCGGCCACGGCAGCGTCGTACTGCTGCTTGGAGATCACGTCCTTCTGCACCAGTGGGGTATAACGATCGACGTCGTCCTGCGCCTTCTGCGCGTTGGCCTTGGCCTCTTCCACACGAGCGTGGGCGGCCTCGACCTGTTTCTCCGCCTGCTCCACCATGTCGGTCGAGCCCTTCACATCGCTGGCGGTGGTGCTGACCGTGGTGCTTACGCTCACCTGCGTGATGGGTACGTTGGTGGTGGCCTGCGTGTACTCGGCCTGCGCGCTGGCCAGGTTGGCCTGCGCCTGGTCGAGCGCGACCTGGTAGTCGGTGGGATCGATCTCGGCCAGCAGTTGGCCGGCCTGCACGGTCTGGTTGTCGTCCACGGTGACCTTCACCACCTGGCCCGCGATGCGCGAGCTGATCTGGTAGAGGTTGCCGTCCACCTGCGCGTCGTCGGTGTCTTCGACGAAGGTGGAGCGCCAGTAGAAGAAGGCCGCAGCCAGAATCAACAGCAGCACGACGCTGATGACAACGAACTTGCGGCCGCCGTTGGTCTGCTTGCTGTCGTCGAGATCGCTCTCCGCCTTGGCAATGCCTTTGCTTTCGGCGGTCTGGTCGGCGGCCTGTGCTCCGCTCCGGTTCTGTTCGTCTGCCACGTTACTTCCCTCCGAGATAATCTTTCAGGTTGGTCTCTGCGACGCCCAGCGCGCGCGCCAGCGAGAGCTTGGCCGCATTGTGCTGGTACAGCGCGGCGATGTACTGGTCGTTGGCCTGCTCCACCGAAGCCTGCGCCTGGCTCACCGGCAGGTTGTCGCTCACCCCGGCCTGGAAGCGCTGCTGCGCCTCGCTCAGCGCTTCATTGGCCAGATCGACGTTGGACTTTGCCGCCTCCACCAGCTTTGCCGCCGACTGGATGTCGAGGATGGAGTCGCGAATCTCCGCGTTGACCTGCTGCACCTGGTCGGCCAGCTTGTCGCTGGCTTGCGCAACCTGCGCGCCTGCGATGTCCTCCTCGCCGCGCGTCCTGGCGATCTGCAGGACCGGCGCGGAGACGCTGCCGGTTGCGCTGTACGAACCGTGGGAGTGGTCGACGGTCTGGCCGATGTCGCCAAAGTCGCCGGAGAACTGCACGCTGGGCAGTTGGTCGCCGCGCGCCGCTTTCATCTGCGCTTGCGCCGCTGCCACCTGCTCATTCGCCGCGGCCAGGTCCTTGCGGTTCTTCAGTGCCTGCGCAAACGCTGCCGCCGGGTCCAGGTTGTCCAGCGCGGCGTAGGGCTGGCTGTCGGTGAGGCGGAAGGCCTGGTCCAGAGGCAGACCGATGGCGCGCGCCAGCGCCAGCTTGTCCTTGGCCAACTGGTTGGTTGTGGAGATCAGCGCCTGCTGCTCGTTCTGGTAGTCCACCTGTGCGCGCAAAACGTCCAGCCGTGGACTTACGCCTGCGTCGTGCGAGGCTTTAGCCTGGTCCAGCGAGAGCTTGCTTGTGGCCAGCTCGGCGGTCACCGCGGTGATGCGCGCCGCGTCGGCCAGGCAGAGCAGATACGCGTTGCCCACGGTGAGCACCACCATCTCTCGCGCGTCTTCGGCGGAGAGTTGCGCCGCGGCAAAGTTGTGCTTCGCGGCGATGTAGTTCTCCAGAGCGGGAACATTGATCAGGCTCTGCGTCAGGTAGGCGCGGAAGTCCTCCACCTGGAACGGCCCGATAATGGGGTTCAGTCCGGGGAACTTCAGCCCGTAGGCGGCCAGGTCGATCTGCTCCACCTCGATGGATGCGTTGCCGGTCACGGTGGGTAGCAGATTCTGCAACTGCTCCATCTGCTGGCCGTGCGCGCTCTGCTGCGCCGTGGCCTGCAGAATGAGGCCGAGGTTCTGGCGCAGGCCGCGCGCAATCGCGTCGTCCAGCGAGAGGTCGAGCACAGCGCCGGTCGCCTTGCCCGCGACCAGCGATCCCGTAAAGGAGCCCTGCGTGGGCTTGGCCAGGTCCAGTCCGCCCGGCGTGGAGAGCTGCTGCAACGCGCCCTCGGTGGCCTGCGCCTCCGCCGAAGATGTGGCCCCGGTGCTGCCTCCTTGCGCGTAACCGGCGGTAGCCAGCAGCAGCAGGGAAGCGAGGCCGCCAGCCGTAAGGGCCCTCCGGGCAGGCGACACTACATTCCGTTGCATCATTCCTTCTATGTTACCTGTAATTCAGGCGGTTCTGAAAGATTGACGCATCCGTTCCCTTCCAACGGAGAGACGCATGCATTCCCCTGCACCAAGCGGATACACTTTGGAGGCAGAAGAAGAGGAGCGCGCGCGATGTTTCTGGGAATCGATGTTGGGACGGGGGGGACGCGGGCGGTGCTGGTGGACCGCGAGGGTCGCGTGGTGGCGTCGGCGGCCAGCGAGCATGCACCCATCCGCTCCGAGCAGATCGGCTGGGCGGAGCAGCAGCCCGAGGACTGGTGGCGCGCCGCCCGCGAGGCCATCACGAGCGCGATTGCCGCCGCCGAACTGGATGGCGCGAAGATCCAGTCCGTCGGACTTACCGGCCAGATGCACGGCTGCGTGATGCTCGACGCCGCAGGCGAGGTCCTGCGTCCCGCGCTCATCTGGTGCGACCAGCGCACCCAGCCGGAGTGCGACTGGCTCGAAGCGAAGCTCGGCCGCAAGCGGCTGATCGAGCTGACCTGCAACCCCGCGCTGCCCAACTTCACCCTCACCAAGCTGCTCTGGGTGCGCACGCACCAGCCGGAGATATTCGCCCGCATCGCGTACGTCCTCTGCCCCAAGGATTATGTGCGCTACCGCCTCACCGGCGAGTTCGCCATCGACATGCAGGAGGCCAGTGGGACCCTGCTGCTGGACGTGGCGCATCGCCGCTGGTCCGACCAGGTCGCCGAGGCCGCGGGCATTCCGCTCGTCTGGCTGCCGCGCCTCTTTGAAGGCCCGGAGATCTGCGCGCGCATCAGTGAATCGGGCGCAGCCGCCACCGGCCTCGCCGCCGGAACGCCGGTTGCCGCGGGCGCGGGAGACCAGGGCGCGGGCGCGGTGGGCATGGGGATCGTCGCGCCGGGTTCTGTCTCCGCCACCATCGGAACCAGCGGCGTGGTCTTCGCCGCCACCGACCGGCCCACCATGGACCGCCTCGGCCGCCTGCACACCTTCTGTCACGCCGTGCCGGGGATGTGGCATGTGATGGGCGTGACCAATGGGGCGGGCCTCTCGCTGCGCTGGCTGCGCGACACCTTCGCACCCGGTGTCGCCTACGACGAGCTCACCGCGGAAGCCGCAAAGGTCCCAGCCGCCAGCGATGGAATGTTGTGGGCGCCGTACCTCTTTGGCGAGCGCACGCCGCATCTAGACCCCCAGGCCCGCGCCGCATTCGTCGGCATTACGGCCTCGCACACCCGCGCCCACTTCGTTCGCGCTGTGCTGGAGGGAGTGGCCTTCAGCCTGCGCGACACGCTTACCCTCTTCGCTGAACTCGGAATTCCCGTCGCGCAGGTCCGTCTTGGCGGGGGCGGCGCGCGCGGCCCGCTCTGGCGGCAGATCCAGGCCGATGTCTACGGACAGCCGGTGGAGTTGCTTGCCGCCGAGGAGGGCGGGGCCTTCGGCGCGGCGCTGCTAGCCGCCGTCGGCGTCGCCGCCTGGCCCAGCGTGGAGGATGCCTGCGCCGCAACCGTCCACGTCGCGCAAACAATCCAGCCGAAGGATGCCGCAGCCATGGACGCGGCCTACGCGCGCTTCCGCAGGGTTTATCCTGCATTGAGAGAGATTGGGAGGGCGTAATGGCAGAGCGGGAGATTGGCGTTGGTGTGATTGGATTCGGTCTGGGCGGGCGCGTCTTTCATGCGCCGTTTGTCAGCGCGGTGCCGGGGCTGCGCCTCGCCGCCATCCTACAGCGCAAGGGCGACGAGGCGGCCAAGGCCTGGCCCGCAACCAGGATCGTCCGTTCGCTCGACGAACTCCTCGCAGACAAATCCATCGAGCTGGTGGTCGTCTCGACCCCCAACCAGACCCACTTCGCGCTGGCCAAGCAGGCGCTCGAAGCCGGAAAGCATGTCGTCATCGACAAGCCCTTCGCCGCCACCAGCGAAGAGGCGCTGGAGCTGGGGCGCATCGCCAAAGCCAAGGGGCTGCTGGTCATTCCCTTCCACAACCGCCGTTGGGATGGCGACTTTCAGACCGTCCGCAAGCTGCTACAGGAAGGCGCGGTCGGCCGCCTTGTCACCTTCGAGTCTCACTTCGACCGCTTCCGCCCCGTCCCGCGCGAGAACACATGGAAGGAGGCCGGAAATCCAGCCAACGGAATGCTCTTCGATCTCGGCCCGCACATCGTCGATCAAGTCTTGGCGCTCTTTGGCGCGCCCGACGCCATCACCGCCAGCGTTCGCGCGGACCGCGACCAGACCGCCATCGAGGACGCCTTCGACATCACTCTGCATTATACCGTTGCGAATGGAAAGGGGCTGCTGGCGCACTGCCGCACCAGCTACCTGGCCTGCGACAACGCACCGCGCTTCCTGCTGCACGGAACCAAGGGCAGCTTCCGCAAGCACGGCCTCGATCCGCAGGAGCCCGCGCTGGTGGGCGGCGCCCGGGTCCCCGTGCAAGGCTCGCAGCAGGTGTGGTTGCAGGAAGACGAGTCGGCCTGGGGCACGCTCACCGTCGCTCCCAATCCTGCCGATCCCGCAACCCTGGTCACGCGCCATGTCAAGACCGAGCCGGGAGACTATCGCGGTTTCTATGCCAACGTGCGCGACGCCATCCTCGGCACCTCGCCGCTCGCCGTCACGCCCGAGGACGGCTTCCGCGTCATCCGCCTGCTGGAACTCGCCCGCGAAAGCTCCAGCAAGGGCTGCACCCTCAAAGTGGAATTCTGACCATCCTGCATCGTGCGCCACTGGAAGTATCGAACTTCTTATGTCTCTGACACAAAAGACGGACGCAACACCTCCGGCTGTGCCCAGCCGCAGGGCGTTCTGTGCATCCTCCTGTCGCACGGCGTCTGCCCTCTTTCTTTCGCGCAGTAGCTTCTTGCGTACGGCGAGCCTTGCATCGCAGGTACAGTCCAGCCCGCCCGCATCCGCGGCCCGTCCCGACGTCGCGGCCATCGACCGCGACCGCATCCTTGCGGCAGCCACGCGCTATCTCACCCAGCCGCCCACGCCTATCACCGCGCTGCCATGCGCGCGCAGTCCCGGCTCGGCCCACGACTACTACTCCGAAACCGACCCTTCCTCGCTGGCCGTGGTTAATTCTCCCGCAGCCACTGGGCCAACTGCACCTGCGGGATCAACACCGAAGCCTGGCCCTGTGCCCACACTGCCGCCCTTCACCGCGCACCGCGACGCGCTCTTCACCCTGGGACTGGCAGTGCCCGCGCTGGCTGCAGCACATCTACTCACCGGCGAGCAGCGCTACGCGGATCACGCCGCTCTCTGGCTGCACGCGTGGTTCGTCGATCCCGCGACCCGCATGACGCCGCGCCTTGACTACGGCCAGGTCGTTCGCGGGCAATCCGCGGCCGGACAGTCAGCAAGCGGCAGCTACGCAGGCATTCTGGAGACGCTGCCGCTGGTCGAAGTCGCGCAATCCATCCCCTTCCTTGCTTCCGCGCTTAGCCCGTCCAGCCTGCTCGCATTGCACTCCTGGTTCGCCGATTATCTGCGCTGGCTTACCGAGGAGCAGGACAGCGGACCGCGTCTGCCAGCCTTGGCGCGCGACCGCAAGGACCACCACGGCACCTCGTGGCTGTTGCAGGCCAGCGCGTACACCCTTCTGACCACGCCCCAGGGAGATGCTCCCAAGGCTGAAACCAGCGCGCTGGACGATCTGCGCCACCGCTACCGCACCGTCACCCTGCGCGCGCAGATCGCCGAAGACGGCAGCTTTCCCAATGAGCTTACCTCGTCCGCGCCCTATCGCGACTCGCTCTTCAACCTGGACATGATGGCCGCCGTCTGCCAGCTGCTCTCCACCCGCTTCGAGAGCGTGTGGGAGGTTGAATTGAACGACGGCCCTGGCATGCGCTCGGCCATCGCCTATCACTTTCCCTTCATCGCCGACCGCTCCCTGTGGCCCTTCCGCGCCGACGCCCAGCACTTCAACCAGCTCCCGGCGCGCCGTGTCAGCCTGCTATTGACCGCCCGCGCCTATCAGCGGCCGGAGTATGCAGCGCTATGGAAGACCCTGCCGCCCGACCCCGCAGAGCCCGACATCCTGCGCACCCTGCCCATCCATCAGCCTCTGCTGTGGGTGCGCCAGCCGCCGCAAGCAGCCTGAATATGGACAACTCTTTTTAGGAAAGGGAATCCCGGTTGGGGTCAGCAGGGCTGGATTGATGCACCAACTTGTTCGACCGAGTACGGGCGCCACGGCTGCGGAACAGGAACATCCTTCCGCACGAACCGCACTTCCATGGGTAAATTCCCATAGGGCCCAGCACACTCTCTTGCAGAAAGCCGCTGCGCTGCACGCGCATGGCAGTGTTGTCCTTGCAGTTGGGGCATATCGCTTTTTTTGTCCGTGTCATGAACTTCTGTTTCTACCGGGAGAAAGTTCGTGCTGTTCGGTACTGGATTACCCGTAATGGCATCGCAGCACAGTGCCGCATGTTGGTCCTCATCTGCGCCGTGAGCCCTGAGCGCAGCTTCAAGAATAAGCTCAACCGGCGGCCTGCGCCCGCGGTTCGTGGAACTTTTGCACAATGGCAAGGTACTTTCGTGCGTTTTCGGTGATGGTCTCGGGATGGCCCTCCGCGAGGGCCTTCGGGTCCACCAGGTCGGCACCGACCCCAAGAGCCAGCGCTCCGGCCTCCAGAAACTCCGCCGCCGTGGCCAGCGAGACGCCGCCGGTGGGCACCAGCTCTATCTGGGGCAGCGGCGCCTTGATCGACTTGAGGTACTTTGCCCCGCCCAGCGAACTGGCCGGAAACACCTTCACCACGTCCGCCCCCGCCTCCCACGCCGTCAGGATCTCCGTCGGTGTAAGCGCTCCGGGAATCACCGGCACGCCGTAGCGATGGCACATCTCGATGGTTGCGATCTTCAGCGCCGGACTCACCACGAACTCCGCCCCCTCCAGAATGCACAGGCGCGCCGTTTCAGCGTCCAGCACGGTCCCCGCGCCGATCAGGATATTGGGCAGTTCCTTGGCCAGGCGGCGCATCACGCGGAACGCGCCGGGGACGGTCATGGTAACTTCCAGAACGTTGACTCCGCCCGCCGCCACCGCCGTAGCCAGCGCCAGCGCCTGCTCTTCACTTTCGGCGCGCAACACCGGCACCAGGCCGATCTCGCGCAATGTATTCAGAACTTCTGCTTTCTGCATGGCTCTCTCCTGTTTCCTGCCTTACCTCTGTACCCTCGCGCCGCCGCCCTTCATAATGCGCTGCACCTCGTCGAACGTCGCCATGGTGGTATCGCCGGGAGTGGTCATGGCCAGCGCTCCGTGCGCGCATCCGCAGTTCACCGCCCACTCCGCGCCCTTGTCGTTCAGAAATCCGTAGATCAGTCCCGACGCAAACGAATCGCCGCCGCCCACGCGGTCGAAGATCTCCAGGTCGGGCATCGGCCGCGCCTCGTGGAAGGCCCCCTCGTAGTAGCACACCGCGCCCCAGTCGTTGATCGTCGCCGTCTTGGCGTGGCGCAGCGTGGTGGCCACCGCCTTGAAGTTGGGGAACGCCGCCACCACCTTCTCGATCATCCGCCGGAAGCTGCCCGAGTCCAGCGCGCCAAGTTCATCGCCCTCGCCGGCGCCCTCGATCCTAAAGCCCAACGCCGCGGTAAAGTCCTCTTCGTTGCCCAGCATCACATCCACATACTTGGCCAACTCGCGGTTCACCTCGGTGGCCCGCGCCTTGCCGCCAATCGACTTCCACAGCGAGTCGCGATAGTTCAGGTCGTAACTCACAATGACCCCGTGTTTGTGCGCGGCGATCATCGCCTCCTTGGCAACCTCCGCAGTCGATTCGCTCAGCGCGCAGTAGATTCCCCCGGTGTGCAGCCAGCGCGCGCCCTCGGTGCCGAAGATCTCGTCCCAGTCGATCTCACCCGGCTTCATCTGGCTGGCCGCCGTGTGGCCGCGGTCGCTGCATCCCGCCGCCGCGCGCACGCCAAATCCGCGCTCGGTAAAGTTCAGCCCATTGCGCACGGTCCGTCCCACGCCGTCGAACTTCACCCACTTCAGGTGCGACTGGTCCACACCGCCCTGCAGCATCAGGTCTTCGATCAACCGTCCCACGGCATTGTCGGCCAGCGCGGTCACCACCGCGGTCTTCATCCCGAAGCAGCGGCGCAGCCCGCGCGCCACGTTGTACTCGCCGCCGCCCTCCCACAACTGGAACTGGCGCGCCGTGGCCACGCGCACGTCGCCGGGATCGAGCCGCAGCATTACCTCGCCCAGGCTCACCAGGTCCCACTTGCACTCGTCCCTGCCGCGAATTACCAGGCTATTCTTTGCGCCTTCCGCCATCTTTCAAACTCCTCGCTTCAACCAACAACCAACAACCAACAACTAACAACCAACAACCGTTATTTAGCCGGTGTCTGCACCTCGAACTGCGCCGTGTTTGTCTTGAGCCAGACGCCGGTTCCGAGTTTGTCCTTCGACTCATCCAGAATGTCCAAATAAACGGTATAGGTGCCCGGCTCGCGCAAATCGTAGAACATACCTAAATCATAGGTAAGGTGGAACCAATCTCCAGGTTCGATCATCAGACACCGCGCGGAACTATCCTGCGACGCTGATTGATTGCCCGGATGCACTTCTCCTTGGCGCTGGCGCTGAAACTCCGTTTCAGGCGGGACGCCGTTCTTCCCCTCAACATGGATGCGGTAGAGA
>Ga0326728_10009762_pt1 | contig 22876 bp, 21 predicted proteins | sample MB3enrmetagenome_FD_207602 | JGI IMG/M metagenome (GOLD analysis project Ga0326728, IMG submission 207602) | Lab enriched peat soil microbial communities from McLean, Ithaca, NY, United States - MB31MN | ecosystem: Environmental > Terrestrial > Soil > Wetlands > Peat | place: USA: New York... | reverse complement strand
CACAATCGATATTTTCCAGACCTCGACACCGTGATTGCCGCTGTGGAAGCGGAGTTCCACCCCTGGACCGTCCGAAACGAAACCTTACGGAGATTATGCGCAATTACTTAAGTCGCCGTGTTTAGTAGCCGATGCCGGTTCATCAGTGTCGCGGGCCACGCAACTGCTTCCAATACCCGCGGCGTACAACGGCAGCCTTGTGGTCAATGCGGCGCCGTCAACACCCGCCAGCAAGCGCAGACGATTCAGCGTCTGGTCATAGAAAGCTTTGCCGGACGCGGTAGTAAACTGCGGCTTCGGAAGGAAGACGGGGGCGGACAGGCGGTTGGCGGTGGCAAAGCCGGGATCGGCGTTACGAAAGCGAAGAATGGCGCGAGCGAACAGGCCCGCCGTCAGCAGGAGCATCAGGGACAGCGTGATCTGTGCCGTCAAGGTCACCAGGCGTAGGCGCAGCCGCCCGCCAGCGACACTGCCGCCTTTCAGCAACGCGGCGAGATCGCTGCGGCTCCCCTGCCAGGCCGGCAGCAGTCCAAACAGCAACGAGGTCAGCAGTGCGATAAGGCCGCTGTAGACAAGGACCCGGAAGTCCAACGGCAAATCAAACCGGAGCATTTCTCCGAACGGCAGGGCTGGAATGGCCGCCTGGAGCAAACGGTTGCTGGCGTAACCAACGAAGACTCCGGCCGCGCCGCCGGCAACGCAAAGAACGAGATTCTCGGTCATCAACTGTCGCGGCACACGCGCCCGGCTCGCGCCGAGGGCGAAGCGGATTGCCACCTCACCTTGCCGGCTCATGCCTCGCGCCAGTAGCAGATTGCCGACGTTGACGCAGGCAATCAGGAGCACCAACGACACCACGGTCATCAGCAAAATGACTACGGGCACTGCCTGATGGCGGCTTACCGGGCTGGGAATGCCGCGGACCAGTTCCACCGCGATTGGCGCTGCCGCGCTCTTCGCTATCGCCGGGTCCTCCCTGCGGATCCCGGTGGAGATGGCATTCAGTTCCGCTGACGCCTGCGACACCGTGACGCCGCGCTTCAGGGTGCCGAACACCATCACGTCCATACGCTCCGCGTTTTCCCCGGCCCAGAACCGGAAGGGTACCCAGAGGTCAATACGCAGCGGCATGTAGATGCCGCCGAACTCCGGCGCAGCCACTCCGACCACGGTGTAGGTGTGCGATTCGGAGCGCACCGTCTTACCGAGCACATGGGGATCGCTGTGAAACAACCGTTGCCAGGCGTTATAGCTGATCACCGCCGCCGGCTCGTCTTCCCGATCGAACCAACGGCCCAGCAGCGTTCGCGCACCCAGCACGGCGGCGTAGTTACCTGAAACTGGCTCGGCGCCAATCAACGCGGCGTTGCCCTCGAAGCTCAGGTCGGACTCTTCCGGGTCCGAGGCCGACAGCCCGGCTAGGGACCGGCTGCGATCCACCAGGCCGCGGTACTCAGGATAGGAGAATAGCGGATCGCCGCTGCGGCTCAGCACCACCAGGCGATCCGCGTTGCGCACGGGCAACGGCCGGAGATAGACAAAGTCCAGGAGACTGAAGATAGACGCGTTAACGCCGATACCAAGGGCTAGACACAAGACCGCCAGAAATGTGAAACCCGGCGATTTGCGGAACAGACGCAAAGCCAGTCTGACGTCATGCATAGTGCTGTAGACACCGCCCAAGGTGGGTTTGTTCCTGAGTAAGGGTGACGCTCGAAACTTCCGTAGTTACCGCGGAAGCAATCGGGGTGCTCCCGTCATTCGCCCGCTGGAGGGATGGGTAACCGATTCTCGCAGAGGTTGCTGGCTGCTTAATGAGCGGGTTTTGGATTTCCTAATGGTAAAGCTTCCCACGGGACGGTTTGGGAAGGACCCAGGCTGTGCAGGCGCAGGGCGAGCGCCAGCATGCAGACTGCGCTGAACCCAAAGTAACAGCCGAGCCAGAGAAGGTCTGAGTGTGATCCTGGTTCGATTTTGATCCAGCGAAACCCCAAAGCAAGAAACAGCAAAGCAAAACCAACCGAGGCCACTCCGGCCAAGCTAAGAAACCATCCGTCCGCAACATGACGCTGACGCCGCAGGGTTCGCGCGGTTACAAATTCGAGTATGCCGATGCTCATTGCCATCAGGATGATTAGAAACGCGATGGTAAGAAAGCTAATTCGGTAGTGGGTCAGTTTGTAGCAGATCAGTCCGAGCGCACCAAGTGCAAGACCATTCACCAGCAGAAGCCAGCATTTACCCTTTGCGGACCTCCATAAGCCGGCTGCGATGGTGCAAGCTCCTGCCGCTAGTGCGAGCTTACCCAGAAGTAGAACCGCGCCGTTCCACGCATAGAGAGTCAGAGGTCGATCCGTGTTCTGCATGACTAAGTAGATGACCGAAATTGTCGCGTTAAGGAGGCCACAGAATGCCAGTAACCACCAGTTCTTACTCAGCGTTTGGATCATAAGCAACCTCCCGCATCGTGATGCAGCGCTATCTTCGGGCGTGAATGCTATCTGCGCAATCATAGCACGCAATGGGTGGAAGAGTTACTCATAGCGCAGAGCTTCCAGAGGGTCCACTAGCGTCGCCCTGCGGGCTGGTATATAGTTGGCCACCAGTGTAACTAGCAACAATACTGTCGCGGTGGTCGCGATTGCTATGGGGTCGGCGGGCGAAATATCGTACAGAATCGGGCGCAGCCCTGGTGTAAGCAAGAGCGTTCCGGCTAGCCCTAGCGCGATCCCGGCGGTTGCCGATAACAGGCCATGCCGTAACACCAGCCGTCTCACCTGAGCAGGGTTCGCACCGAGCGCCATGCGCAGGCCGAACTCGTGCGTCCTTTGCGAAACCGTATAGCTCACCACTCCGTAGATGCCGAGCGCTGCCAGCACCAAGGCGATTCCCGCGAAGACCGCGAGCAACATCAACGCGATTCGGGGGGCAGAGCTGGCTAGGGACACATATTCATTCATGCTGCGGATCTGGAATACCGGCTGATCCTTGTCTACGGCCCAGACCGCGTTCTTGACGGCATCGATCATGCCGCGCGAATCCATGGTGGTCCTCACGGCTAGCGCCATCCGGTCCCTCGGCCACTGCAGATACGGCGTGTAAATGGTCGGGCGTGGCGGCTTATCCAAGCCGTAGTGCCGCACGGCCGACACGACACCAACGATTTCCCACGTTGAACGGCCCAGACCGATGCGTTTCCCGAGCGGATTCTCATTCGTGAAGTAATGCCGGGCGAAACTTTCGTCGACGATGACAACGTCCGGGGCTTGCGCGTTGTCGTGATCAGTGAAGAAACGGCCCTGGAGAAGAGAAATCCCAAGGGTCTCGAAATAGCCAGGGCTGACTCTACGGGCGTCAGCCATTAGATCGCTGTTCGGTCCGGACGGGCGGTCTGGGAAGTGAAAGCTCTGGCGGCTGTTCTCCTGGCCCAGCGGGATGGTATCCGTTACTCCGGCCGATTGGACGCCAGGGATGGCACGAACACGTTCAAGGACTTCGCGAAAAAACTCCGCCTGCTGGCGCGGCTGTGTGTAGAGACTATCGGTAGGCAGGCGCAGCCGGAACGTCAGCACATGATCGGGACGGATGCCCGTGTTCACCTGCTGCAAGTTCAGAAAGCTGCGAAGCGCCAAGCTCGCGCCCATCAGTAACAAGAAGGCCAGCGCAGTCTCGGAGACGACCAGGGCTCGACGCACGCGATTGTGCGCGCGAGAACCGGTTGAGCTGCGCGTGCCTTCCTTGAGTGCCGTATTCAGATCCACTCGCGATGCCTGCATGGCGGGGAAGAGCCCGAAGATGATTGCACACACGAACGAAATACCTAGTGTGAACAGGAGCACACGGCCGTCGATAGTGACCGCTGGAACGATCACTTCAGCCGCCGCATTCGGCAGTGGAATGGTTTTCGGCAGAGCGGCCTGTAACATTTCCACGCCCCACACGGCTACCAAGAGCCCGGCCGCACCGCCCATGAGGCTCAGCATCAGATTCTCGGTCAGGAACTGGCGAATGAGCCGGCCCGGTCCCGCGCCCATCGCGGCGCGAACTCCGGTCTCACGCTGGCGGCCCATAATCCGTGCGAGCAGGAGGTTGGCCACGTTGGCGCAGGCGAGTAACAAGACGAACGCCACTGACGCGAGCAGCATCAGCAAGGCAGGCCGAATGTACTCCACGAGCGCTTTCTGAAACGGAACCACGGTGACTCCCCAGCCCGCCTCGCCGGGATACATACGCGCGGTACGCCGTGCCACGTTGTCCATGTCCGCCTGGGCCTGGCCTACGCTGACGCCGGGCTTCAGGCGCGCAATCACGCCGAAGTCACGGTTATCGCGGCGGCGGCTGCGCAACTCGCCATCGGGCCATGGCACATATGCATCGGCCCGGAAGGGCGACCACGCCCGCGGATCGAGGACGCCGATTACGGTGTACGGCTGATGGTTGATGGTAATGCTTGTTCCGATGACACTCGGGTCGCCGCCGAATCGGCGTTTCCAAAATCCGTTCGATAGAACTGCCACGTTGTGACGCTCGGCGCCCTGGCCGTCGGCTCCCGTAAACGTCCTTCCCAACGCCGCACGCGCACCCAGGATGGTGAGGAAGTTCGTGCTCACACGCGCGCCGGGAAACTGCTCGGGTTCCCCGACGCCCGTTAGGACGCCGGTGCCAATTTCGAGGAGCGCCATGTCTTCGAACGATTGGTTCTGCTCTTTCCAGTCGAGGTAGTTGGGCCCGGAGGGTCCCTCACGCTCGACGCCGAGGCGGGGATTTGTCTCCCACAACAGCATCAGGCGGTCTGCGCCCGGGTACGGGAGCGGTTTCAGCAGCACGGAATTGACGACGCTGAACACGGCCGTATTCGCGCCGATTCCGAGTGCCAGAATCAGAACGACCAGGATTGTGAAGCCTGGGGTCTTGCGGAGCAGCCGTGCCGCATAGCTGATGTCTTGCATAGAAGCACTTGGATCAACTGCAAGTGCGGGGCCGCGCCAAACCTAGCATTTGCCCAACGGAACTTGTGCAAAGTGTCCGAATTCGGGACGCGCCGTTGCGATTTCGCACGACCGTCAGCTATTCGTATCGAAGCGCGGTAGTGGGATCGACGCGCGAGGCGCGGCGAGCGGGGATGTAGGCGGCCAGCAGCGTGACGGCTAGTAGGGCAGGTGCGACCAGCAGCAAGATGGGCCAGTCTGTTCCGGAACCGGAGAAGATGGCGTTCAATGCTCTTGCCGCGCCCAAGCTGAGCACGAGGCCGATGACGATTCCGATGACGGCGAGGCGCAGTCCTTGACTGATTACCATGCGCAGTACGCTGCTGCGTTGAGCGCCAATGGCCATGCGGATTCCAATTTCGCGCGTGCGGCGGCTGGCGGTGTAGGCCACAAGGCCGTAGAGACCAACCGCGGCCAGGATCAGCCCGATTAGGCCCATGGTTCCCACGGTTTGCACAATCATGTTGGGGTTTCTGACAGCGCGCTTTTCAAAGAAATCCTCCATGGTGCGTACGTCGTAGATGGGCTGGTTCGGGTCGAGTCTGCGGACGACATCGCGGAGTGGTGCCACGAGGCCGACGGGGTCGCCGAAAGACTGGGCCAGGAGAGTGATTTGGGAACGGGGATGCTGCGAGAGCGGGAGATAGAGAAATTCGGTTGGAGGTTCCGCGAACCATCCGTACTTGCCAGTCTTCGTGACGCCGACGATTTGAACCCACGGGCCATTGCGATCGTCGAGTCGAAAACGCTTGCCGATTGCGTCCTGGCCGGGCCAGTAATGTTTCGCCAGTTCCTCGTTCACGATCGCGACACGCGGGGTATTTGCGGTGTCCGAAGTAAGGAAGGGCCGGCCGCGAATGACCGGCACCGCCATGGTGTCAAAGAAATTCTCGTCAACCGTGTTCGACACCACATCCACGTTCTGTCGTCCTTGCGCAAGTTGATAACCCTCCGGGACAATCGTCACGTCTTCGCGCTCGGTGCCCATGGGAATGGTGTAGGCAAGTGCAGCGGACTTGACACCAGCAGCGGAACGCGCACGTTCGGCGACCTGCCGGAAGAACTGCTGTGCTTGAGCGTCACTGTAGTGGACGAGCGATGGATCGAAGCTCATCATCAACAGATGATCGGTGCGATAGCCAGGGCCTCCGCTCAGCGACTTACGGAATGTGTGAAACAAGGTGGTTGCTACCAGCAAGAGCACCATCGAGCCCGCCACTTGGGCGACGACGAGGAGATTGCGCCCAAACAGCCGTTTGCGACTGGGAGCATCCGTAACGGCGGTCTTGAGCGCACTTACCAGGTTCGGGCGCGTGGTTTGCAGGGCGGGAGCCAAGCCGAATAAGAGTGCACTTGCCAGAGAAGCGGCCAGGCTGACCCACAGGACGCGCTGGTCGAGTTGCACGGAAATCTTGATCGGCAGATCGGTGGGGATTTCCATTCTTCTGTCGAACAAGATCCCCGCATAGGCAACGGCGATGCCAAGCAGTCCGCCAACGAATGCGAGGAGCAGGCTTTCAGTGAGTAGCTGGCGGATCAATCGCGCGCGGCCTGCGCCGATGGCAAGGCGCAAGGCAATTTCGCGGGAACGCACACGGGCCCGGCTGAGCAGCAGGAGGGCCACATCGCCATCAACAACACCGCCGCGGCGAGCGCTAAAATCATCCCAATTATCTGTGCATCTACCCGATCGTCATCGATTCGCGCCTGCATTTCTGTGTTCACGGCGACGCCCACGTTGCGATTGGTATCCGGGTAGCTGCGATCGAGATTCCTGGCGATGACCTGCATTTCGGCACGCGCTTGATCCAGGGTGATCCCGGGTTTCAACCGTCCTTTCACGAGCAGGTCGCGTTGGCCACGGGACTCGAGGACGTGGTCGTTGGGGTCGTTGTTGATGCGCGGAGACATCATGATCGGAATGTACAGGGCGGGGTGGAGATACTGATCCATGCCGGTGAACCGCTCGGGCGCCACGCCCACGACGGTGAAATCGATTCCGCTGATGCGCACCTTTCGGCCAACGACACTGGGGTCGGAGGCGAACTCCTGCTGCCAAAGATCGTGGCTCAGCACGAGTACTGCGTCGCGGCCAGGCGCCCGATCCTCTTCGGGACGAAAGCCCCGCCCGAGTTCCGGTTCGACGCCCAAGGCACGGAAGAAGTTGCCCGTGACGAGCATTCCCATCTTCCTCTGTGGCAGCGCGTCGGGCCGGTTGCCGAGGCCGAAGGTCACGTTGGTGAATGCGACCAGCCCATCGAAACTGCGGCTGTGATCGCGAAAGTCGATGTAGTCGCGATACGAGATTCTGCTCGACCCGTTGAGCGTGGTGGAATTGACGGTCACCACTTCGCTGGGGCGCAATACCGGTAGCGGGCGCAGGAGGAGGGCGTCGGCGAAGCTGAAGATGGCGGAGTTGACGCCGATGCCGATGGCGAGCGAGAGGACGGCCACTACTGTGAAGCCGGGCGTTTTGCGCAGCATGCGAGTGCCGTGGCGGAGATCCTGCCACAGGCGTTCGAACCAGACCCAGCCCCACACGGCGCGGGTATCTTCCTTGACGTTGAGGATGGGGCGGCCGAATTTCCGCATGGCGGCGTCACGGGCGTCGGCGGGGGACATGCCGCGGGCGACGTTGTCGTTGGTTTCGCGCTCGATGTAGTCGCGGATTTCGTAATCGAGTTCGTTTTCTTGGCGGCGTCGGAATATCATGATTGGCCCCCTATTCGTACCGGAGTGCGGTGGTGGGATCGACGTGCGAGGCGCGGCGGGCGGGAATGTAGGCGGCGAACATCGTGATGGCGAGCAGGGCCGCGGCGACCAACAGATAAACGAAGATGTCCGTTCCGGAGCCGGCGAACATGGCGTTGAGCAATTGTTCCACCCCGAGACTGGCTACTAATCCGGCGCCGAGCCCGGCGAGAGAGAGGACGAGGCCCTGGCGCATCACCATGCGGAGCACGGACCCGCGGTGCGCGCCAATGGCCATGCGGATGCCGATTTCGCGGGTGCGGCGGCCGGCGGCATAGGCGACCAGACCGTAGAGACCGGCCATGGCCAGGGCGACACCCATGACGCCCATGGCTCCCACCGTTTCAATGATCAGGTTGGGAACACTGACCGCGCGATGGTGGTAGTAATCCTCGTAGCTGCGGACGTTGTAAATCGGCTGGTTGGTATCGAGGGCGCGCACGGCTTCGCGTAATGGGGCCACCAGGCTCAGCGGGGCGCCACTGGATTCGGCCAGCAACGTCATGGCTTTTTGCGGGTGCTGCGCGAGCGGCAGATAGAGAAACTCGGTGGGCGCTTCGGCGATCCAAAGGTACTTGATGGTTTTGGCGACGCCGACGACATTGACCCAAGGCCCGCTGCGGCCATCGATACGGAAGCGCTGGCCGACGGGATCCTTGCCCGGCCAGTATCGTTTTGCGAGTTCCTCATTCACCACCGCGACACGCGGCGATGTGGCGTTGTCGGTTGTGTAAAATGCGCGGCCGCGCACAATGTGGATGCCGGCGGTCTCAAAGTAGTGATCGCCGACGGTGGAGGCAAAGACATCGACGCTGTCCTTATCCTTCGGAAACTGATAACCCTCCGGTGCGATCGAGACGCCATTCAACTCCGGATTGAACGGAACGAAGGAGGCGAGGGCCGCTGATTTTACGCCGGGAACGGCGCGGGCACGGTCGACGAGGTCGCGGAAGAACTGCTGGGTCTGCAGTTCGTTGTAGTGCACCAAGGTGGGGTCGAAGGTCATCGTCAACAGGTGATCGGTTCGAAAACCCGGGTCTTGGCGCAACTCTTCGTGGAAGCCGCGAAACAGCGTAGTCGAGACTGTAAGCAAGACGAGGGAAATGGCCACTTGGGCGGAAACCAATAGATTGCGGCCCCACAGACGGCGGCGGCCTGGAGCGACGGCGGTTGCGGATTTGAGCGCGCTCGCCAGGTTGGTGCGCGTGGTCTGAATCGCGGGAGCAAGCCCAAACAAAAGTGCGCTGACCACCGCCACGGCGAGGCTAAACAAAAGCGCCCGCTGGTCCAGGTCAATGTCTATCTTGAGCGGCAGATCAGTGGGAATCTTGATTTGGCGAAAGAAGACCACCCCGCCATAGCCGACGAGGAGACCCAAGAGCCCGCCGGCAATGGCGATGAGCAGACTTTCGGTGAGCAACTGGCGGATCAGCCGGGGACGGCCTGCGCCGATGGCGAGGCGCAGAGCGATTTCGCGCGCACGGACGGGCGCACGGCTGGTGAGCAGTCCGGCGACATTGGCGCACGCGACGATCAGCACGGCCATCGCGAGTAGACCCAGCATGGCTACGAGCTGTGCATCGGGAGGAGACTGCTGAATGCGATTTTCCAGTTCGGTGCGAGCCGTGGCGATGCGGTTCCGGTTGGTCTCCGGGTAGGCGCGCTCGAGATTCTGGGCGATGGCGGCCACCTCAGCCCGGGCTTGGGCTACGGAAACGCCGGGCTTCAGGCGGCCCTTGACGGTGAGCTTGCGAAAATCGCGCGCTTCGAGCGGCCGGTCCTGGGGATTGCCCGCGAGACGCGGCCACATGGCGATGGGAACGTAGAGCGCGGACCGCAGGTAGGGGTCGATTCCGGTAAAGCGGGAAGGCGCGACGCCAACGATGGTGAATTCGATTCCGTCGAGCCGGACATGGCGTCCCAGGATGGAAGGATCTCCAGCGAACTGGTTCTGCCAGGTATCGTGGTCCAGGATGAGAACGGCGTCGCGGCCCGGCACGCGGTCTTCCTCGGGCAGAAAGTCGCGCCCGAGCTCCGGCTGCATACCCATTACGCGGAAGAAATTGCCGGTCACGAGGGATCCCCATTTCATTTGGGGCAGCTCGCCGGGCGTGGTAGCGAATCCGAAAGTTGCGTTGGAGATGGCCACCAGTCCGTCGAAGCTCTGGCTTTGGTCGCGAAAATCGAGGTAATCGCGGTACGAGGCGACAAGACTGGTGAATCCTCCGACCGACTCCGTTGTGCCGACGGTGACGACTTCAGTGGGGTGCAAGACAGGCATGGGGCGCAGCAGGAGGGCATCGGCGAAGCTGAACATGGCGGAGTTGGCGCCGATGCCGATGGCGAGTGAGAGAACGGCCACGAAAGTAAAGCCGGGATTTTTGGCGAGCATCCGAATTCCGTGGCGAAGGTCCTGCCATAGGCTTTCGAGCCAGATCCAGCCCCACACGGCGCGCGTGTCTTCCTTGACGTTGAGGACGGGCCGGCCGAATTTGCACATGGCGGCGTGGCGGGCATCGGCGGGGGACATGCCGCTGGCGATGTTGTCGTTGGTTTCGCGCTCGATGTAGTCGAGGATCTCGCGGTCGAGATCGCTTTCTTCGCGGCGGCGTCTGAATATCATGATTGGCCCTCCTCCTCGGCGGGACGCATGATGCGCGCGATGGCCTGCGTCAAAAGGTCCCACTTCGAGTTTTCGGCGTGCAGATGTTTGCGGCCTCGGGCGGTCAGGCTGTAGAACTTGGCCTGGCGGTTATTTTCGGAGACGCCCGCTTTGGCGGAGATCAGACCCTGCTTCACGAGGCGGTGGAGGGCAGGGTAGAGCGACCCGTGCTCCACCTGCAAGACGTCGTTGGACCCGCGCTCGATGGCGTGGGCGATGGCGTGGCCGTGCGCCGGACCGAACAGGAGCGTGCGCAGGATCAGCATATCCAGGGTGCCTTGCAGGAGTTCGACCTTGTTCATTTCTCGACCGGTAGACATTCTAGTCGAAGCATATGCGTGCTCGGGTAGAATGTCAAGGGGTGTCCGATTTTGGAGGGCGAATTTTCGGAACCGGACAGTCCGGCATTCGTAGGCGGTGGAAACACTGACGCATTCGTGGCGATTGAGATGCAGGAAAGGCGCCTATGCGAATACTGACAGGGCCAATCTTGGCTCTCTTGTTAATGGCGCCGCTCGTGGGGGCGGCAGACGTTTCCGGTAAATGGAGTGGATCGGCCGAACTGAAGACGCCGGACGGCGACTCTCAAACAATTCCCGTCCATGCCGAGTTCAAGCAGCAGGGCAAGGCGGTGACGGGTGCGATCGGGAAGGAAGCGGCGGACCAGTGGCCGATCGCGAAAGGCAAGATCGAAGACGGCAAAATCAACTTCGAGTTCGAGGCGCCCGAGGGTGACGAGGCCTCGGGAAAGCGGCTTTACACGGTGCGGCTGGCGGTGGTGAGCGAGACGCAATTGCAGGGCGAGTTCGAGTTCGAGACGGACGCCAACAAGATCACAGGGAAGCTTACTTTGGCGCGCGAAAAGTAGCGGGTTTAGGCGCCGAGATTATATCGCTTCCAGCTCTTCTTCGAGCATTTGCTTTTGCGAGAGGTCGGCGTAGTAGCCGCCGGTGGAGACGAGCTCGGCGTGGGCACCCTGCTCGACGATACGGCCTTTTTCCAAAACCACGATGAAATCCGCCTGGCGCACGGTGGAGACGCGGTGCGAGATGAGAATGACGGTGCGGCCGTGCATCACCTCGGCGAGGCCGTTGAGAATGCGCTCCTCGGTGAGGGTATCGACGCTGGAAAGAGCGTCATCGAGGATCAGGATGCGGGGGTTGCGCAGGAGCGCGCGGGCGATGGCGGTGCGCTGCTTCTGGCCGCCGGAAAGAGTAATGCCGCGCTCGCCCACCATGGTCTGGTACCCGTTGGGGAAGGATTCGATATCGCTTGCGAGGCCCGCCAGCTCAGCCACGCGGCGGATTTCGGTTTCGGTAGCGTGTTCCACGCCGAAGGCGATGTTTTCGGCAAGCGTGGCGCTGAACAGGAACGTCTCCTGGGGAACAAAGCCGATGTGGCGGCGCAGCTCGGCAGGGTCGAGGTGGCGCAGATCGATGCCATCGAGATAAACCGCGCCGGAAGTGGGGTCCATTAACCGAGGCACCAGGTTCACGAGCGTGCTCTTGCCGCTGCCGGTGTGGCCGACGATGGCGACCGTCGCGCCGGCGGGAATGAGCAGATCGACCGAGGCGAGCGCGCGGCCGCTGGGATAATCGAGCGAAACATCGCGAAATTCGATTTCGCCGCGCGGGCGGGGAAGAGTCACGGGCGATTGGGGACGGGCGATGGTGGGTTTCTCATGCATCATCTGATTGATGCGGCTCATGGACGCGGTGCCACGCTGCATCAGGTTCACTACCCAACCGAGGGCGATCATGGGCCAAACGAGCATACCCATGTAGGTATTGAACATGATGAAGCCGCCCATGGATATTCGGTTATGGAGGACCTGATATCCACCGGCCCAGAGCACCACCAGGAAAGTGACGCCGACCAAGCCTTCGAGCAGGGGCTGGAACAAACCAGAGATGCGCACCAGTTGCAGGTTTTGCCGGATATAGTCGCGGTTTAGCTCTTCGAATCGGCGCAGTTCCGAGGCTTCCTGGACGAACGCGCGTACCATGCGGACGCCGGAGAGATTCTCCTGCACGCGGCTGCTGATATCGGAAAACATCGCCTGGATGCGTTCGAACCGCTCGTGGATGGCGCGGCCAAACAGCATGACGGCGACACTCACGACGGGCGCCGGTAGAACGGCCAGGAACATGAGGCGCCAATCTTTGAAGGCCATGACGCCGATAGCGAGGGCGAAGGTGAGGCTGGTTTCGGTCCAGTACATGATGCCGGGGCCGAGCATCATGCGGACGGCGTTGAGGTCGTTGGTGGCGCGCGCCATGATGTCGCCGGTGCGCTGGCGCGCGTAGAAATCGGGAGATAGCGAGACCAGATGCCCGAAGAGGTCGTTGCGGAGGTCGTATTCGATATCGCGCGAGATGCCGATGAGAATGACGCGCATCCAGAACTGGAACAGGCCACGAAAGGCGGCGAGCGCGACCAGCAGGAGGGAGAAACGCAGGATCACCGGGAACGGCCGGCGGGCGGTTAACGCATCGATGGCGCTACCGATCATCAGCGGGATGGCGGCGTGGGCCAGGTCTTTGAGGACGAGCGATCCCATGCCCAGCGCCAGGCCACGGCGGTAGCGCTTCATATAGGGCCACAAAGTCTGAAAGGATTCACGCATGGGTCACATTCCCGCGAAACTCGAGAGCGTCTTGGTCCATTCTAAGAAAAAAGTCTTGCGGCCTTCCCGGTTGTGCCACCAACCACCGGGAGTGAAGAACTCATCGCGAGCCGCCACCATCCGAACTTCAATCCCGGGCCATCGAGAGTGCAGGATGCGCAGGGCGCGGCGCGTGTGATAATCCGAGGTTACTACGATGACGCGATGCGCGTGGCGCTTGGCCAGTTCCACGGCGAATACGCGAGCTTCTTCGTCGGTGGAGTGGGACTCGTGAGGGACGGGAACGAACCATTCGGCGGGATAGCCGCGCCGCACGGCGAACGGGATGGCCAAATCGCATTCGTGCAGATCGTACAATCCGGCGGGACCGCTCACCAGCACTTTGGGCGCGAAACCCTGCTTGACGAGCTCGGCTCCTTTCAGCATTCGGTTTCCGTAGGGGTCGCCGGCCAGAACGACGATGACATCGGCGGGAAAGGGTTCATCGCTGTGCACCAGCCATGCTCCCGTCCATGCCATCCACACCGAATGCGTAAGGGCGACGATCGCGAAAATTGCCGCAACAGCGAGAAGTTTGCCTTTGAGCGAATGGCGGGATGCCACGGACTACTTCTCGTCCGTGGTGTTCTTCTGGTCCAGATGACCGACAGTTTTGAGGCGCTGATAGAGTTTTTCCACCTCGGCCTCATCTTCGGGCCGTAGCAGACGGTAGCGTGGAGCCGCGATCTGGCGGCGGTCAGGACCGGGGTTCAGGGCTTCGCCCCAGTACTGACGGTAGGGCACGCCGTCAATCAGAGCGTCCCGAGAAAGACGGCGCAAATTTCGCAGGAGGCTGTTGCAGCCATCGAGATCGCCGGGGTAGATGAGCAGCACGTGCGAGTCGTCGAACAGCGTCATGCGCAAGATCAGGGGTGAGATCCAACCGGTGCGATCCACGCGGCGGATGTCCATCCACAGCAGACGGCGCTTGCCGATGGACAGGAACTCTTCGTGAATCTCGATGATGGGGCGAAACGCCAGGATCAGAAGCAGCGTGGAGCTGAACAAGAACAAAACCGCGGGGATAAATGCGGGCTTCCACTCGAGGCCGAGCCAACTAGAAAATGCCGCGAGCGCCAGCGCCATGATTCCGAAAAGAAGATAGTGGCGAGCTGGCACGTATCGTGTCATGATAAATCCCGACACTTTTAGCCTACTCCGCCCTGCCGTCTCCGTCAATGCACTTTTAGGAAGCGAAATCCGCGCCAACCGTAGTGAAGTCCACTCCAGATAGTAGCGGCGGCGGTGGGCCAGACGAGCGCCTGCGCCAGCGTATGAAGAGTGGGGGAGTTGACGGCGTTTTGGGCCATCCAGGTGGTTGCGCAGGCGATTTGGATGAAGGTGCTGGCCTTGCCCCAAACCGTGGGACGGAACTGGCGGAACGTGGTGAATAACAAGGCGATTCCGGAAGACGCCAGCAGCAGAAGATCGCGGCCAAAGATGACCGCCACGAGCCAGAAGGGAATGCTGCCAGCGACGGCCAGCGAAAGGTAGACACCGCTGAGCAAGAACTTGTCAGCGACGGGGTCGAGATAAGCCCCGAGTGGGGTGCTCTGCCCGAAACGGCGGGCGATGAGGCCGTCGAGGCCATCGGTCAGGGCGGCGCAGGCGAACAGAGCGAGTGCCTGTTGATTTTGGCCGCGCACGATGGCGACGAACACGAAGGGGGCGAGGAAAAGGCGCGCAAGGGTGAGGAGGTTGGGGATGGTGGTGAGGGCACGCATTTTACGGCGTCGAGAGCCGAATCAGCTAATGCGCATGAGTGTGCGCGTGGCCATGATAGGGGACGTGGGCGTCGATGAGGTCGCGGCGTTCGGGAATGGCGAGAAGGTGCTCGACCCAGGAGACGACATCCGGCAGTCCCGATGCATTTTTCAAGTTCGTGAAAAGAAACGGGCGGTTGCCGCGCATTTTGCGCGCGTCACGCTCCATGATCTCGAGCGATGCGCCGACGTGGGGAGCGAGATCGATTTTGTTGATCACGAGCAGGTCGGAACGGGTAATGCCCGGGCCGCCTTTGCGGGGAATCTTGTCTCCGCCCGCGACATCGATCACATAGATGGCCACATCCACCAGCTCCGGGCTGAACATGGCGGCAAGATTGTCGCCGCCGCTTTCGACGAAAATCAACTCGAGGCCGGGAATCTTGGATTCGAGGTCGGCGATGGCCTCCAGGTTCATGGATGCATCTTCACGAATGGCCGCGTGAGGACATCCGCCGGTCTCAACGCCGCGAATCCGCTCGGCAGCCAGGGTACCCTGGCGGATGAGAAACTCGGCGTCTTCTTTGGTGTAGATGTCGTTGGTGACCACGCCCACGCTGTGGCGCGGGGAAAGTTCGCGGCTGAGGCAATCGACCAGCGCGGTTTTTCCACTGCCCACCGGTCCGGCTACGCCAACTCGGAATGCACGCATCGCCCTTAGGTTAAAACAAGAAATAGCGTTGAGCCAGCGGCAGAACTGTGGCCGGCTCGCAAGTAAGCAACTCGCCGTCCGCGCGGACTTCGTAGGTTTCGGGATCGACCTCGAGTTTCGGTGTAGCGGAGTTGTGGACCATGTCCTTCTTTCCGATGGCGCGGCAATTCTCGACGGCGACCGCGCGTTTCGCGAGGCCGATCTTCACGGGCACGCCCGCTTCCAGTGCGGATTTAGAGACGAACGCGACACCTGTAGAAGCAACGGCGCGCCCGAACGCGCCAAACATGGGCCGGTACAACACAGGCTGCGGCGTGGGGATGGAGGCGTTGGCGTCGCCCATGACGCTCCAGGCGATGAAGCCACTTTTGAGAACCATCTCCGGTTTCGCGCCGAAGAACGCGGGCTTCCACAGGACGAGGTCGGCGATCTTTCCGGGCTCGATGGAACCGATATGTGTGGCCGCGCCGTGTGTAATTGCGGGGTTGATCGTGTACTTGGCTATGTAGCGCTTGACGCGCGTGTTGTCGTTCCGGCTCGAATCGCCAGGAAGCGGGCCGCGCTGCACTTTCATCTTGTGCGCCGTCTGCCAGGTGCGCGTCACGACTTCTCCGATGCGGCCCATGGCTTGCGAATCGCTGGACATCATGCTGAAGACGCCGAGATCGTGGAGGATGTCTTCGGCGGCAATGGTTTCCGGGCGAATGCGGCTTTCGGCGAAGGCCACGTCTTCGGGCACCTGCGGATTCAGGTGATGGCAGACCATGAGCATGTCGAAATGCTCGTCGATGGTATTGACCGTAAACGGGCGCGTGGGATTCGTGGACGAGGGCAGCACGTTGGGTTGCGCGGCGATGCGGATAATGTCGGGCGCGTGCCCGCCGCCCGCGCCTTCGGTATGGTAGGTGTGGATGGTGCGCGAGCCGATGGCGCGAATCGTGTCTTCGACGAAGCCCGCCTCGTTGATCGTGTCGGTGTGGATGGCGACTTGCACGTCGTACTGGTCCGCCACTTTCAAGCAGGTGTCGATCGCGGCCGGGGTAGTGCCCCAGTCCTCGTGGAGTTTGAGGCCGCAGGCACCGGCTTCGATTTGTTCGGCGAGCGGGAGAGGAGTTGAGGCATTGCCTTTACCCAGAAAACCAAAGTTCATGGGCCAGGCTTCTGCGGATTCGAGCATGCGGTGAATATTCCAGGCACCAGGTGAGCAGGTGGTGGCGTTGGTTCCCGTGGCGGGTCCGGTGCCACCGCCAATCATTGTGGTGATGCCGTTCGAGATGGCTTCGTAGATTTGCTGGGGCGAGATGAAGTGAATGTGGGTGTCGAGACCACCGGCGGTGACGATCAGGTTTTCTCCGGCAATGACTTCCGTCGCCGCGCCGATCACTAATTCGGGATCGACACCCGCCATGGTATCCGGATTGCCAGCCTTGCCCACTTTCACGATGCGGCCGTCGCGGATGCCAATGTCGCCCTTAACGATGCCCCAATGATCGATGATTACCGCATTGGTGATGACTAAGTCGAGCGCACCGGCCGGGCCCTCACGAGTTACTGTGCTGCTCTGTCCCATGCCGTCGCGAATGACTTTGCCACCGCCGAAGGTTACTTCATCGCCGTAAGTTGTGTAATCGTGCTCTACTTCGATTAGTAACTCGGTATCAGCGAGGCGAATGCGGTCGCCCTTGGTTGGGCCGTAGAGATCGGCATAAGTACGGCGGGGAATAGACAGGCTCATTTGTCCAAATCTCCGTTGACACGGGCGTTGTGTCCAAATACTTTGCGGGCTCCGGCAAGCCCGGTGAGCGCGACTTCCTTCTCTTCGCCGGGCTCGAAGCGCGAGGCTGTGCCGGCCGCGATGTTGAGGCGCATGCCATAGGCCGCTGCGCGGTCGAAGTGTAGGGCGCTATTTACTTCGAAAAAGTGGTAGTGGCTGCCCACCTGAACAGGGCGATCGCCAGTATTTTTCACGACCACGTGAACGAGTTTACGGCCTGCGTTCGCGATGATATTGCCGGGTTCGAGAAAGTATTCGCCAGGTTTCATAGTTATTGGATAGGATCGTGCACGGTGACTAACTTTGTGCCGTCGGGGAAAGTAGCTTCCACCTGCACTTCATGTAACATCTCGGCGATACCATCCATTAAGTCTTGACGGCGGAGAATCTTGGCGCCGAGTACCATGATGTCTGATACACTCTTGCCATCGCGCGCGGCCTCGAGGATCTCCGCCGAGATGATGGCCACTGCTTCGGGATAGTTTAACTTCAGGCCGCGCTTTTGACGCTTACGCGCTAATTCAGCAGCCACGAACACCAGCAGCTTTTCTTGCTCGCGAGGGGTAAGGTGCAATCGATCCTCCCGTAAATTCAGTAAATCTTGCGAGGAATGACGGCGTCCTGGCCGTAGAGGGCCTGTTTGGCGGCGCGCCAGAAAGTGATCAGCCCCCGGGCGATATCGCGGCCATTCTGGCTAAGCGCGCGGACGACGAGGCCGTGCGCTGGAAGTCTAGTGAGGCCCCATATTATCACAGGCGAAGTCTCGGAGCTGGCGAGGGTCAGTAGCTGCCTTTGCATGCCGTCCCACGTGGACTCGGGCGCTCCGGCGCTGCAGATATAGAAAGACGACAGGTAGCGGAAAGGCCCCAGACGGACCAGCGAGGTCAGCGGACGCAGAGCCGGCTCGAGATGGTTATGCTCGATGGCGATGGGCATTCCGGCGGCACGCAGTTCGAAGCTGAGACGGAGTGCATCGTACGAGAACAGCTCGCCGTAGGCCTCGCGGCCCGGCGCGAGGGTTTCCCACCAGAATAGACCGGCTCCATTGCTGAGACTCACATGGGTGCGTTGTGAGTACCGTGCTCCGGCAAAGGGAATGAGCGGATCGGGAAGATATTCGAGCAGAGCATTCTCGCCGACTTGAATCTGCGTGACGAACTCGGAGGGGCCGGCTTCCGCGGGGCTGCGGTAAGCGCGCGTGGCGCTTGTCGAAGTGATCTGCGCTCTGGCTCCGGCGTCGACGGCCACGTCTAGCGAGAGCTTGTCACCAGCGAGCACGCCACCGGAAAGATTGTGTAGGTGTACCAGCGCGGCACCACCATCGAGATCGAAGCCACGAACTACCTTGAGCGGCTGGCGCTGTTCGAGCACGCGGAGGCGCGTTCGCGCTGCGTCGGCGTCGTACACAAACCGGAGTGACAATCGGCCGTCGGTTCTCGGCATCATTTCAACTGATGAACAGGCGCGTCTCCAGCGCAACGTGGCGCATCGAGGCGATCTCGACCAGTGGATTAAAGGCGGCGATGGCATCGATGCCAGAGGCAGCGCTGGCTTGGGCTGCCTCCAGAATCGCTGGTTTCAAATCCCAGAGCACGCGCGTGGCGCGCTGTTGGCCGATCGGCATCAATCGTTGGCACGCGGACACCAGCGCGGTCACGGTTTGCTGGAGATAGACGGCCGCCGTCAGATCCTCCGCGATCGCCAGGTGGTGTGCGGCATGGCCGAACGCCGTTGCATAGTGCGCGTCGCCAGTGGGAATCTCAACGCTTTCCAGCACGGAAAAAAGTCGCAGGAATCGGCGGCCCAACGTCAGGCTCGCCTCGCGGCTCTCTTGCGCCGGCTTGCGCGCGCTGAGCAGTTGGTTGAGCGCGGCCCAATCGGCGCGCGCCGTCCGGTGCGCGGCCCGGCAGAATGTCGCTTCCAGCACTCCGGTTTCCTGAAGATAATCACGAAGGATGGTGGGCAGCGCGCCAGCCGTGAGCAGCTCTTCGGCCACCAGAGTTTCCAGGCCGAATGAGTGCGCCGCGCTGCCGATGGGCAGTGCGCTATCCGCCAGATGGATCAGCTTCAGCAGCCGGAGCGAATCAGTAGGTTCGTTTGTTTGGTTGCTCGTCAAAGAATTGGAAGAGCGCGACGGCTTCCGCGCGCAGAAAATCGCCGACGATCTGGATTGGGCTCGCACCCAGTTCCTTCAGCCGTGAGTTGGCGATGGGTAGTTCGTGAAAGCCGCTGGCCTGCGCGTCCTGAATGCTGGCCCCGTACACAATCTTGGAAATGCGCGCCCAGTGGCAGGCGGAAAAACACATGGGGCACGGCTCGCATGTGGAGTAGACGACACAGCCGGAAAGATCAACGGTCGCCAGCTTTCGGCAGGCTTCCCGGATGGCGTGGATCTCCGCGTGGGCGGTGATGTCGGTCGTCGACCACACGACGTTGTGTTCACAACTCACAATTTCGCCCGAGCGCGCGATGCAGGCCCCGAAAGGGGATTGCCCGGCGATTACGCCCTGCGTGGCCTTGTCGATCGCAAGGCGCATGAGATCAACATCGGTCAAACGACAACTGTAGCACGGCGTCACCGGGCCATCAGAATGCGCCCGCGTTGACGTTCAGGATGGGATATTTCTGCCAATCCTTGTAATCGAAGTGCCACCACTCGAATTCATCGACGGTGAAGCCTTCGTCTTCCATCGCGCGGCGAAGCCGTTGACGATGCCAGCGCGCCAGCGCCGTGCCGCCTGGATAATCTGGATACGAGCGCGGCGACATCTCATCGTAAAGCCCGGCCATTTCCACGGGCCGGCCGGTGCTCAAGTCGTATAGCGTCAGGTCGACGGCGCATCCGCGATTATGGCGCGAGCCATGGCTGGGGTCGGCGACGAAGGCGTGCTTGTCGGGCGGCGTGCCATCCCAGAACATTTTCGTGACGTACCAGGGGCGGTAGGAATCGTGAATGAGCAGGCCGAAGCCCAGGGCCTTCAGTTTGCGGTGTGCGCGCAGAAGGGCCTCGGCAGCAGGCCGCTGCAGGAAGGCGCGCGCTTCCGGATAGAAAACGGTTTGCAGAAAATTATTGGTCGTCGCGTAGCGGATGTCGAGCTTGATGGTGGGGTCAAGCGTGGTCAGCTCCACGAGGTCGGGGTGGCGAAAATCGCCGGTCTCGTGCGGCGGGGTGGCTGCTAAGGCATCACGGCGCAGTTCGGCGACGGGCTTGACCGGCTCAATGTGCGCGCTGGTCTGGTCCTCGCCGGCAATTTTGCGGCGTTCGAAAACGACGGCATGGCTCAGTACGGCGTCGGTGGCGCGGCCATTCGCGCCGCGATGAAAGGTCAGGGTTTCACCGTCGTAGAGGCCCCAGTTGGGAAAACGGAAAATATCGGGTGAAATTTCTGTGAGCGGATAATAGTCGTACCACTCGATCAGCGCAGTGAGCTTGCCGTCTTTTTCGAGAATATAGAGCGTGTCGTGATCCCAGCCGTACTCCCCGATCAATCCGCGCAGGCGCTCGGTGATGGGCGCGGGTTTTGGCACGGCAACGCGCGCCAGGTGATCGTGGCCAACGACAATGGCATCGTTTTCTCGAACGATTCTTGTCCCATAGCCCAGCTTGCCGTCGAGAATCAGGGCATCCTTGGCCTGACGCACCTCGATCGGCTTGCCGCCACGCGCCGGCAGATAGTAGAGCTTGCCGGCGCGCTCAATCAAATCGATCGCTTTTGCTCCTTTGCCATAGCGGCCATCCAATTTGCGTGCAAGACTTGGATCTACAGGCGCTGTACCCGGAATCTCGCCCAGCGGTTTTCCTGCGCGCGCGGCCAGCATCAGCCGCAGCGCTTCGTGGGCGATGTGATTCACCACGGCATTCGCGCTGTCCATGGTGGTCACGGTCACCACGCCGAGCTTGTCGTCGGGTAAAGCGGCCAACTCGGTGGCGAATCCGTAAATGGCGCCGCCATGTCCAACCATCCGGTGGCCTTCAAACGTTGCCAGGCGGAAGCCAAGACCAAATCCGGCTTTTTCGCCCGGTTTAGCAAATTGCGGTTGCCACATTTGCGCGAGGGTTTCGGGCTTCAGCACCTGTCCGTTCGAGCTGCGCCCGCCCGCGAACAAGACGCTCAAAAACCGGCCGAGATCCGCCACATCGGTGTAGAGGCATCCCGCGGGGCCGATTCCCAACTGGAAAGTGGGCGCTGCGAACGTGCGGCCGTCGTAGGTCCACATAAAGGCCTTGGCAAGGTCGCGCGTGATCGACGGCTCGGGCTCAAATGCACTGTCATGCAAGCCCATCGGATCGAGCACAGCGTGCTTCAGATATTTCGCATAGGGCCCTTGCTTGCGGCGCTCGAGGACGTATCCTGCAACCGTAATGCCGGCATTCGAATACTTGGTGTGCGTGCCGGGTTCGTAGATCAGCGTCGTCGAGTTCAGGCTGTTTACCGTGGCTTCGACCGTTGGCTCGCGAGGATCGAAGTAATGCCCCACCGGTGGCTCGCGCACCAGACCCGAGCGGTGCGACATGAGCTCCCGTAACGTGATGGGCTTGGCGAAAGGATTATTGGGGTGAAAATCCGGTAGATACTCTGTGATGGGCGCGTCGAGTTGCAGTTCGCCACGCTCGACAAGCTGCATGATTCCGATATCCGTGAACAGCTTCGAAACCGAGCCGGCGCGGTAGATGGTGGTGGCCGTCGCGTTCACCTTGGCTTGTGGGTCGGCAAGGCCGAACCCCTGCGCCCAGACAATTTGCTGGTCGTCGACCAGAGCGATCGAGACTGCCGGTAGCTGCTTATCGGCGAGTTCCCGTTGGACGAACGGCGCGAGTGCCTGCGCTACCGCGGCGTAATCGGAACGCGGCGCGATGTCCGCCGCCCAGAGCAGGGAACAGGCCGAGAAGGAAATGAGCGCGAGCCGGTGCATGCGGCCTATTGTAAGTTGCTAGCGCTTCATGAATACATCGACGCGGCTGGGCTGAATATCGAGCCGGTCAATGCGATAACTCATTTCGAATGGCTGGCCGACCTTGGCGTCGGGATAATAAACTTTCAAATAGTTCTGGATCAGGTAATCCAGCAAGCGGCCGTCGATGACTACGCCCGAGATCTCGACGCGCTGGAGCTCCACGGTCGCGCGTCCGTTCCCCGAGGTGATGCGCGCGCTCACCGTGACGGGACGCTCTCCTTGCAGCAGTTGCCGCATCAGCCAGCCCGGCGGCGTTCCACGCGCGCACTCGAGTCTTAAGAAATCAATCAGCGCCGAACCAGTAGCTGTGCTCGGGCCCAGCTCCACTTTTGGCTCGCGTAGACCTTGCGGCACAACCTTGGGAAGTTCCTTCGCCACGTATGCGTTGAGTTCGCGCTCGCTCAGCGTCACGCGCGCACCGGGCCTCAGGTGGCCGTTTTCGATGAGATCGAACTTGTGCTGGGCGGAAGAATATTCCGAGCGCGAACCGACCAGCAGAAAAGGAGCCGCCACCAGCGCCAGCGGCCAAAAGCGCCTCATGCCTCATTATACGGATGTGCCGGGGTGAGCGACGCAGAAGTGGACATTAAGCGGCACGGCGTGCTTCCCAGTAGTCTTCAAACCGGCTGTTGAGATGACAGCATCGCAGGGCCAGGATGGCGTTG
>Ga0326728_10009761_pt1 | contig 22876 bp, 16 predicted proteins | sample MB3enrmetagenome_FD_207602 | JGI IMG/M metagenome (GOLD analysis project Ga0326728, IMG submission 207602) | Lab enriched peat soil microbial communities from McLean, Ithaca, NY, United States - MB31MN | ecosystem: Environmental > Terrestrial > Soil > Wetlands > Peat | place: USA: New York... | reverse complement strand
TACAGCCTGAGAAAAAGGAGGGCGAATTTGACCCCCGCCGACATTTTGATCTGGGGCGTTGCATATTTCTGGTTGATCCTGGTGATCTTCCCGATCGATTCACGTATGGCACTTCCGATTCGTTCTCCAAAAACGCTCTCAATTGCTACCATTCCTGCACCTCCTACCTCCTCACCCGAACAGGTTCGGGAACAATGTGCTGATTCCATACAATGTTGATACGGCAATAAGACACACGACGATCGTTATGTTCGTAATGTTGTCAAACAGGGTATTTTTGAATTTCCCCATGATCTCTTCGTTGTTCAGGAGGATGATGAGGAAGACGAGCGCCGCCGGCAGGAGCGTCGTCGAGATCACCTGCACAAAGAGGGTTATCAGTACCAGAGGAGCTCCCGGGATGAGCACGACTACGCCAGCGGTAACCAGCCCGATGAAGTAGAATATGTAGAACCAGAACGCCTCTTTTACATTGTAGTTCAGTGAGTGCGCCCATCCGAATACCTCCCCGAATGCCCACGAGCTTGTTAGCGCGATGCATACCGCACCGAGAAATCCCGCATCAAATAAACCGATTGCAAGAAGGACACCTACATAGGAGTTGATAGGCATTATTGCTTGAATTGCGGCGCCGGCATCATTTATATTCTGGCCATGCAGGAGAGTCGCAGTCACAATAACGACAAAAACCGCAACAACAACAGTGAAAACGGACCCCACTACGGTGTCTACTTTGCCCCACGGGATATCCTTCTCCTTCATCTGCTTGTCAACGACGGCGCTCTGCTGGAAGAAGATCATCCATGGCGCAATCGTCGTACCAATATTTGCCATCAGGAAGAAGAAGAGTTCGCCGTGAAGTCCACCCGGGAAATTAGGGATTATACCGGTCCGGAGGACATCGGAAACCGAGGGGTGGACGAGCACTGCCGCCGGGATATAGATCAGGTTGACGAGGCAGAAGACCATGGTTATCTTCTCCCATGTCCAGTACCGTCCTGACATGACGATGCCAATCATCACAATGATGACGATACTAACAGTGATAACCGGGGGTGCACCAAAGATACTCAGCGCTGCGGTCATGCCGATGAACTCGGTGACCATGGTCAACCAGTTGACAATACTCAGGTCGAGAAGAGAGAACCAACCCCAGAATGAGCCGAACGCACTGAAGATCGCCTCTGCATGCCCGTGCTTGGTGACGGCACCCAACCGGACCGTCATCTCCTGCACAAAATACGCAACAGGTCCGAGCAGGACGAGGAACCAGATAAGGTTGTACCCGAATTTTGCGCCGGTCGCCGCGTAGGTAGTGATCCCGCCAGCATCGTTGTCCGCGATCATCACGATAAGGCCTGGGCCGGCGAGAAGCAGGTAGATTTTCAGCGCCTTGACAAAGCGCCGGTATTTATAAAAAAAAGTCGATCCGAAGTCCATCTGTCACCTGCCTTCCCGACACCTCATGCTTACATATGCTAGATCCGGTCCTTCCTGAGCTGATCGATCCCTGCAGGACGATTACAGAATGAACGCTGTGCCACATTACGTCACTGCCGGCCTTTAATAATATTACCATCCACCGTCCTGTACGGTACCCGTGTGATCGCTGCCTTACAGGCAGTGTCGCTGGAAAACCGACAAACGGATCCGGCCGAAATTTCCCTGCTGGCCGATAGTTAACCGTGGAATGTACAATCACCGTTAGGCTGCGTCCAGTGGACAGGGAAGTATTTTCCTGCATGGAGACCAAAAACAGATGGAAAAGCGGAATGCGGCAGAAACCACCAGCAGCCGGGAAGAATGGCGAAGGCTGGTATGATGTCTGCCGGGATGCAGCTCAGTAGGATACATAATAGATACGATATGAAATTATTGCTATAACAGCACACACGAAGAAAAGAGGTTCCCCATGCTCGATATCAGGTTTATCCGGGCCAGCCCGGATGCGGTCAAGGCTGATCTGAAAAAGCGGAATGATATCAGCAAGATCGCTTGGGTGGATGAAATCCTTGGGCTCGACGCCCGGTCAAGGGAGCTCAAGGTGCAGACAGACGAACTGCGTCGACGCCGCAACGTGATCTCCCGCGAGATTAATGAGACACGAAAAGCCGGCAGCGATACGGCCGGCCTGATGGCAGAGGCTGCCGGCCTGCCGCAAAAGATCCGGGAGAATGACGCTGAACAGGAAAAGCTCGCAACATCGATTCGAACGTACCTGATGCGACTCCCCAACATCCTGCACGAGAGCGTGCCGCAAGGAAAAGATGACACCGAGAACGTGGAGATCCGTCGCGTGGGTACGCCGCGCAAACCTGACTTCGAACTGAAGAACCATGGGCAGCTCGCGGCAGACCGGGGCTGGGCGGATTTCGAACGTGCTGCAAAGATTGCCGGTGCCGGGTTTTACTTTCTCAAAGGGGATCTCGTGTTGTTGGACCTCGCGCTGCAGCGTTTTGCCATCGACCTGCTCGTACAAAAGAGTTTTGTGCCGGTCATCCCGCCGTACATGATGAACCGGGGGTCCTATGAGGGGGTAACAGACCTTGACGACTTCGAAAAGGTCATGTACAAGATCGATGGAGACGAGACGTACCTGATAGCAACGAGTGAACACCCGATCGGTGCAATGTTTCAGGACGAGATCTTCGAAGAGCAGAACCTTCCCCTCCGCCTTGCCGGCATCTCACCCTGCTTCAGGCGGGAGATCGGCGCGCACGGTCTCGATACCAAAGGGCTTTTCCGCGTGCACCAGTTTACCAAGGTTGAACAGTTTGTCTTCTGCCGGCCGGACGAATCATGGCAGATCCATAATGAACTGCTGGCCAATGCGGAAGATGTGTTCCGGCAACTCGGTCTCCCATACCGGGTCGTGAACATCTGTACCGGGGATATCGGGACAGTTGCTGCGAAAAAATACGACATTGAGGCATGGATGCCGCGTGAGAATGCGTACCGGGAGGTCGTCTCCTGCTCGAACTGCACCTCTTACCAGGCCGTGCGACTCAATATCCGGGTGCGGGACCGGGAGAACTTCGAGTCAAAGCGGCATGTCCATACGCTCAACTCAACCGCGATCGCGACGTCTCGGGCGATACGGGCCATCCTAGAGAACTATCAATGTCGTGATGGGACTGTTGGGATTCCGGAAGTCCTGCGCCCTTACCTCGGCGACCGGGAGTTCATCTAAAAAGAGGGTGGTTCTTTGAATTGGTTTGAATATATATGCCTGACAAATACTTATGCTGAGAAGATGAAGTAACATTAGAACAATGAACGTGGTACTATGGGCTATCCCGAGTTGAAAAGTGACGAGTCGATCACCCTGACAACACAGGATGTAAAGGTCAAGACTGTGCCGTTTGAGCTGGTCCTCACCAATAAGCGCCTCATCATTATTGACAGCAAGAAAAACCTTGTTCCCACGCAGACGGTACCGCTTGCAGCAATACGAAATGTGGCATTGGGAGAGAACGCAATCCGTGACCCGGTCATCACTCTTACCATACTGACCGGTACCGCGGATACCCGTGAAATGGCGCTCACATTCGCCCGCAGAGCCGGGGGAGAGCGAAGACGCGAAGCCGAAGAATGGCTTAAAATCCTGAAAAATCAAGCGAGTGCGGCAGCACGTGATGCAGCCACAATGCCCATTGTGCCACCGGATCAGGATCACGCCGCGGTTTCCGACGCGGCCGTCCAAGATCAGACTGGTGTTACAGCGAGTCTCGGGATAAAAAAGAAGATCGAGGTCGTACCCCCCATGAAAACCATTGTCGATAACGGGTACCTTCCGCCAAAACCTGTCGAGATTTCGTCGCTTCCGGAGGGTTCGTTTTGTTCCCGGTGCGGGAACCGTGTACCTCCCGGCTCCACGTTCTGCAACCGTTGCGGTGCCCGGGTCACCGCAGCTGCAGATCAGATTGCCATGCCTTCTGTACAGCCATCACTCCAAGTGATCCGGCCTGCTGACATAGCACCAGGAGAGCGCAGGGAACGGCCTATCGAGCAGATCATCCATTCGATCGAACCCCTTATCGAGGATTCGGTACCCCGTGTAGAACCGGCACCCCCGGCACTGCAGCCATCTGCCCCGGCCGAGGTCGCTGTGCCGGCATCATCTGCTATCGGGGAGATACCCGCTACACCGGCGGCACCTGCTGAACCAGCAATGCCCCCAATTCCCCCCGTCCCATCACGCCGTCCGCGGAAACCGAGATACATGGCAGTCATTGCGGTCGTTATCATCATCCTTGCCATTGCCGGAGTAGGATTGCTGCTGATGCATGCAGCACCGGTAAATTCCAGCGGGAGTACAAGTCCGTCACCCACACCAACCCCTGCGACAACGACCCCCCCGACGCCGGTGCCCACGCCACCACACACACCAACGCCCGTTGTTACTGTTCTGCCAACCCCGGAAATAACCAAGGTGCTCATCCCATCGACCGGCGTATGGGTGGAAGTGATGTATGCCGGAACTTACTCAGGACTCATCGGTACCCCGGGTAACCAAAATTCGATTACCCACACTGGTGACTATCCCTTCCAAGTGTCTGCAGGTCCGGGCGACTCAGTTGCCGTATCGCTCCAGAAGATGGATGGTTCTGGGAACCCGATGACAGTTACCGTGTACATCAATGGCCAGTCAGTAAAGACATCATCTACCACCGCTCCAATGGGAACAATCACTCTCACGGCCCCGGTCCCAACACCAACCATCACGTTGACACCCACGTCCATACCGGCCATCAATCATACTGCATGAAACGAAAAACTCTGATTTTTTTAGAGGAGTTTATGAAATTCTCCGGAGTACCCGACCGGTACTGCCGGCGACCGCCCTAATAATCATACAGTAACCATGATGCAAACGTTTGAGATTGGTGTGCTCTGTGCTGCTATCTGCCTGTTGTTCGCAGGCAGTGCAGCGGCTGCCGGGTCCGCGCAGGCCTACTATATCGGGGACACCGTGAAACTCTCGGGGTATTCCTACGAGAGCTCCACCGTCTACCTCTTTCTTACGGGCCCGAACCTCCCGCCAAATGGCGTCGCGCTGGACAATATTAACCACCCGGCGGATCAAGGCGGGTTCACCGAAGTCAGTGTTGACAGCAATGATCACTGGGAATACAACTGGTATACCGGGGCTGTGGGCGGGAAACTCGACGCCGGAACCTATACCATCTGGGCCGTGGACGGGCCCAACGATCTTTCCCAACTCAGCCAAGCTGATTACCACACCATCTCGGTCACGCTCGCCACGCCGGGAATCACCGTTGAAACCCCGGTGATCCCCGGCACGATGGTGCTCCGGTCGAACCCGGATAATGCCTCGGTCGTGATCAATGGTAATTACCGGGGAAAGACCCCACTCACCCAGGATGGTCTCGATCCCGGTGTCTACAACGTAACGTTCTCCCGGTTTGGGTACGGAAAATTTTTCATACCAGTAAAAGTGGAGCAGGGTGCCACAAGCGAGGTTACGGCAACGCTTGCCCCCTTGATGGGGACGCTGGTGATAAATACAAGCCCGGCCGGCGCCATGCTTGCCGTTGACGGTGTGAACGTTGGTCACTCTCCTGCCAATCTCCAAACCCTCACAATGGGTGCCCACATAATCAACGCAACTAAAGAGGGATATATGCCCGCCGAACAGCAGGTCTCCGTGATCGTCAATCAGACCGTGGCAGCGGATATCTTGCTGCAGCCTGCACCTCTCATTCCCCTCCCGACACTACGAGCAGCAGGACTGGCCCCGGCGACAGTGGCTGCCGGCTGCCTTGCAGTCCTACTGGCAGGGTTCATGCACTTCCGATCCCGTCGACCATGAAGGGTTACGGAATAACTTTCGCCGTTCCGTTTTTCCCTTGCTGACCATTCATGAGTCGGAGAACGGGAGTGAACGGTATACCCCGCAGGGTATCAGAATTTCAAAACGCGCACCGGCGCCGTAATCGCCGGTTTCCCTAATGGACATACCGGTGATGCCGAGGATTTCCCGGGATAGAAAGAGCCCAAATCCGCTGTTCTCACCGACCCCTCGCATAAAGATTTTCCCCTTGGCGCCGGACGGTACTCCCCTGCCGTCATCTTCGACAATTATGCGAGCGCCATCAGGATCTTCCCGCGCATCAACCGAGATCAGCGTGACATCACCACCATGCCGGAGTGCGTTGTCAAAAAGATTGTAGAAGACTTTCAGGATCAGCGGATCTGCAAAGCATTCAAGACGGTATACGGGAGGACGGATCTCAAGAGAGGGGATGAAGAGCTGGCGCCCCGCTTTATCGATGACATCAGCGATGCGGTACCATCCCGGCTCGCTGATACCGATCTCCTGGTAGTATTTTGCAAAATCAAGCTGGTGATTGATGACCGAAACGATTTGTGACCCTTTACCAAGAAGGGAAACAAGTTGGGGATCTTTGGCGGACTCTCGGCACAGTTCAAGGTACCCGGCAAGGGCTGTCAGGTGATTTCGGGTGTCATGGCGCATGATGTTATTCATGAGCTGGAGCTTTTTTATCAGGGCTTTATATTGCTCGCTACCCCGTTTCTCAGCTATATTCTCATAAAATGTCGCAAGACAGCCGAGGATCTGGTGCCCGGCGTCAAAAATCGAGCTGCACGATACTCTGACCTTAAAAAGAGAGCCATCTTTACGTCTCACTTCGAATTCTTTGGCAAAAGAGCAGCGGGAGAACTGCCCGGCAACCCAAAATGGGATCTCCGAGAACGCACTGCACTGGCGCCCCAGCACCTCTTCCGGCCCTGCGTAACCGAACATGTCAATGAAAGCGGGGTTGGCATACATTAGGTTGCCACCGGAATCGATCATAGCAATACCGTGATCCATTTCCTCCACGACCGAGCGGAAGAGATACAGATCGTTGCCGGTTCGTCTGGATCCTTCTATCCCCGGGTTCCGATTCTCCAGCTTGAAAACCTCTTCCTCCGGCACGGGATTTTCTGGTATGATCCTTGCCGTCTTATCGCGAACCACCGGATATCAGGTCCCCACAGCCGTATAGATAGCCCATGTTTTTGTCACTGATAATCATCGTGTACATATCCTGTAATATATTATTATATTACACAAACGATATCAATTCCGAAATATGTTTCGAGATGGTGCCCTTGGCAGTGCCCCCTCATGCTGCTGATGTGAGTAGTTGCGAAATACTGCCTATATAATTCTGCTTGCTCCTTCTGGTGCAAATTTGCAGAGGTTACAATAATCAGATACTTTTGGGCATGGATCTTTGTGGGATGCGCGGGCTGAACATAAAAACAGAAGCATGTCTGATGGTAAGAGAAAGCAGTTTCCCATACAACTTCATGAAGGTTATGGGGGGAATATCAGTAAGTGGTCTCTTGAACTTGGATTCATGAAAATAAAGATTCTGAAGATTTTCAACTCGGTGGCTCGATGCTGCTATGGAGCATAACAAAACAATTCTGGAAAGACTTGTATTAGGGTATTGAAACAGTGGCGATAAGAATCAAAATAATTTCCCTTTAATTTTGAGCAATGTGACTTTGGCATTCTCAAACAGACCTTTCTTATTTTTCAACTCTTCAATTTTGTGTTTATTTTGTTGCTCGTTATATTTTGCAATTCCTTGTTCAATTGCAAGCGCTAATGATGTTTCGACTCTATTTAATTTGTCATAAATTATATTGTACCCGCTATTGTAATATTTACTTCTATGATAATTACTTGATTGTTCAAATGATACCCTACTATCTAAAAACTCTTGAAAATAGATATGTCGCCTTTCGAGAGGAATTGGCGTCTGTTTAATTTCTTCAATTTTGGAATCCCAATATTTTATAAAATCATCAACGGGATCCATTTTTTCGAAATTTGGATTTTCGTTATCTGGCATAGAAATTGATCAAGACAATTTATATTTTAAAGGTTATGGTGGAAGTTGTGGGGGCACAACAAGAATTCATAAAACAGCTTCAAACTATAAATGTAAAAGTGCTGCTATAGGGCTTGTATTGTTGAAATTTTAGTATTTTTGCACGCGATGATTAATTAGGACAAGATTTGGACTTGAAAAGTGAGACGCCCCGGCCGGGACTTGAACCCGGGTCAAAAGCTCCGCAGGCTTCTAGGATGTCCACTACCCCACCGGGACCAGTTTTTATGTATGCCTGCCTTATTTACATCGTTTTCATCGTTTAAATACCCAACCGTTTCGATAAACTAGGGATTAATGACAGAGATATCTGTATATTTTGTCGGTTACCCATTGATGAAAAAGAGGGAAATTACTCGGAGACTACGCTGCCCGGTGTCCAAGTCGGCAATGCCGTGGTGGTCGCCACGGCAAGAGAGTTCCTTAACTGACCCCAGTATTTGCACTCCCCAAATGTCATGTTCTCCGGGTTATCAAAATTCCCGTCCGGTTTTACCCAGACTCCCGCAGTCGCTGTAATCAGATTGCCCCGGAATTGTATCAGCATATCATCGGTGTTTAAAACTTCGAGCGTGTTGTTGAGATATATGGAATAACCTTTGGCTGTTCCAAAACCATCATCCAGATAAACATATCCGGTTGTTTTATTCATGACCGTTACTTCAAACCAAGAATCAGGACTGTATGTGGAATATTGTATGGTCTCGTATTGGCCAGCACCGCCTGGAGCTTCTACGTATTTATTGACTGTGACATTGGTAGGGATAACGGTATAGTTGATATACATTGGCGGATTTTTAAGGTTAAACTCGAAGGCCGTCGCGTTATATGCGTAGTACTGGGTCGTGAGGTTGATCAGGCAGGACAGATCGGCAGGAACAGGTGTTGGTGTTGTGAATATATGGTAGCCTGTGCCGGACGTTTGCGATCCTGCAGGGCTGCTTGTCAGGAACGGAGTGACCTGTGTAAGATAGCTGCCGGGAGTTGCGGTTGTCTGGGTTGAAGATGAACCGGAATTATAATAATTGCTGCCGGATGAGGTGCTGCTGGTCCCCTTAGGTGGTGTAACACACCCGGCAGCTGCGAGCACCAGTATAATCAGGAAACTGGCTCCGATTATATGCGAAGTGTTCTTCATCACTGGAATGTACAGCGAACACCTTTATTTAAGTGTATCCAGTACGCACAGGGTTAATAGGAGTATAAATCCCCATGTTCACCACCTCAAACGAACTTTTTGCAGTATCCGTCGTATTGCTCTGCACATAAAATCCAGCGTTTAGGGAATTTTTCTTGCTGGCATGAACGCATCTAGGGGAATCTTAAGAACTGTTGGAAAAGATTACATAACCTATAACGATTAATGTATTACGAGCATTTTTACATACTCAACGGGTGAAGTCTCTGATGGTATCTCCATACCAATCATTGTGCATAATTATCGTGGTTGGCGCATGCCTTATTGCACCGGTTCTTGCCGATACGAAATACCTGCAAGGACAGCCAGAATTTGCTGCATATATTTCCGGTGTAAATCAATTCTATCCCGGGGATCAGGTACAGATCCCGGTCGTCATTCAGAACAACGGTCAGAATCTGGAAGAACAGGTTTCACCCTATATCGTAGCCCCGGATGATCTCCCCAATACAGCAAAGTATATTACGGCCACGCTCGCTCCCGGTACGGCACCCCTCATCGTGAAATCAGATCCCCAGTATATTGGCGATCTCTTAGGGGAGAGCCAGATGACGGCACTCTTTACTGTAAAAATAAATGCCGATGCGCCTGCAGGTACGTATTCCCTTCCCTTGGGGATCAATTACACCTATCTCTCTTCGTTCGACCAGTATGGTGCCGATACCATGAAATATACTTACCGGACGGATAACATTACGCTCAATCTCCCGGTTACCATCAAACCGGTGGTCTCGATTGACGTTATCTCGGCCATTCCGGACGGCCTGAACGCGGGCACCAACGGATACATCAATCTGACCATCAGAAACACCGGTTCTGATGACGGCTCAAAGGCAATCGTGAAAATCCTCCAGGACGGTGATAGCCCGATTATCCCGGTGGACAGCAGCGTGTATGTCGGAGATTTCCGCTCCGGAGGTCTCGTTAACTGCTTCTACAAAGTAAACGTATCCACGGATGCGCAGAGCCAGTCGTATCCGGTGGATGTGGTTGTCGTCTACCAGAACCCTGAGGGGGATTTCGTGACATCGAAGAGCGAAACCATCGGTGTGCCTGTGGGAAACAAAATTAAGTTTGTTATTATATCACCGCCGGTTGAGATGAGCCCGGGGTCCACACAGACGATCCTCGTTGAATACAAAAATATTGGTAACGCTACGGTACTGGGTGCCCAAGCACGGATCGTTGTGGCTGATCCCTTCACGAGTACCAACGATATCGCGTATCTTGGAGATCTCAGTCCCGGGCAGTCTGCAGTTGCTTCGTTCAATCTCAATGTCGAACGGATTGCAACGATCAAGATATATGGCCTGAATTCTGAAATCCGGTACCGGGATGAACTCGATAATACCTACATTTCCGACCCGATAACGATCCCCGTCGATGTGAGAACGGAGACCGGCATTGCCGGGATCATCTCGAATCCTCTCAGTCTCACCATCATCGCGGCCTGTGTTATCGGAGCCATCTATGCGGTGTATCACTTCCGCCGCAAGAAATAAATTCTGATTGGGGGTCTTGAAACGGGATATCCCGCAGGTGCAACATTTAAGGGAGAGATCCATATAGCACCGGCAGTTTCATGGTAGGGCTATTGGGTAGTAACCTCCTGCCTGCTAGCACCATATTCTTCTGGAAGGGCATCATTATCTCATTGTGCGTCAGACCATTGGGTAATGATGATCCCGCGCCTTGTCATCGCCGGCACGCAGAGCGGATGCGGGAAAACAACGATCTCCAGTGGCATCATGGGAGCATTGACGGCACACGGACTGCAAGTTCAGCCCTTCAAGGTCGGCCCGGATTTTATCGATCCCTCGCACCACACGAGCATCTGTCACCGCCCCTCCAGAAACCTTGATCCCTTTATGATGGGTGAAGAAGGAGTGAGAGATACGTTTCTGAGGGCATGCGAAGGTGCCGATATCGCGATCATTGAAGGGGTCATGGGGATGTATGATGGAGTGGATGGATCTGACTGCGCGAGCACCGCCCATGTAGCACGTCTTCTCCAAGCGCCCATCGTGCTGGTAGTCGATGTCCGGGGAATGTCGCGAAGCGTCCATGCACTCATTGGTGGGTTTCGTGCATTCGATCCTTCGCTCAATTTTGCCGGTGTCATCTTCAACAAGGTTGGCAGCAATCGGCACCGGCAGATGATCGAGTCCTCGCTGGCTGCAGAAGTATTCGGCTGGATCCCGAGACAGGACGATATCGCTCTCAAAAGCCGGCACCTTGGTCTTTTCATGGCCCATGAATCAACGACCCTTGCCGATGCCGGTGCGATAATCGAGGAACATTGCGATGTCGGGAAACTTCTTGCCGCTGCCCGTGTTGCACCACCACTAGCTTCATCGAACAATCCCTCTCTCAATAAAGCGGAAGTTACTGCAGTGACGATTGGCGTAGCGATGGACCCGGCGTTCTGCTTCTATTATAAGGACAATCTCGATCGCTTTCGTGCGCATGGTGCAGATATTGTTTTTTTCTCCACACTCGGTGAGGGTATTCCACCAGTTGATGCGCTCTATTTCGGTGGGGGTTATCCTGAGCTCCATCTCGCCGGACTCGAAACTGCGGAAGCAACCAGAACCCTAGGAAAACTGGTCGAAGCGGGATTGCCGGTCTATGCAGAGTGCGGAGGATTGATGTACCTTTCGCGGGTAATCATCGCGGACAAGACCTATCAGATGTGCAAAGTGCTGCCGGCGGATGCCGAGATGACCGGAAAGATCCAAGCACTTGGATATGTCAAGGGGGAAAGTCGTGCGAATACATCTTTTATCCCAGCTTCTTTCGTGTTCACCGGTCATGAATTCCATTATTCCCACATGATCGTAGACCGCGACGTTCACTACGCATTCCGACTTTCACGGGGGAAAGGGATTGACCATGGTCAGGACGGACTCTGGGTTCACCGTGCGCTGGGTTCATACACCCATCAGTATTTTACGGATCAGTTTGCCGAGGCATTTGTACAAGCCGCATTGTGGTATAAAAACCGTTAAACATTGTAGGAATCCAGAATGAGACGGAGTATCCACGCACGATACAACCCGGTTATAGGAGCATCCGATACTGTAGTTTGGCGGTACCATCATTCTTAATTCCTGGAATTTGGCCTCCTTCCCAAGTGGACAGTATCATCAGAAAACAAGAGTGTAGTAGACTTTTGCAATACATTTCTTCTTTTATTTCTTGGTAAAAATGTGCCATCACATTCATGGTTCATGGGATGCAATCATCTGTGACGATGATTATGCGGAGCGATGATGTTAAGACCGGATACCAGCGGGCGCCGAACCGTTCTCTGCTGCGATCGCTCGGACTGACCGAGAACGAGATGCACCTCCCGTTCATCGGTATCGCCAATGCATACAACACTATCGTGCCCGGCCATACCCACCTCCGGCAGATCTCCGATAAAGTCCGGGAGGGCCTCGTTGCTGCCGGCGGTGTCCCGTTTGAATTCGGGGTGATCGGTATCTGCGACGGCATCGCGATGGGGCATGAGGGTATGCGGTACTCCCTCCCTTCGCGTGAGAATATCGCAGATTCCATTGAGTTGATGGTGCAGGCCCACCGGTTTGACGGGATGGTCTGTATTGGAACCTGCGATAAAATTGTTCCCGGGATGCTGATGGCCGCAGCACGGACCAACATCCCTTCGGTGATCGTGACCGGGGGGCCGATGTTGCCAGGATACCAGAATGGCAAAGATCTCTCCCTCATCGATGTATTCGAGGGCGTGGGAAAGGTTGCTGCCGGCCGCATGAGCGAAGAGGCGCTCTGTGAGCTTGAGTCCTGCGCGATGCCGGGCTGCGGGAGCTGCCAGGGTCTCTATACCGCAAATACGATGGCGTGCATGACCGAGGCGATGGGGATGTCCCTTCCCGGTTGTGCGGCAATTCCTGCCGTTGATGCTGCAAAACTGCGTATTGCCCGGGAGAGTGGTGAGGTGGCGCTCGCGCTCGTAAAAAAGGGAATAAAACCACGGGATATCATCACGGCAAAAAGCCTGATGAATGCGATCCGTGTGGACATGGCACTTGGCGGCTCGACCAATACCGTTCTTCACTTGATGGCTGTTGCGACCGAGGCCGGAATCCCTCTCACCCTTAGGGATTTCAACCGCATCGCTGATGAAATTCCGCATATCTGTGACATGCAGCCGTTTGGTCCGCACTCCATGCAGGCGCTGTACCGTGCCGGAGGGATACCTGCGGTGCTGAAGCGACTTCGGCGATATCTTGATGATTCCCCCACGATCTCTGGGAAGACCATACACGGGATTGCCCGGGAAGCAACCATCAGGAACAAAGAGATTATCAGGAGTACCCGGACACCTATCAGCGCAGCCGGCGGCCTCAGGATCCTTTTTGGTTCACTTGCCCCGGAAGGGGCTGTCGTAAAATGTGCTGCGGTACCGCTGGAGATGTGGAAACATACTGGCCCAGCACAGGTATTTGATGGTGAAAAACCGGCGATGAACGCCATCCTGTCCGGAAAAATCCGGGAAGGCGATATTCTCATTATCCGGAATGAGGGGCCAAGAGGAGCGCCAGGTATGCCGGAGATGTTATCGCCAACCTCGGCGCTCGTAGGACTGGGGTACCAAAAGGTTGTCTTAATCACGGACGGGCGGTTTTCAGGAGGCACACGTGGGCCGTGTATCGGCCATGTAGCGCCAGAGGCCGCTGTAGGGGGTCCGATAGCGCTGGCAGAGAACGGTGACCGGATCGCAATCGATCTTTTTAAAAAGAAGGTTGACCTGTTGGTCGATCAAAACGAGCTCGCATCACGGAAGAAACACTGGAAGCCGATCAAGAAACCGCTGACCGGTGTGCTCGCCCGGTACGCAAAGACCGTGGAACAGGCGCATCTCGGCGCAGTCCAGCGGTAACACCCGGATAAAAAGTCATTATTTATTCCTCTATGAGGGGCTATCCGGGATAACTTGGATACTTTTTGAGAGATATGGTTCTTTTGCTACTAGCTTTTTAATGCCTGAAATACCGTACACCGGTAAAAACCATTGCCATGTTCCGGCGGTTTGCGGCATCGATGACTTCCTTGTCCCGGATTGATCCGCCAGGTTGGACGAGCGCGGTCGCCCCTGCCTGTGCAGCGACTTCAAGCGTATCGGGAAATGGGAGGAATGCATCGGATGCAACTGCGGATCCCGTGAGGGGGGCACATGCCTTTTCGATGGCGATCTTTGCTGCATCAACCCGGCTCATCTGTCCCGCCCCGATGCCCAGTGTCCGTTTTTTGTCGGCAAATATGATGGAGTTGCTTCTGGTATGCTTGCAGACCTTCCATGCAAGCTGGAGTGCCTGCATCTCATCGGTTGTGGGGTCACGATCGGTGATGACCTCCCAGTTCTCACGGTAGGGGGGTGTCCTCTGGACGAGAATCCCCCCGTTAATTGTTCGGATTTCATCAGCAGGCACGCTCTCCGGGAGGACGAGGACCCGCAGGTTCTCCTTTCTCTTCAGCACGGCAAGTGCCTTGGCATCAAATGAAGGGGCAGCCACGACCTCGACAAACGTTGAGGTGATCTCTTCTGCAAGCTCGTTGCCGACATCCCGGTTGAGCAGGACAACCGATCCATACGCGGATACCGGATCAACCGCTCGGGCGGTCAGGTAGGCATCCTGAATGTCAGTTCCGATGGAGACGCCACAGGGATTATTGTGCTTTACGATCACTGCAGCCGGCTCTTCAAATTCCCGTACAAGGGCGGCACCGGCATGAAGGTCGAGGTAATTGTTGTATGACATCTGCTTTCCTTGGAGCGGCTCTGACCCGGCAATGCCATGAACACCGTAAACGGCCGCCTGCTGGTGGGGGTTCTCACCGTACCGAAGCGTCCGGCCATGGGTGAACTGGATGGAGAAGATAGGAGGAAAGGCCGTATCAAGAGTATAGAGGTAGTTGCTGATGGCTGCATCATAGGCCGCCGTCCGGGCAAAGGCTTTCTTGGCAAGATCCAGCCGCTGGCCGTTCGTGAAACCCCCCCCGGAGAGGGCATCGATGACCATCGGGTAATCTGTTGGGTCGACAACCACGGCAACATCTTTAAAATTTTTTGCCGCTGCCCGGATCAAGGCGGGACCGCCAATGTCGATATATTCGATCAGGGCATCCAGACCAAGCGATTGCCGGGACATCTTCTCAAAGGGATAGAGGTTTACGACCAGCAGATCGATCCGGTCAATCCCGTATTTTGCCATCACTGCATCATCAATCTGTCGCCGTCCAAGGAGGCCTCCGTGAACCTTGGGATGGAGTGTCTTTACCCTTCCACCCATCATTTCGGGAAAACCTGTGTAGCTGGAGACTTCAGTGAATTTCACTCCTGCCTCTGAGAGGGCCTTGCCAGTACCTCCGGAACTCATGATACTGTATTTTTGTTGGATCAATGCCTGTGCAAGCGGGATAATACCGGCTTTATCCCAGACCGAGAGGAGCGCCCACTTCATATTTTATTCTTTGCGGACAGAGCTCAAAAAGGGTATGCAGGTTGACGGGTATGTTCCGATATAGTAGTTCTCCTTTCAGCAAAATCAGTAAAAGTATCTGAATCATATCTCTAGCCTATCTATCTTTCTTTAATTGATCCGGATTGCTGCGCTTTTTCACGTGAAAAAACCGATATTCCGTTATTGCGCATCCGGATCGTTCAAAAACCCCCGATTTATCCAGTTCCTCTCGATACCATATACTCAAACCTTATATAGAACCACAATACAATAGATAGTGGAATATCGAAACAGGATGCACTATGGATCATGATGATAACGATGCCGTGGCCGAGGAAAAATCATCGGCACCGGAGCAACCGGAACCATCACCGCAGGCTGCTGAATCCGAAGAGCAAAGAAAACAGTATGATGAACTGAATGACAGGTTCCTTCGGCTCGCAGCAGATTTTGATAATTTCCGGAAGCGTACGGCGCGTGAACAGGAACTTATCACACAGCGTGCAAATGAACGCTTTGCTGTAGATATTCTCGATGTTGCTGACAATCTCGAGCGGGCACTCAAAGCGGATGATGCCCACCTCCGCGAGGGGGTAGAGCAGATCCGACAGTTGCTCTTGGAGATACTTGCACGGTACGGTATCACTCCCATAGAAGCATTGAAAACCCCATTCAACCCAGCCGAACATGAAGCCGTTGCACATGTCCCGTCGGATGAAGCCGAAGGAACGATAGTCGATGTCGTCTCCCGCGGGTATCGCATGTATGAGAAAATTATCCGCTATGCAAAAGTGGCGGTCTCAAAAGGAAATGACGAGAAACAAACAGAGGAATGACACATGGCAAAAGAAAAAGTTCTAGGGATCGATCTGGGAACCACCTTCTCCTGTATGTCCATTATGGAGGCAGGCAAACCGATTGTTATCCCCAACAGTGAAGGAGGACGGATCACACCGTCAGTGGTCGCTTTCACCAAGGACGGTGAGCGCCTTGTCGGAAGTCTGGCAAAAAGGCAGGCGGTTACCAATCCCCAGCGCACTATCCAGTCCATCAAGCGCAGGATGGGAACAACGGAAAAAGTAAAAATTGATGATAAGGAGTATACACCACAGGAGATCTCCGCGATGATCCTCCAGAAAATGAAGACAGACGCAGAGGCCTACCTTGGCGAGAAGATCACCAAAGCGGTTATCACGGTTCCGGCCTACTTTAACGACGCTCAGCGTCAGGCGACAAAGGATGCCGGAAAGATTGCCGGGCTTGACGTGCTGCGCATCATCAATGAACCAACGGCAAGTGCACTTGCCTACGGGATAGACAAGGAACAGGATGTCACCGTCCTTGTCTACGATCTTGGTGGTGGTACATTCGATGTCTCCATCCTCACGCTTGGTGACGGCGTCTTTGAAGTAAAGGCCACAGCAGGAAACAACCGACTTGGCGGAGATGATTTTGACCAGCGGGTGATGGACCACTTGGTCGAAGAGTTCCGGAAAAAAGAAGGTATCAACCTGAGGAATGATCCCTACGCGATGCAGCGCCTGCGGGATGCCTCGGAAAATGCGAAGATCGAGCTCTCCCAGCGCCAGTCCACGAATATCAATCTGCCGTACATTACTACCGACAAGAGCGGCCCGAAATTCCTGAATGTTGACCTGACCCGGGCAAAGCTCGAGCAGCTGATCGGGGATCTTGTGGAATCGACCGTCGGCCCGGTCAACCAGGCGATGAATGACGCCAAACTGACCCAGAAAAACATCGATCACGTGCTTCTCGTAGGCGGTTCCACCCGGGTGCCGCTTGTACAGGAGACCGTGAAAAAACTCCTCGGCAAGGAGCCAGACAAGGGGATCAACCCAGATGAATGTGTGGCTCTCGGTGCCGGCATTCAGGGTGCAGTCCTGACCGGTGAGACAAAAGACATCGTGCTCCTTGACGTGACGCCTCTCACGCTGGGCATTGAGACGCTGGGCGGTATTGCCACAAAGCTGATTGAGCGTAACACCACCATCCCGACCCGCAAGAGCCAGATCTTCTCGACCGCGGCGGATGGCCAGACGAGTGTCGAGATCCATGTCGTTCAGGGCGAACGCGCACTTGCGAAGGATAACTTCACGCTGGGCAGGTTTCAGCTGACCGGCATCCCCCCGGCTCCGCGTGGCATCCCGCAGATTGAGGTGACGTTCGATATCGATTCGAACGGAATCATCCACGTTTCTGCCAAGGATCTCGGTACAGGTAATGAACAGGCGATCTCCATCAAGGGCGACCGGAAACTCTCGGATGAAGAGATCAAGAAGATGATGGATGCCGCTAAGCAGTTCGAGGCTGATGACAAGAAGAAACGCGAGGAGATCGAGATCCGCAACCAGGCGGATACGGCCGTTTTTACTGCAGAAAAAATGCTCAAGGAGAGCGGAGATAAGCTCGATTCTGCCGACAAGCAGAAGGTTGAAGATGGCATTGTTACCGTCAGGAAAGCCCTTTCAGAAGACAATACCGATGCCCTCAAAAAAGCCATGGAATCCCTGACTGAAGCGGTGTACGCGGCAACCACCAAGATCTATCAGAAGATGCAGGCTGAGCAGGCGGCAAAACAGCCGGAAGGAGGTACTTCAGGGACCTCGTCATCAGGACAGGAAAAGAAGCAGGATGACAACGTAGTCAACGCGGATTACAAGGTCAAAGAAGAGTGACCCTGATGGGCGCGGGTGATTTCTACGACATCCTTGGCATACCCCGGTCTGCCGATGAGAAGGAGGTAAAAAAAGCGTACCGCAATCTCGCCCGGAAGTACCACCCGGATGTCTGCAAGGAACCGGGCGCGGAGGAGAAGTTCAAAGCGATCAATGAGGCGTACAGCGTGCTCTCCGACTCACAGAAGCGAGCCCAGTACGATAACATGGGTCACGAGACCTACACGAACGCCTCAAAGGGATCGTATACCGGTGGCAGTGGATTTGGCGGCGGCGGGTTCTACTCTGATTTTTCAGGGTTCGGTGACATCTTCGACTTCTTTGGCGGGGGGGGCCAGCGCAGGGCCGGGCCGCAGCCCGGTGCAGACCTGCTGATGCGCATGCAGGTTACGCTTGAAGATGCCGTTACCGGGACCAACCGGGAGATCGAGGTGATGCATACCGAGCCGTGTCCGGCCTGCGGTGGATCCGGCAGCGAGACAAAAAAGATGAATATCTGTCCACGTTGTGGTGGCAGCGGACAGATGCGGCAGGCAGCGCAGTCCGTATTCGGGCAGTTTGTCCGGATGAGCACCTGCACGCTCTGCGAGGGACGGGGGAAGATTCCGGAGAAAGAGTGCCACGATTGCCGGGGCTCCGGCCACACACGCGTGAAACGGAAGATAACCGTCCACATCCCGGCGGGTATCGACAACGGCATGCGCCTCCGCATGGAGGGGTATGGTGAAGCAGGTGATTATGGAGCCCCGAACGGTGATCTCTTCATAGAGATTTTTGTCCTCCCGCATGACAGGTTCGAACGAATAGGGGACAATCTGGAGACTTCTATCGAGATCACTCCGGTTCTTGCGGTGTTGGGCACCTCGGTCGATATTGAAACCATCGACAAACGGCATATTGAACTGAAGATTCCTGCCGGCATCCAGTACAACACCGCGTTGAAGATCCCCGGCGAGGGCGTAAAACGGCGGGGAAAACCCGGTGACCTGCTGGTTCGTATCAGGATCGCAACACCAAAAGGCATCAGCAGCGAAGAGAAGGAACTGTACCAGAAACTTGCAGAACTGGAAGGCAGGAATGCCGGCAAAAGCGGCTTCTTTTCCGGTTTCATGGGAAAGAAGAAAGGAAAACGATAGTCCACTCCCCCCTTGTAACTTCGTACTCTTTAAAAACCGGACAACATTTTTAACAGGTACTTCCATCATGAATGGAAAACAACCGGCCACGGAGAAAATTTTCCGGACATTTTATCAAGAAGTTCTGAAGTTGTATTCTCTTCACTTGGACACTGCATTTGTGACAATACGTCTCTGAAAAAAATAGTGGTCGGGCCCTGTGCTTCAGAACAATTGTTCAATACACCAGAGACCTCTCAGAGATTTCACGGGCACATCTCCCCGTTTCCACAGGTATTTCTCCGCTGACGACCGATAATTCCCTGATGAAACTGCTGTTCGAGCTCTCCGGCGAGAATCCTACACTTCCGAGAGCAGAGCTCGAATGTGTGGCAACAGTTGTTGACGGCCGGAATCAGGTGGCGGTAGCAGAATGCCTGGATCCGGATGCAGCGCACCGGTTGGCCATGACCCATAATGTCCTGCAGTACCTTGGCGAGTGTATCCCGGACATTCACTCGTTCCGGCACCTGCTGCAGGATCTTGCAATCGAGACCTCACGGCCCTTTGCCGGCCGGGTAAAAAAAGTTCATACCGGGAGCCATATCCGGAATGCCTGCTCGCAGCGGGAGTTTGAACGCCTCATCGGCACCATGATCACCGGGCAGGTCCGGCTCCGGGATCCGGAAGAGGAATACCGGGCAATCCTCTCAGAAGACCGGTGTTATTTCGGCAGATTACTGTACCGGCTCGACCGGGGATCCTACAATGAACGGAACCCGGGCAGGCGCGATTTTTTTCACCCAGGTGTCATGATGCCGCGGATGGCGCGGACTCTCGTCAACCTTTCCTGTGCCGGACGCGGGGACTGCCTGCTCGACCCGTTCTGCGGGACCGGGGGAATCCTTATCGAAGCACATGCACTTGGCATCCGTGCCATTGGGAGTGACGCTGATCCGATGATGATCGCAGGAAGCCGCGGGAATATCCGGGAGAGTACACTCTTCCTTTCCGATTCAACCTGCCTCCCCATCCGCACATCACGTATAGATGCCGTTGTGACCGACTTCCCGTACGGCCAGTCAGTCTGCATCCGGAAGAACGACACCATGGAACAGCTCTACAACACCACGCTGAGCGAAATTACCCGGACACTCAAGGCCGGGTGCCGTGCTGTCGTGGTCACCCATCGCGATATCGCCGGCATCGCGGCAGAGCATCTGGACATTATCCAGCGACACTCGCAGCGCGTCCATAAGAGCCTCACACGGCAGATACTCGTCCTCAGGAAGGAGAGCCCCGGATAATGCGGGAAACAATACTCCCGTAAAGATTACTGCTGAAATCCGGTCGATATACGACCATATGGCACTTTTATGGAAAGATACGTGCCAGATTACGTAAACACGGCGTATGAAACCTGCGTTCTTGTTGGCCGTTCATTCCTCTTACAGCGGAAGGAACCGGTCTGATTACAAAACCACAAAAACAACTGAACCACGGGATAGCCCTGTTTACCGGGCCTTGTCGTAACAGATCTGGGCCTCTTCATGCTTGCCAAGCCGGTCCAGTGTCCCCCCCACATCATTCCATACTTCCTTGCGATCCGGATCGATCTCCAGCGACTTCTTGAATGCCGCCAGTGCTTCCTGGTATTTGCCCATCTCCTGCAACACGCGGCCCTGATGGATCCATGCATCAACGAATTCCGGCTGGAGAGAGATCATCGCCTGGTATGCCTCCAGTGCCTCACGGTGTCTCCCAAGGGATTCAAGGGCGCTGCCTTTCGTAAAGTATACAATGGAGAATGCGGGATCGAGCGAAATTGCCCGGTCATAGGAGACGATTGCACCGGAAGGATCCTGCAGGGCGGCAAGCGCCATTCCCTGCCGGGTCCACCCCACGGCGTTCTCCGGATCCCGTTCAAGCCCCGCATTGTACGCGGCCAAGGCTTCGCGGTATTTCCCAAGATCGTACAGGACATTGCCCTTCCCGAACCATGCAGGAACGCAGTCTGGATCTTTTTCGAGCGCCCGTTCAAATGCCTCGACTGCATCCCGCTGCATGCCGAGTTCAGCAAGGAAGGTTCCCTTGTGCGCGAACGTGTCCGCATTCTCCGGTTCGATCTCCAGTGCCCGGTCAAAGGATTTGATGGCGTCACGGTACTGTTCGAGTGCGGCATACGCGATGCCACGGTCACGGAAGACTGCTGCCAGTCCCGGTTTTATCTCGAGTGCCCGGTCGTATTCCGTGATGGCGGCATCATAGTCGCCGCGTTCATACAGCGCTCTGCCTTTCCAGTGGTGCGCCAGGTAACAGGACGGGTTGATCTCGAGTGCACGGTCAAACGCCGCTATCGCGCCATTAAAATTCTGGAGTACGACAAGTGCCCGCCCCTTCTCGTAGATCGCATCGGCAAATCCCGGGTTTACCGAGAGTGCCTGATCAAATGATACGATCGCCTCCTTGTAGTGATCTGTGTGTACGAGGGCCCGCCCCTTCTCATAGAGGGCATCGGGGAAATCCGGCCGGATACGGAGCGCAGCATCGAACGCCGCAATCGCCTCCGGGAACTGTCCCGTCCGGGCAAGCGCGATCCCTTTGTGCTGGAACGCCTCCGCGTACCGGTCGTTGATGCCAATCGCCCGATCGAACGCCGCAATCGCGGCATCGAATTGATCTTTCCGGAAATGTGCAATCCCCTTATAATAGAAGGCCTCGGCATATGCCGGCCGGATTGCCACGGCCTGTTCGAACGACGCGATCGCTTCACCGGCGCGATTCAGATGTATCAGTGCGATCCCCCGTTGCATGAACGCCGGCGCACATGCCGGCTCGATCGCGAGCGCGTGGTTGTAACAGTCAATTGCATCATCATATTTCTCCAGATTCGATTCAGTGATCCCCCGGTACAGCCATGCTACGGCATAATCCGCTTTTTCTGCAAGCGCCCTGTCAAAGGCACTGATAGCTTCCTGGTAGAGAGCAACCCCGGCGAGCGCTCTCCCCTTCCGGTAGAACGCGGCGGCGCATTTCGGTGCCTGCACGAGCGCCGCATCAAACTGTTTTATTGCTTCCTGATACCGCCCGAGCTGCGAGAGGGATATGCCCATGTGGTAAAAAGCAGCCGGATCTTTCCTGCTGATACTGATCGCCTTGGTGTAGCAGGAGATTGCCTCCTCGTGTTTCCCGAGCGCTGCGAATGCCGTTCCTTTTCCGGTCCAGATTGAGGGATAATTCGGGCGTATCTGCAGCGCATGGTCAAATGATGCGATGGCATCCTCCATCCGTGAGAGCCGGAGGAGGGCGACCCCCTTGTGGTAGAGTGCTTCATCATGCCGTGGCTTGATGGCGAGGGTATTGTCGTACGAACTCACCGCCTCGCCGTACATACCCAGCTCGAAGAGCGCCCGGCCCTTGTAATAATATGCCTCATCATAATCAGGGCGTA
>Ga0326728_10009759_pt1 | contig 22878 bp, 19 predicted proteins | sample MB3enrmetagenome_FD_207602 | JGI IMG/M metagenome (GOLD analysis project Ga0326728, IMG submission 207602) | Lab enriched peat soil microbial communities from McLean, Ithaca, NY, United States - MB31MN | ecosystem: Environmental > Terrestrial > Soil > Wetlands > Peat | place: USA: New York... | reverse complement strand
GTCGAATAGAAATTGGCGATCGAGCCGGTCTCTTTTTCGCGGACCACTCCGATAGTCGCCAGGACGGCCGGGATCAACATCAGCACCAGCATGACGACGTTTGGCACTTCCGCGTTGATGCTCTCGAACGACTGGTTATACCGGAAGCGCAACTCGAAATTCACAGGGTTCGCAACGCCGCCTGTTTGCGCCGCCTGCTGCGTGTCAAGAATTTTGTCCGCTGCCTGCAGCGAGCCTGCATATTGGGCGGCGAGAGCCTGAACATAGCTCCTCATCGTTTCACCGTGGAAAGGCATGCTGCCATCGATCCACACCCCGATCTCTGGCGAACGGCCCGCCAAAAGGTCACGCCCGTAATTGGGTGGAATCTCTACGGCTACCTGGAGATCGCCGCTGCGGAATCTCTGATCGAGCTCATCGCTGGAGCTGATTGGCGGCGGTATTTCCTTGAAATATCGCGGGTTCGATGAAAACGCCTCGATCACATCCCGGCTCTGTGACGTTCGATCTTGGTCGAAAGCGCCAAAACGCAAATGTTCCACATCGAGCGAGATGCCGTAGCCGCAAGCGAGCATGACAATCAAAGGCGCCAGCGCCGCAAAGGTCATGCGGATCGGATCGCGAAGAAGCTCCATGGTCTCGCGCCTCGCATAAGCCCAGAGGCGGCCTAGATCGAAACCCCGCGCGCCTTGCTGCGGCTTCTCCTCTGACTCGATGGCGACTTGTTGCGCAAGTGAAGGAGCCTTTTCGCCGAGCTTGATGCCGGCCGCTTCCTCCAGATAGGAGATGAAGGCGTCTTCGAGAGAAGCGCTACCGCGCTCGCGCACCAGCTCGGCTGGCGCCCCGGCTGCCAAAACCTTTCCGGCATGCATCAATGAGATGCGGTCGCAGCGCTCGGCCTCATTCATGAAATGGGTGGAGATGAAGATCGTGACGCCCTCATCGCGCGACAGATCGATGAGGGTGCGCCAGAAGGCGTCCCGCTCTACCGGATCCACGCCGGAGGTTGGCTCGTCGAGAATGAGCATGAGTGGGCGATGCAAAACAGCGACGGCAAGCTGGAGCCGCTGTTTTATGCCAAGCGGCAAGCTCTGAGGACGTTCGTCCGCGACTTCCTCCAGGTTATAGTGCTCGAGCAGTTCTTTGACACGGCCGTCAATCTCCTCCTCGGGGAGATGATAAAGATGCGCATGGAGTTCGAGATTCTGACGTACCGTCAGTTCGTTATAGAGCGAAAACGCCTGCGACATGTAGCCGACATTGAGGCGCGCCTCCATATCGTTCGCGCCCATAGGCTTTCCGAACAGCTTCGCGGTCCCTTCCGTCGCGGGCAGGAGGCCCGTCAGCATTTTCATTGTGGTCGACTTGCCGCAGCCGTTCGAGCCTAGAAAGCCGAAAATCTCACCGCGCGGGATACGGAAGCTCACATGGTCTACTGCCGTGAAATCCCCGAAGCGGCGCGTAAGCCCTTCCGCCTCAATGGCAGGTACCCCGGCATCCTCAGAGGTCCGCGGCCGCACTATGACCTTCTTGTGCTCTGCGCGCTTTTCTTCCGGCAGCAGCGCGATAAAGGCCGCCTCAAGATTTTTCTCTCCGGTTTTTTGCAAAATTTCGGATGTTTTCCCGCTCGCAATGACCTTGCCGCTATACATGGCGCAGAGCCAGTCGAATTGCTGTGCCTCATCCATGTAAGCCGTCGAGACGATTACACTCATACCGGGACGCCGGGCGCGCATGGTACCGATCAGTTCCCAGAATTGCCTGCGGGAAAGCGGATCGACACCGGTAGTGGGCTCGTCAAGGATGAGGAGATCGGGATCGTGAATTAGCGCGCAGCACAGGCTGAGCTTTTGCTTCATGCCGCCCGAAAGCTTGCCAGCGGGGCGGCTTAAGAACGGATCGAGGCTTGTCGCCTTGAGCAGCTCATCCATATGGCGTTTGCGCTCCTCGTGCGATTGGCCGAACAGCCGCCCATGGAAGTCAATATTTTCGAAGACGCTGAGTGTTGGATAAAGATTGCTGCCAAGGCCCTGGGGCATGTAGGCAATCCGGCCAATTTGGGAGTTCCGGTATGCTTGGCCGGCCATATTGCCGCCAAACACATGGACTTGGCCTTGCTGGATGATTCGGACGCCTGCGATGAGCCCGAGCAACGTCGACTTGCCGGCGCCGTCCGGCCCGATCAGTCCGATCATCCGGCCGGCGGGAATATCGATGGTAACGTTATCCAGCGCGACCGTCTTGCGGTAACGATGGGTAACGCCCCCGATCTTGGCCACGATGTTATCCGGCATTGGGAAGCTTCACGGCAAGTTTTTCCGGCCAGGCAACGGCGGGACTGGTGCGGACGAACCCCATTCCGCGAATTCCGGTCTTCACGTGAGTATGATATTTAAGGAGCACCTTAGGATCGCCCTGAAGCTTGATGCGAAAGATTAGCTTCTCCCGCTCCGCAGCCGTCTCGACGGTTTTGGGCGTGAACTGCGCTTCCGTCGCGACAAAGCTCACATATGCCGGGAGTACCAAGTCCGGATACGGATCGAGGATCACGCGCGCTTCGTCCCCAAGCGCAAGCAGCCCGGCTTGCGCGGCTGGCAAATAGATCGTCATGTAGACGTCATTCAGATCGAGGATCGTAAGAATTCGAGTTCCGGCGTTAACAACCTCTCCGGCGCGCCGGATCAGATATTGAACCCGGCCGTCGCGCGGCGACAGGAGCGTGAGATCCGTCAGGATCGAGTTGATCCGCTCCACCTCGGCCTCAGTTGAATTTACTAGGGAAGCCGCCGCCTCACGCTGCTTTTCTGCGGCGTCCAGAGCTGCATCGGCCGCCTCGGCTTTATCCACGCGGGAATCGAACACTTGCTTGGTCAGCCATCCCTTGCCAACAAGCTCTTTTCCGCGTTCCAGGTCCGTCTTGGCAAAGACCTGATCGGCTTTGGCCTGCGCGATCTTCGCCACAGCTTGGGCTAGCGAACTCTTGGCCACCAGCACGTTCGCCTGCGCCGTGTGAAGCTGAGCTTCGTATTCGGGACCCGATATGACGGCCACCACCTGTCCAGCTTTGACCTCATCGCCTTCATTAACGGTCACGCTTGCCAGCCGCCCGGCATACTTGGCTGACACATCGAGCTCCGTTGCCTCAATCCGCCCGTTCGTTTTTACAATTCCCTCCGGCATGTCGCCGTGGCGCAGCTGTTCAATCAAAGATTGAACCTTCTTTTGGACGTCTTCTTTAAACTTCTGAATATCCTCAGGCTTGGGCTGAGCGTGGGCGGCCGGAACAAGAACGCCGCGGTTCAGGCCCGGACCGGCAAAAATGCCGAAGGTGAGAAAAGCAGCCAGCACTATTGTAGAGGCAGTCAAAGGCACGAATTGGCATTTGCGGGTTAACCCTGGCTTCCGCATGGAAGTACCCTTTCTTTCTTGCAGAATAGGCCGGAATGAATCGTCTTGATTCTTATGATGCGTTCCATGGAAGTTCCATTCTAGCATCTGCTCCGCGCAAGGAGAAAGTTCAACTCATTCTGCGGCGTGAAGGGCTTCCTTGGCCGCGCCGGCGCTGCCCAATCCAAGGAACTCCGCAAGCCGGGACAGAGAGTCCTCCTCAGCCGGCAGAATAGGGCCGATAGCAAGCGCACCAGCCCGGACGGTCCGCAGAAGCTCTTTTCGCTTCGCTTCCGAAGGGACAAGGTTAGGCAAAGCTTTGAGCGCCTCATCCCTGTAGATCCGCAAGATAGAGGCCTGGGTTCTCACCAGAGCCTTAAATTCTGACAGCGAGAGATTTGTCATCGACTGCCTCGCTTCATTGAGTGTAAGGGCAGTCCTTGAGTCCATGGTGCCCATCGAACCGATGATGAAGAGGCCCGCCCGGATAATGGCGTCATCATACGTGCCGGTATTGAGCTTAGCGGCCAGCGCTGATTTATGTTTTTCCCAGGCGGCGATTTGATCGTGGGTCAATGCGGGTGTGCGTCTTGTGGCTTTCTCCGCTTCACTCATTTGCAAGAGGCTTTGGATGGCGGGCGATCCATAGATGGCGTAGAAGAGCTGCTCAGCCATCGCGTCCCGAGTGTCACCGAAGGCCTTGAGCGTGGTTTCAATTTGCTTCGACACAGCCTCCTGCATCTGCCAAAAAGGGTTGCTTGGAGAAACAGGCTTCCTCCCCTTACGAACCGCCTCTGCTTGCTTCGCCACCTCCTGCATAAAGGGACTCATGCTTGTGAACAGGCTGTAGCTTAACCTGAGCGGGTGAAACGTTCGCATCAGAGCAGCCGCTTGAGGATTGGCGAGTGCGCGAACGCCAGCCTGGAAAAACGTCCTGTAAGTATTGTAATTGAGCTCGGAAAGCCGCTCCACGGCCTGGAACGCCCGGTCATCCTCTGCGCTGTTGCGTCCGAGAGCGCGAATGTCATCGAGAGTGCGCGGCTCGAAGGTAACGGAGCTACTTTCCGGCGTTAGTTTTGCCTCCCCTTGGTCCCTCGGTGTAATGATCATCTCGAAGAGGCCGGGCGGAAGACAGTCGATAATATCGATGAGCTGAATAAATTGCTCATGCTCATTGACGGCCACACGCGAAGAGACAAACAGCGCAAGATGGCCTGCCTTCTGATCGAGGCAATAAACGATTGTCTTGCCATGGGCATAAATGTCTTCAACATCGCGGTAAACGTCCAGTATCCAACCGAGCGTTTGCTGCGGCGGGCTGATGTTGTCAGCAAATGACGTAAAGCAAATTATAGGACTGACTATATTGCGGAGGTCGAAGAGCTGTCCGCCGCTTGAAAGAAGCTGGCCGTGAGTGAACTTGTCGCCGACGAACAGCTCATCCACAAGATATTGCATTTCATCGCCATTCATCATTATGAAATCGCCCCACCATTTTTCGAATTCGAGGTAGCGGGGGCCCTCGGTATCGGCCTTTTCGTAAAGCTGATATTGCTTGCTCCAAAGCCAATTGGCTGGATTGAGATTGTCGAAATTCTCGACGAGCCAAACGCCATCGAAATGGCCAGCGCCGAGATCGCTGGTGAGCGCGGTCAGCCAGCTGCCTCCCAGCAGGCCTCCCGAATATCGCATCGGATTCTGTCCGCGGACGCCTTGCCAATAGGACATTGGCGAGCCAACCACGAGGCATGGGCCGAACAGATCAGGGCGCAGCATGGCGACCATCAGCGTCTGATAGCCGGCCTGGCAATTCCCGATCGCCATCGGTTTTGGCGCGTCCGGATGCCTTCTTACGACCTCTTCGAAGAACTTGACCTGCCCTTCGACAACGTCGAGAAAACGCTGGCCCGGAACAGGCTCCGCATTGAAGCCAATGAAATAAACGGTATGGCCTGCCGCTAACGCCTCGCCAATCTCGCTTTCCTTCTTGAAACCTCCAATACCCGGTCCCTGGCCTGCACGGGGATCAACCACCACGATAGGCCGCTTCCGCGGGTTCGTCCTTACGCCTTCGGGCGGTAGGATCCGTGAAAGGGAATAATTCATTGGCCGGGTAAAAGAGTATCCGCTCATCAGTTGCTCGCGCTTGTAGCGAAGCACGGTTGCCATCGGCCTCCCGTTCATTTCCGCTTGCTGATCGCCCCTCTGCCGCAAAATATCGAGGGACAGAACTGACCTTTGATAGGCGTCGGTCAGATATTCGATCCAAGCGTTGCTAGTGGTGGCTGCGCGGATGTTCTCGAAGCTCTCATCGCCAAGAAAGTTTGATATACCTAAGTTCACTCCGCACACTCCATATCCGGCACGAAACCTTAAGCGGCTCTGTACAAGATGTGCAACACAATAGGCATTGTCCAACATTACTGATTTGACTCATGTCAAGCGTAATAGCAAAGCAGAGCTATTCTAGCTGTACACTTGACACACATTAAATTCGTATTGAATAGTTCACTCAATACGTGGTTAATATATTTGTAACGTAATGAACCTGTTTGATTATTGCTAGCAATAGCTTAGCCCAAGAGCAGTGCGCGGCAATAAGGCACGTCTCTAATTAGCTCCTGTCAAAAAAAGGCGCATAATCAGACCGACGACTCCGCACCACAAAGCGCCGAGGCGCGAGTGTGAGTAGCTGACGGTTTCATGCCAGATACGGAGTGCCAGATATGCGATGTGAGTGCGAAGCGTTTTGCGCTCCGGCCTACGGTGGGCGGTTGGACATTATCGGCGCCGGCGGCATGCCCTGATGTTCTTTTGGCGTCCAGTCGCATCCCGTAATGGGATCAAGATTGGCGTGGGCGGTTTATTCGACTGTGGCAAATAACGCTCTCGCGCGCCTCATGCCTCATAAGGCACCTCGATCATGGGGCGCCGTTAGCGGAGCCAATGTCGAAGGTTTCAAAAAAGACTCTGCTGCGCTGAACGCTCTTTATTCCACCCTTGCACTCGGGCAGAAGACGCAGTTCTGAGGAGGAGATAATAGATGCAGCGCATTTTGGTGGCAACCGACGGATCCAAAGGAAGTGGCCGCGCAATAGATGCTGCCGCCGATCTCGCAGCCAAGCTGGATATCGAGCTCTGGATTGTGCATGTGATGGACGGCATCTCGGAAGAGATGACAAAGTTTGCGCGAGAGGAGGGAAGCCCGATAGGAGACGCAGCCAGCGCCTTTACACAGATCCGCCCTGCCGAGCGTGGTTCCAAAGAAGAACCGATGTACGCGTTCACGCTGGAGGCGCCAAGCGGGCTCTCCACAAGGTGAAGGCGGTACAGCCGCAGGTCTTCCACTGTCGCTGTCTCTGGAGGCCGGCCGATAAAGAGGGCAAGGTCCCCAGACCAGTTCGCTAGCGACTGCGTCGTCAGCCAACATGAAAAGCCGGAAGCCGCTACGCGATCCTCGATCGGTGAGAGCGCCGGGATCGTCTGCCGTAGCGGCGAGCGCTAAAAAAATGGGCGGCCCGGAAAGGCCGCCTCACCGGTCTGTTACTGAAATAGGATAGCGGCTTTCTGCAGCGTGATCCAAACGCCCCAAGCAAGCGGGATGCAAACCACCGCCCATGCGAGCAGCACGCCTGGCCTGATGAGCGCGCCGCGGCCGATCCCCTGTGTCGCTAGCGCTTGCGGCTCCAGATCGTTCACGTGAAGCGCCTCGACCTCCTCGTCGCTCATATAGCGGTGCTCTGCAGCTGGCCGGATCAGAAGATTGGCCAGAAAGCCAATCACGAGCATCCCCGCGAGGACATAGAAGATCTGCTCGTAAATGAGGTTTGGCGGAACGCCCTCGGCTTTGCGGGTGTCGTGAAGGTAGTTCACCACGACCGGGCCAATGATACCGGCCGTCGACCAAGCGGTGAGAAGCCGGCCATGGATTGCGCCCACAAATTGCGTGCCGAAAATGTCTGCGAGATAGGCCGGCACGGTTGCGAAACCGCCCCCATACATGGAAGCGATCAAGCAGAATGCAGCGGCGAAGACGGCCAGCGAACCCCAGCCTGCCAGCGTGGGCGCCATCACATAAGCAGCGAAGCCAAGCACGAAGAATGCGAAGTAGGTCGTTTTGCGGCCGAGCGCATCGGAAAGCGAAGCCCAGAAAAAGCGCCCGGCTATGTTGAAGAGCGAGAAAAGCCCGACGAAGGCCGCCCCAACCGCGGCAGCGCGTTTTACCTGATCGGCGTTGAAAGACCCAAAGCCCACAGAGGGATCGCCGAACAGCCGCCCTCCGAAAGTTTCCTGCAACATCGGCGAGGCAGCGCCAATGATGCCGATGCCGGCCGAAACGTTCATGCACAGCACAAGCCAAATCAGCCAGAACTGAGGGGTCTTATGGGCGTCCCTTAGATGCACGTGCCGATGGGTAATCATCGAAGACTTGTTCGCCTTCGGGGTCCATTTTTCGGGCGTCCATCTCGCAGGCGGCAGCCGGTAGCCGAACGCACCGCCAATCATGAATACGAAATAGACGGCAGCCATGACGAGAAAGGTCTCCCAGACGCCAGGCGTGGTCGCGGTCTTGAAACCGGCGAAGACAAACTTGCCCGCAAACGGGATGGGAGCCGAAAAGCCGTTGATGAGCAGCGCGGCAAGAGGCGATCCGATCAGCGCGCCGCCGCCGAAGCCCATGATTGCCATGCCAGTGGCCATGCCGCGCCGGTCGGGGAACCATTTAATGAGAGTCGAAACCGGAGAGATATAGCCGAGTCCGAGGCCGATGCCGCCGATCACGCCAGAGCCGAGCCACAACATCCAGAGCTGGTGCAAATAAACGCCCGCGGCGGAAAACACCATCCCGCCGCACCAGCAGAATGCCGCGACAACGCCTGCTTTGCGCGGCCCAGCCCGCTCGAGCCAGCCGCCCCAAACCGCGGCCGAGCCTCCAAGCAGCACGAAAAACAGCGTGAACATCCAGCCGAGATCGAATTGAGTCCATTCGCAATCGGTGGCGGTCAAGGCGATCAAAGTGCCATGGAGCTTTTGGCCGAACGTATCGGCTTTGCCGGCGCATGTCCCAATCGTTGTCCCCGCCGCCTTGCTCAAGGCCGTCTGGAGCGGGAGCCAGAACACGCTGAACCCGTAAGCCATGCCAATACAAAGGTGAATGGCGAGAGCCGCCGGCGGCACCAGCCAGCGATTAAATCCGGACTTCGCGATGATCCGCCTGCGGCTAAGAAGTCCGCCGGTACCCGCAGGCCCGGAGTACCCGTCTGTGGCCGTTATCGTCGCCATGTTTTTTCCTCCCTGTTTCTTAGTTACCAGTCAAGCGGGCGCCTCTCCGTGAGGCAGCTGTCCCGTCTCGTGCGCGAGCATCTCGACCGCGAGACGGACTTCGGGCCGCAGGCCGTGCCCCCCTTCGCGCAAATGCGCGAGGATCTGTGCCCGCATGCGCGGGTCCCAAAATTTCCTGATATGATCGGCGATGCCTGCCACCGCTTGATCCGGCCCTTGGCTGGCGAAGAATGTGCCAATTTGATTGGCCATCATGACAAGCTTGTCAGCCGGCATCCGCGGGCGCCTCCGCCAAAATCCTTTCGGGATAAGTAAAGACTTCGAAGCCGTCGCCTCTTAGGACCGCCGCCAAGGTGATTCCGGCGCTCTCGGCCACCCGGACTGCGAGAGCGGTTGGCGCCGAGATCGCCGCAATGACCGGCGCACCGAGCCGGGCTGTTTTCTGCACGAGCTCGACAGAAACACGGCTCGTCAAGAGCACGATTCCTTCCGGGAACCGATTGCTTAAGCGCGCTTCTGCGCCGATCACCTTATCGAGAGCGTTGTGCCGGCCGGCGTCCTCGCGCACGATGATCTCGCCTTTGGCGTAAAGAGCGGCCGCGTGAACGGCCCGGGTCTTCGCATTGAGGCTTTGCCGCGATTGAAGAGCGCTCATAGCACTCATGATCTCGCGGGGCGTTACCGTAAAACCGCTTGAAATGCATCGCACAGGCTTCAAAGCTTGGGCGATGCTCTCAGAGCCGCAAAGGCCGCAACCGGTGGGGCCAAGAATGTTCCGCCGCATTGCCCGCTGGCGCTGGGAGGCGAGCGGCTTCAGCCACATCCGTGCCTCGATGCCGCCCTCTACCTCCACGATTTCAAGACTGTCGATATCGTCCGGGCCGCCGATCACATCCTCGGTGATGGCGAAACCGGTCGCGAAGTCGATCAAATCTAGCGGCGTCGCCATCATGACCGCGTAGGTCGAACCGTCGAAGGTTAAGGCAACGGCCACCTCCTCGGGGATCGCGCGATGCGTCCGCTGCACGTCCCCGCCGCGCCAGGCAAGCGGTTCCACATCGATATAGGGCGGGGGAATAGCCATTACTCAGCTGCCTTCTGCTGAGCGATCCGGCGGCTGCGCTCCGAGAGCTCGCCGTAAAGCTCTTGCCATTCGGTCGGGCCGTTCGAAGGCGAAACCTGCACCGCGGTCACTTTATATTCGGGGCAATTCGTCGCCCAATCCGAATATTCGGTCGTAACGACATTGGCTTGCGTAACCGGATGATGGAAGGTGGTATAGACGACGCCCGGCGCGACGCGGCTCGTGATGACGGCGCGCAGGCTCGTCTCTCCGGCCCGGCTCGCAAGTTTAACCCAACCGCCATCGCTAATGCCGCGCTGCTCGGCATCGTGCGGATGGATTTCGAGCAGGTCCTCCCCGTGCCATACGACATTCGCCGTGCGCCTCGTCTGCGCACCGACATTATATTGGCTCAAGATGCGGCCCGTCGTGAGCAGGAGCGGGTAGCGCGGGCCGGTCTTCTCGTCCGTCGGGACATATTCGGTGATAACGAACTTGCCCTTGCCGCGCGCGAAGCCGCCAATATGCATCACCGGCGTCCCCTCTGGCGCCTTTTCGTTGCACGGCCATTGGATCGAGCCGAGCGCTTCCAGTTTTTCATAGGACACGCCCGCGAAAGTTGGGGTGAGCCGCGCGATTTCGTCCATGATCTGACGCGGATGATCGTAATGCATGGGGAAACCGAGGGCTGCAGACAGCTGCACCGTGATCTCCCAATCCTCCTTGCCGTTCAGCGGCGCCATCACCTTGCGCACGCGTTGAATCCGGCGCTCCGCATTGGTGAAGGTTCCGTTCTTTTCGAGGAACGTAGAGCCTGGCAGGAAGACATGCGCGTAATTCGCGGTCTCGTTCAGGAACAGGTCCTGCACCACGACGCATTCCATGGCGGCAAGGCCTGCGGAGACATGCTTCGTATCCGGATCGGATTGAAGAATATCCTCGCCCTGGATGTAGATGCCCTTGAAGGAGCCTTCGACGGCCGCGTCGAGCATGTTCGGGATGCGAAGCCCAGGCTCCTTGTCGAGGGACACGCCCCAAAGTTCTTCGAACATCTGGCGGGTGGCATCGCCTGAGACGTGCCGGTAGCCGGATAGCTCATGCGGGAAGGAGCCCATGTCGCACGAGCCTTGCACGTTGTTCTGACCGCGCAGCGGATTCACGCCCACGCCCTGGCGTCCGATATTGCCGGTGGCCATGGCAAGGTTCGCAATGGCCATGACCGTGGTCGAGCCCTGACTGTGCTCGGTGACGCCGAGCCCGTAATAAATCGCGCCATTGCCACCCGTGGCATAAAGCCTGGCCGCGGCACGCAGATCGCCGGCCGGAACGCCCGTGTATTTCTCGATCGCCTCGGGACTGTTGCGGGTCTCCGAAACGAACGCGGCCCAATGGCGAAACTCGTCCCAGTCGCTGCGCTCGCGGACGAACGCCTCGTTCACCAGCCCCTCCGTCACGATGACATGCGCGATCGCCGTCATCACGGCGACATTGGTGCCCGGCCGGAGCGGGAGATGATACGCCGCCTCGATGTGAGCCGAGCGGACGAGATCGATACGGCGCGGGTCCACCACGATCAGCTTCGCCCCCTCGCGCAACCGCTTCTTAAGGCGGGAGGCAAACACGGGATGGCCGTCTGTGGGGTTCGCGCCAACGATCATGACGACATCGGCGTGCTGGACAGAATCGAAATCCTGGGTGCCGGCCGAGGTGCCGAACGCTGTGCTTAGCCCGTAACCCGTAGGCGAGTGACAGACGCGCGCGCAGGTGTCGACATTGTTGTTGCCGAAGGCGGCGCGGATCAGCTTCTGAACGAGGAAGGTCTCCTCATTCGTACAGCGTGACGAGGTGATGCCGCCAACCGAGCCGCGGCCGTATTTCGCCTGAATGCGCTTGAATTCGGAGGCCGCATAGCCGATGGCCTCCTCCCAGCTCGCCTCGCGCCAGGGCTCGCTAATGGAGCTGCGGATCATGGGCTTCAGGATGCGCTCTTTATGGGTGGCGTATCCGAAGGCGAAGCGGCCTTTCACGCAAGAATGCCCGCGATTGGCCTTGCCGTCTTTATAGGGCACCATTCGCACCAGCTCATCGCCGCGCATCTCCGCCTTGAACGCGCAGCCGACGCCGCAATAAGCGCAAGTGGTTACAACGGAATGCTCTGGCGTTCCAATTTCATAGACCGATTTCTCGATCAGCGTCGCGGTTGGACAGGCTTGGACACAAGCGCCGCAGGACACGCACTCCGATTGCAGGAATGGCTCTGCCATCCCGGCCGACACGCGGCTATCGAAGCCGCGGCCGGAAATCGTCAGCGCGAAAGTGCCCTGCACCTCCTCGCATGCGCGCACGCAGCGCGAGCAAACGATGCATTTCGAGGGATCGTAGGTAAAATAGGGGTTCGACTGATCCTTGGCGGCCTTGGTGTGGTTCTCGCCCTCGTAACCGTAGCGCACCTCACGCAAACCCACCGCGCCCGCCATATCCTGCAGCTCGCAGTCTCCGTTCGCCGCGCAAGTGAGGCAATCGAGCGGATGGTCGGAGATGTAAAGCTCCATCACGCCTTTGCGGATGCGCTTGAGGCGCTCGGTTTGCGTCCTGACCACGATGCCTTCGGCGACGGGCGTCGTGCAGGAGGCTGGCGTGCCGTTGCGGCCGTCGATCTCGACAAGGCAGAGGCGGCAAGATCCGAACTCCTTAACCATGTCGGTCGCACAAAGCTTCGGGATATTATTGCCGGCGAGGGCGGCGGCGCGCATGATCGAGGTGCCGGCTGGGACGGTTACCTTCATGCCGTCGATGGTGAGCGTTACCTGCTCCTTCGCGTTCGAAGCAGGTGTGCCGTAATCGGGCTCGTGAACGAGAGACATAATGTCCTCCTACTCCGTCGCCGCGAGGCGCGGGTGGATGCCGAAATCTTCGGGGAAATGGGTGATCGCGCTCAGGACCGGGTAGGGCGTGAAGCCACCGAGCGCACAGAGCGAGCCGAATTTGAGGGTCTCGCAGAGATCTTTGAGGAGCGCGAGCTTCAACGCTGCTTCGATACCGGCACGTATCTCATCGAGGGTCTCAACTCCCCGCTTGGAGCCGATGCGGCAGGGCGTGCACTTGCCGCAGCTTTCAAAGGCGCAAAACTCGAAGGCGAAGTGCGCCTGGGCGTGCATATCGACGGTGTCGTCGAAGACCACGATGCCGCCATGGCCGATCAGCCCGTCGCGGGCGGCGAACGCTTCGTAATCGAAGGGCGTGTCGAACAGCGCGCGCGGGAAATAGGCGCCGAGCGGCCCGCCAACCTGCACGGCGCGCACGGGCCGGCCCGTCGCGGTACCGCCGCCGATATCGTCCACCAGTTCGCCAAGCGTGATGCCGAAGGCCGTCTCGAACAGGCCGCCATGCTTGATATTGCCCGCGAGCTGGATGGGCATCGTGCCGCGCGAACGGCCCATGCCAAAATCGCGATAGGCCGCGCCGCCTTCTGCGAGGATGAACGGGACCGACGCCAGCGAGATGACGTTATTCACTACGGTCGGCTTGCCGAACAGTCCAACATGAGCCGGCAGCGGCGGTTTGGCGCGGACCTGCCCGCGCTTACCTTCCAGGCTTTCGAGCAGCGCCGTCTCCTCGCCACAGACATAGGCGCCCGCGCCGATCCGCACCTCCATATCGAAGGCGTAAGTAGAACCGAGCAGATGGCCGCCGAGCAAACCATACCGGCGTGCACGCGCTATAGCTTCGTTCATTGCCGCGGCGGCGTGCGGATATTCCGAGCGGAGGTAGACGTAGCCCTTGGTAGCGCCCGTCGCGAGTCCCGCAATCGCCATGCCCTCGATCAGGCAGAAGGGATCTCCCTCCATCATCATACGGTCGGCAAACGTGCCGCTATCGCCTTCATCGGCGTTGCAGACGATGTATTTCTGCGCAGCCCTCGCCCCGGCAACGGTGCGCCATTTGATGCCGGTAGGAAAACCCGCGCCGCCGCGCCCGCGCAAACCGGAGGTTACGGCCTCCTCGACCGTTGCGTCCGGACCGATGGCTATTGCGCGATCGAGGCCCTTGAGCCCCCCGTGGCGGCGGTAATCGTCGAGCGACAACGGATCGGTGATGCCGCAGCGGGCAAAGGCGAGCCGCGTCTGCCGCTTGAGGAAAGGATGCTCCTCTGGCCTGCCGATGCGCAACGGATGGGGCGCGCCATCGAGAAAGCCGGCATCGAACAATCCCGCTACGCCATCCACGTCCACCGGTCCGTAAGCGATACGGCCGTGCGGCGTCTCCGCCTCCACCAGCGGCTCAAGCCAAAGCATGCCGCGTGAGCCGTTGCGGACAATCTCAACGTGAAGGCCGCGGGCACGGGCTGCTTCCGATATCGCCGCCGCCACGTCATCGGCGCCAACAGCAATAGCCGCGGCATCGCATGGCACGAAAACCTTCATCGCACGGTCTCCCCTATGATCGCGTCGAGCTTTTGCGGCGTAAGCCGGCCAATAAGCTTACCGTCGACCGTCGCGGACGGCGCACAGGCGCAAAGCCCGAGGCAGAACGTCTGCTCCAGCGTGACCTGGCCATCGGCCGTCGTCTCGCCGAAGTCCACGCCGAGCCGCGCCTTGGCTCTTTCGGCGAGTGCAACGCCGCCCATCGATTGGCACGCCTCGGCCCTGCACAGCGTGAGCGTGTGCTTGCCGCGCGGCTCCAAAAGGAAATCGTGATAGAAGGTTGCGACGCCATAAATCTCGGCGCGCGAAATGTTGAGCTCCTCAGCAACCTGAGGCAGGGTTTCCTCCGGAATATATCCGAACTCAGCCTGAAGGGCGTGAAGTATCGGCAGAGCCGCGCCTTCCTGCGCAAGATGCCGCGCGATGATAGCGCGCGTAATGCCGTCGATTGCCTCGGTCACGTTCCATCCCTATTTTCTTGTTCCTGCGATTAGACCAGAAAACTCAGATGAGGATCAATAAAGCCGTCCCGTGGGTCGATAGACAACCTCTATCGGCGGTTTTTAAGCCAGTGGAATGCAAACATTCATATGCTTGTACACTACGAAATATACTCTCTTACGTTTGCGATTAAGGACTTTGTGCGTGTTATGATTTTGTGCTTAACACCGTTGTGTCTAACTCTTTTGCAACGCGCTTCGCCTCCCGCATGAAGGCAGACACGAGCGGCGTTATCGGCTCCCGCGGGCCCGCAACGAGGCCGATTGTATACATCGTGTCCGGCTGCACGACCGGGACGGCCCTGATTGCAGGCGAAAGCCCAAAAATCCCGGTTAGCTTCTCCGGCATAATCCCGGACCATTGGCCGGTCTGGATATGTGCGAACAGGACGATCATCGAGTCGCTCTCGAGCTTGGCCGAGGCCGTCGCGCCAGCCTGCTGCAGATGCCGGTCGATGATGCGGCGGTTTTGCATGTCGCGCGTGAGCAGGCACAACGGGATGCTGGCGACCTCGGCCCAGGTCACGGTCTCCCTCTTTGCGAACGCATTCTCTTGCGTTGTCAGGAGGCAGTACCTCTCCCGGTAAAGCGGGATCGCGCTAACTTTGCCGAGGGGCTCATTATCGAGGTAGGTGAGGCCCGCATCGATTTCCAGATTTGCGATAAGCTCCAGGATTTCCTCCGATGTGCGCGACAGAACGGAGTAGTGCACCTCGGGATACCGGGCGTGAAACGGCGTCGTGATCGCAGCGACCATGGGGAGCGCAGTGGGAACGGCGGCGATCCTAAGATGGCCTGTGAGCCCGCGCTTGAGCTGGTCGACGTCCTGCTTCAGCGCACGTACGTCGGAAACGATGCGCCGGGCCCATTCAAGGACGCGCTCGCCTTCGCCTGTAAAGCCGAGAAAGCGCGAGCCCCGGCGGACGAGCAGCACACCCAGCGTTTCCTCAAGCTGTTTCACACCAGCCGAAAGCGTGGGCTGAGTCACCCCGCAAGCCTCAGCCGCCCTGCCGAAATGTTTTTCTTGGGCGATAGCGATCAGAAACTCAAGTTTATCGATCATGGTGAATGGAACGGCCAAAAAGTTTGCAAGCTTGAAAGCATAGCCATGGACCTGCCGGCGGCGCAATTAGCGGAAAGGACCGGCCAGAAGGTAAAGGACCGCTGGGAATTCTCGCGATTGTGTGCTTCGCGGAGGGCATGCCGCGCCTGCGTCTGCCGGACTCTTCGCCGGGGCGCCGGGCTTGGCTTGCCCGCTTAATGGCACTATCGCTGGATTAAGTGCGCAGCCGCTTCCTTGCATCGCGGTTATGCGATATAGGCATGGGTGCAGAAGCCGGCGATCATGCCAAAGCGGGATTACGATGTCTCATAGCGGTAAAGGGCAAGCGCAAGTCCACGTGCGGATCGCATTCCCCAATGGCGGCAGCCTCGCCGAAGCCGACATCGAATTAATAGAGACCATCGAGCGATGCCGCTCCATTCTGCGCGCGAGCAAGCTTATGGGCCTTTCCTATCGCAAGACCTGGCTCATGACCGATGCCTTGAACCGCACCTTCGAATCCAAAGTTATCGAAACATTTCCTGGACGGCGCGGGGCCGGCGCGGAGGTAACGGTCTTCGGGCAGAGGCTCGTTGCGCTGTTCCGGTCCATCGAGCGCCGCTCCTCCACGGCTGCGGCGGCCGCAATCGGCGAGCTTACTGCTTCTCTTGACTGGTCTTTTGAGACCCAAGCCCCGGCCGTGGTTGAGGAAGCTCGTCAGGATTAAGATCCATCTTCGAGATCGCCACCGTCTTGACCATCGCCCAAGCCCTCACGCCGGGCTCCAGGGCGAGACGCTCCACCGACTCCCAAGTGACAAGGGAGTGAAGGCGGGTGACGCCAAGGTCGAAAGTGACGCGCGCGAAAGGTGCAGCGAGATACTCCACCTCGATAATCGTTCCGGGTAGCCGGTTGGTGATAGAGACGTCCATGGGCCGCGATAGGGCAATCGAGACGTCGCTGGCGTCGATGTGCACGGCCACGCCTGCGCCGGGCGGCGCATCCACCTTTGGGACCCGCAGCTCCCCGTCGTCGAAGTAAAGCGTTGAAAGCCCGATATCTGCGTTATGGCGCAGAACGCGAGCGTGAAGTGTGGTGGATAGCCGGATCATGACGTGGCGCAAAATGTCGATTTGTGAAGCATGATTCAAAACTACCTGCAATTTCCATGCAAAACTAGCCGGTCCTTGGCCGGGCAGGCGGAGATGCCGCTTCAATCGCATAAACAGATAGGGGCGCGCAAAAAACGGCCCTGCGGCCGCCTCGAATGTTTAGGCGGGAGACAGCGCCGGACTCATCAAAACTCGCTAGCGAAGCGGCACTGCCCGGATTAAGCCGCGCCGGGCAGTTTTTTCTCGAAGGCGATGATAATGCTGTAATCCTGAGGCACCGTGCCCTCTTTGATTTGAATCGTCACGTCGCGAACCTGCGCGAAATAGGAGATTGGATTTTCCCTCGTGATCGTCACGTTGAGGGTGAATGGCTCGGCTGTTACCTTATTCTTCGTCTTATCGAAGACCTGCATCGTGATCGGCAGCGCGATCGTTCCGGGTTTGCCCTTTGGCCCAAGCAGAACGCGCCCCGCAACGCCGTACTTCACCTGAACCATGCCACCACTAAGCTGACACTCGCGCGCCGTTTTGGTAATCTCGGCGCGATGAACGAGTGCCCCGGTGTTTCCGACGCGGTTGCCTTCGAAGACCGCTATATTACGCTGGCCGCCTTCAACCTGCACGATCGGGCAGCCGTTTGCGGCGGCCATTTCAAGCGGACCGTCGGAATTGGTGCGTGCGGCAGCCATCATGCTTTCCTCGGTGATGATCGGCGTCCAGGAGACGCTGTCCGTCTTCTTGCCGGAGAAGATGCCGCCATCTCCGATGGATGGGATATGAGAAAAGCCGCAACCACTTAAAAACGCGGCCATAAGCGCAGCAAAGAATACCCTGGAAACCGACCGTTCAAAAACCCCCATCTGCCCTTCCAGTTCTCTTCGCACCGTTGCAATGCACGCAAAAGGACCGCGACTTTCGGGGCCCTTGCTTTTTTTGGGTTTGTCGCGCTCATAATCGTTGCAAGAAAGGCACCGGACTTCGAACGCGCTCGTGGTGAACCTAGCGGGCTATGGGAGCAGCCGCAAGCTTCGACGCTCCCTTCCCTTCCAAATTTGACCTTTTTGCGGATTTCCGCTTGGCTTTCGCAACGGCTCTGCATTGGAGATAGGCCTTATGACAATCAAACCACACCTTGACGTGCTCCTCGCAGCGCCGCGGGGATTTTGCGCTGGGGTCGACAGGGCCATTCAAATCGTAGAGCTTGCAATAGAAAGATTCGGCGCGCCCGTTTATGTCCGGCACGAGATCGTTCACAATCGCACCGTGGTCGAAAGCCTCGTCGCCAAAGGCGCGGTGTTCGTCGAGGAGCTCAGCGAGATTCCAAATACCGCATCGCCAGTAATCTTCTCGGCGCATGGCGTGCCGAAGGCCGTTCCTGAAGAGGCAGGCCGGCGGAATTTCTTCTATCTCGACGCAACGTGCCCGCTCGTCTCCAAGGTGCATTCTGAAGCCGCGCGCCATTATGCGAACGGGCTTGAAATTGTCCTGATCGGTCATTCGGGGCATCCGGAGGTGATTGGGACGTTGGGGCAACTTCCGCAAGGCGCGGTCACGCTCCTCGAGACGGCGGAGGATGTGAGCAAGCTTAGTCCCCGCAACCCGGCAAAGCTCGCCTATATCACTCAAACCACGCTCTCGGTCGACGATACGGCTTGCATCGTCGACGCGCTGAAAGCGCGGTTCCCGCTCATTCAAGGGCCGCAGAAGCACGATATTTGCTACGCCACAACAAACAGGCAAAGCGCGGTGAAGGCGATAGCAAACCGCTGCGACGCGATCCTCGTCGTTGGCGCACCGAATAGCTCGAATTCGAAGCGCCTCGTCGAGGTGGCCTTGCGGGCCGGATGTCCGAAGGCGATGCTGGTGCAAAAGGCTTCGGAGATTCCTTGGAGCGATCTTGAGAGCATCAAAACGATAGGGATTACAGCTGGCGCATCGGCACCGGAGCTTCTCGTAGACGAGATCATCGATAGGTTCAAAGACCGGTACGAGGTGGCGCTTGAGATTGTCAGAACCGCGACCGAGGACGTGATCTTCAAGCTCCCGCGCGCCTTGCAAGCGGCGGCGGCGCAGTAACGCACATGGCGGTCTATACCGAAGTTACAGCCGAGGAGCTGGATGCGCTCTTGGAGCGCTACGATATCGGCGAGCTGACGGCCTGCAAGGGCATCGCCGAAGGTGTCGAGAACAGCAATTTTTTCCTCGGCACGGACAGAGCGCAGTTCATCCTCACGCTTTACGAAAAGCGCGTCTCTCCCGGCGATTTGCCGTTCTTTCTCGGCCTGATGGAGCATCTTGCGCAAAACGGCGTGAGCTGCCCCACGCCCGTCCACGACCGCAGCGGCCAGGTTTTGCAAACCGTCGCCGGCAGGCCCGCGGCAATCGTGACTTTTCTATCGGGATATGCGCTGCTGAAGCCGCAGCCAGCTCATTGTTTTGCGCTAGGTTCCGCGCTCGCCACCCTCCACGAAGGCGGCCTGACATTTCCGCTAAGGCGCGAGAACGCCCTTTCTTTGGCCGGGTGGGAGAAGCTCTTCGCCGCGCTCGACGGAATGGCCGGCAAGCTTCAGCCCGGCATGCCGGAAAGCATTGCTGCCGAGCTGCAAACGCTTCGCCGGGAATGGCCGCAAAACCTCCCCGCCGGAGTTATTCATGCCGATCTCTTCCCGGATAACGTCTTCTTTTTGAACGATAAAGTGTCGGGGGTGATCGACTTTTATTTCGCCTGCAACGACTTGCTCGCCTACGACTTGGCCATTTGCTTGAACGCTTGGTGTTTTGAGCCCGACCGCGCCTTCAACGTGACCAAGGCCCGCGCGCTGCTCAATGGCTATAACTCCGTGCGGCGGCTTGCGCCGGAGGAGCTTGAGGCGCTGCCGCTTCTGGCCAGAGGCTCGGCGCTGCGCTTTTTGCTTACCCGCCTCTACGATTGGTTCAACACGCCGGACACGGCATTTGTGAAACGCAAGGATCCGATGGAATATTGGCGCAAGCTCAAGTTTCATCAGGACGTGCGGACGCCTGGCGCCTATGGATTCTAGCGCTCCCGGCAAGGCGCAATCAGGCGCCGTCACCATCTACACCGACGGCGGCTGCAAGGGCAATCCAGGGCCTGGCGGCTGGGGCGCGCTGCTCGTTTATAATGGGCGCGAACGTGAAATCTGGGGCGGCGAGCCCCATACCACCAACAATCGCATGGAGCTTATGGCAGCTATCGTTGCGCTCGAAACGCTGAAACGGCCTTGCCGCGTCGAACTTTACACGGACTCGCAATATTTGAGGAACGGCATCACCGCATGGATCGGCGGCTGGAAGGCCAAGGGCTGGAAAACCGCGCAGAACCAGCCGGTGAAAAATGCGGATCTTTGGCAGCGTCTCGACGAAGCGCGGCGGCGTCACGATGTCAGCTGGCATTGGGTGCGCGGCCATTCGGGCCACGCGGAAAACGAGCGGGTGGATAAGCTGGCCCAGCGCGGCATCGCCGAGCAGGAGGCGGCCGCGAAAGAGGGCGGCACAGACGCGCCGCCGGAGGGAACTTAATGGCGAATTCGCCCCTCAACTTGGAGGCAGCCGCTGCCTAGCGCACCCCGGCTCAACTACCCGGTACGCTAAGCGCGCATGACTTGGTTGAGCACCAGGGATTTTCGAATAAGTACGTAGCCCGCAGCGGCCACAAGCAGCGTTGCAATAATATCGAACCCACTGGTCATTGGCATATATCCAGGAACGAAGGGACCTGCAGGATAAGATGCCGAAATCCAAGTATATCGCTCGATCCACGTTCCCAGCATGATGCTACAGGCTATAACAGCAATCATGGATACCGAATGACGTGTATAGTCGAATATCAATAACGAAAACGGAAAGAAGAATTTAAGGGTGATAAATGTCCACCACAGGACTGAATAGTCTCCATCTTCCATTTCCACAATGCGATTGCTTTCGTGAGGAAGGTTTCCATACCAAATGGTAAGATACTGAGCGAAGAATGTATAGGCCCAGAGCATCGTAAATGCCAGCAACATCTGAGCAACGTAGTTAAAGACGTAATGAGGCATGGGCGAAATAAGCCTTCCGCTGCTACAAAGAATATAAATAAGCACAATCGTGAACGATATGAACATGCCGAAATTGCTGACGAAATGGTACATTGCGTAGATAGCACTATGCCATTCCGGCAGCAGCGTCATTTCAAAATCCCATGCGACCATGGTGCCATAAAGCACATAGGTACAAAGTATGCAGTACGCCAGCTTCCTTGTGCGCTTCGGATCGCGGATGTTCTTGATATACCGCCGGAACAAGAACGTTACGAGCGCAAATCCAGCGATTTGGCGCACAATAAGAAATTGATAATTGTGCCATTCTGGCACGGTTACCTGTAAGCCTGTTCGAAAGGGAAGCGGGTAACTATGCCATTCGGAGAGTTCATGCGAGCCAATCCAAGGGAATGTGGTCTTTCCTGCTGCGAGCAGTATCACCAGGAGAATAAGGGCAAGCGGATAGAGGCCGAATAGCGATACGGCAACGCTTCGCAGCTCATTTTGCCACCTGGCCCCAGCCAACTGCAGAATAGCTGAAAGCGTCACACCACCCAGCATGATATACAGAATAATTAGAAAGTCAGTAGTCAACACCGACCAGCTCGCGAACGGGACCATTGACCCTCCTTATTTTGTCTGGCCAGCTTCCTGCTGAGGTGCCGCCGGCACCAAGCCATGATGTAGAAAATTGATCACATGCCAACGCTCTGTTGGAGACAAATCGTTCGCAAAGTTCGGCATAACCGTGCCGCCATAGGTCAGATAACCGAAAATGAAGCCATCGGACAGAGATTGCACCATGTCGCTTGTTAGATCGAACGGCCGGGCCGAGAGTTTCTCTCCAACCGTTCCGTTTCCGGTGCCGGATGTTCCATGACATGGCGTGCAGTAAATCATGAACATCTGCTTGCCCTTATTGATCGACTCTGGCGACGGCTGTATTGGATTAGCCATATTACTTGCGGCATCCTGACCGGCGGGCCGCATGGTGGCAGTACCAGGCACCGGGACGGAACGCTGCGGGAACGGAAGAGGATTAGCCTGAGGTTTGATGCTGATTTGGTGAACCATTTCAGACCATATCAGCCACGCATTTGCGGGCGCAGGGGCCACAAAAATCAGCGCAAGCCAGCAAACGTATTTTCTCATTCTATAACCTCTTCAGTTATGCTGATCGCGAGGTGCTTCTCAAAAATTTTCTTGATCTCGGCAATCGTACTGGCGTCGGATTTCACCATCACCCCGATTTGGTCTTCGGAAATTTTAGTGTTATAGAGTTCGCTTTTCATGCGTGCCGGCAGTCCAGCGCTAATTAAGAATCCCAGCACTGTGATGTATACCCCACCCAAAATTAGCAATTCATAGGTAAGCACGATGTCAGGCGGCAGCGGAATGATCGGCTTACCGCCTTTTTGCTGAGCGAAAAAGTTACCTTGGGATGCGGCAAGAAAGAGAAAGCCGAGAATAGCGCCAAGCAGCGAACCGATAAGGGTGTATTTTCGGATTGGAGCCGGGCGGTATCCAAGCAGCTCTTCGACATCGGGATGCTCGATCGGAGATTTTATAGTGATGTCATCTCTATTCAGCGCCGGTAGATAAGCATCGCGCACCTCTCGAAGTGCATAGGATGCGAGATCGAAATCGTTAAACAATCCGAGAATGCGTACCGTACTCATGCTTCCCTCGCATACTTCTTTTGGGCCAGCGTCCGGTGATACACCATCTCCTTAACTTCATACATCGAGACGGATGGCACAAGTTTGCAGAACAGCATAAACAGTAGACCGAACCAGCCGAAACTCCCTAGCACCATCCCCCATTGTACAAAACTCGGCCACTGATCGTGATCCATTGTCCAAGGGTAGTAACCGTGCGAAAATGTTGGCGCCACGATCATCCAGCGCTCAAGCCACATTCCCAGATTAAGAAGCAGAGAAATAATCATCATTGCAGTTAAGTTGCCGCGTATCTTTTTTGAGATCAATAAGAACGGGATAACGGAGCCGCAAAAGTTCATCGTCAAC
>Ga0326728_10009758_pt1 | contig 22879 bp, 14 predicted proteins | sample MB3enrmetagenome_FD_207602 | JGI IMG/M metagenome (GOLD analysis project Ga0326728, IMG submission 207602) | Lab enriched peat soil microbial communities from McLean, Ithaca, NY, United States - MB31MN | ecosystem: Environmental > Terrestrial > Soil > Wetlands > Peat | place: USA: New York... | reverse complement strand
CCACGACTTCGTGGTAGCCGGAGCGCTTGCGGACCTCGTCGCGCAGGCTGTCGCGTTCGGAGCGCAAGCGCGAGCGGTCAATGGCGTTGGCCAGGGTGATTTGCAGCTCATCGAAATCGAGGGGCTTCTTGATGAAGTCGAGCGCCCCCAGTTTGATGGCCGTTTTGATGTCATCAAGCTGCGGGTCACCGGTAATCATGATGACGGGAATGGAAAGGTTGTTCTGCTTGATTTCGCGCAGGACTTCAATGCCGCTCAAATCCGGCAGGCGCACATCCAGTAGAATGAGGTCCGGCGTTTCCGCGCGAATTTGCGCGAGGCCGCCCGTGCCGCTTTCCGCCTCGATGGCGGTGTAACCCCACTCATCCAATTGGCGGCGGACCGACCAACGGATCAGCTTTTCGTCATCAACAATCAGAACTTTTTCATTGGGCATAGTCAAACCTAGGGCCTAGCGTGGGGGCTGGGGAAATGATGAATTCTGAATTATGAAGCACCGCGTACCTCGGCCCTCATCGACACCCGCCCCGTGGCGGAGCATTCATAATTCACCATTCATAATTCATAATTGATTCAGTCCCTACTCCCTGGCGAGCATCTGCACTTCCTCCACGGCCTCGCGCATGGGGAGGCGAATGATAAAGCGGCTCCCCTTATTAACTTCGCTTTCTGCGGTCAGCGTTCCGCCGTGCTGGCTGATGATGCGCCGGCAAAGTGAAAGCCCCAACCCTGTGCCGCCCCGCTTGGTGGTATAGAAGGGCCGGAAGATCTTGTCGAGTTGTTCGCGCGAAATTCCCCCGCCCGAATCGCTGACCGCGATCTCAACATAATTGGGCCGATTGGGCGCGCCTGAGCCGCCCAGGACCCGGGCCTGAATGGTTATCTTACCCTCCTGGTCAAGCGCCTGAATACCATTAAGCACCAGATTTAGCAACACTTGGTGTAATTGCTCGGGATCCATACGGAAGCGCGGCAGGGGCGAAGGGATCTGGATGGAGAACTCCACGTTCTTGCTGCCGATCTGCTGGCGCGCGAGTTGCAACGTGTGGGCCACGGTATCCCGCAAATCCGCCATGCCGAATTGCGGGGCCTTGGGGCGCGCGTAGGTCAGCAGATCGTTCAACACTTTCTCAATACGCCGCACCTCCTGCCGGAGGTCCTCCAGGATTTCGCGGTCGGGGTGATCCTTGGGGAAATCCTTGCTGATAATCTCAATGGCGCCGGCGATGCCCGCCAGAGGGTTGCGGATTTCATGCGCCACGCCGGCGGCCAACTCCCCCATGGTCGCCAGGTGTTCCGCCTGCACCATTTCGGTATCGTGCACGCGCTGGCAGTGGTCGCAGAACTCGCGCCAATTCTCCGTGAGCGAGCGGATTTCCTTTTCCAGGGCCGTGGTGCTGTTGGGAGGTGGTGCGATTTGAACCAAAGAGGGATAGGTGGGGGCAATCTTGCTGATGGCTCCCCGCAGGTCGCCCAGAATTGCCCAGGACTGGCGCTCCTGGTAAATGAGCATCCCCGTGGCGGCAGAGAGTGCAGCCAGCAGAGCCACCGCCAGCCCCACGGTGGGTGTAAGGCCATGCCGATAGGCCTCCATGCCCGCCAACAAAATGATTCCTGCCAGGGAGGTTATCAGCACAACCAGGTTCTGGCGGAAGGTGGGTGGAAACCGCAAAAGACGTTTTAGCCGTGCCCGGTCCGATGTTATGATAATTCCTCTTTCAGTGACACTCAGTGCTTAATTTTACCACAGGGCTAATAAGGTGACCAGAAAGCCCGAAACATTCTTCGAGGAGATGAAGCGGTACGTCGCTTTCAGCGAGAAGGATGCCCGCCTGCTGCAAGCGGTCGGCGCGCGCATGGACCCCTACCTGCCGGACATGTCGGAGCGGTTTTATGACCAGATCACCCAGCATCCCGAGGCGGGCAAGGTCTTCACGGGGGGCCAGGAACAGATTGACCGCCTGAAGCGCACCCTGCAGGTTTATGCGAAGCGCTTGTTCCAGGGCCCCTTCGATGAGGATTACGCCGCGGAGCGCTACAAAATCGGCGTGCGCCACGTGATGATCGGCCTGCCCCAGCGCTACATGATCAGCGCGATGGGCGTGGTGCGCACCCATCTTCAGGCAAGCCTAGGGGAAGTTTTCCTCTCCGCGCCCGCTGACCTGGAACCTACCCGCCTCGCCCTGGACAAGATTCTGAACATCGACCTGAACATGATGTGCGAGTCCTATTTCCAGGAGAGCATTCGCCACCTGCGCGAATTGAACCGGAGACTCGAACGGGCCAACTTTGAATTGGCGGAACTGAGCCACGTCAAGACGGAGTTCCTGGCCACCACCTCGCACGAGTTGCGCACGCCGCTCAATTCCATTCTGGGATTTACGCGCCTGATTCTCGATGGCCTGTGCGACAGCCGCGACGAGGAACGGGAACTGCTGCGCGACGTCTATTCCAGCGCCGAACATCTGCTGACCATTGTCAACGACCTGTTGGACGTGGCCAAGATCGAAGCCGGCAAGCTGCGTCTGGCCCCGGACACCGTCGACCTGAAATCGGTCATTCAGGAAGCCAAGGCCGTGGTGAGCCTCCAGGCGGCGGCCAAACACCTGACGCTGATCGATGAGACGGAGGCGTCGCCGCTTCCCCCCGTGATGGCGGACCCGGCGCGCGCCAAACAAGTTCTCATCAACCTCTTGAACAACTCGGTGAAGTTCACCGACAAGGGATGGATCACGCTGCGCGGAAGGTCTTTCCCCGAGCGCGGTTATGTGGAGCTGGAGGTCCAAGATACGGGCATGGGCATTGCTCCGGCGAAGCAGCAGCACTTGTTCGAAAAGTTCCACCAGTTGGATAGCACCTTCACTCGCCAGCAGGGGGGCAGCGGCCTGGGACTGGCGATTTGCCGCAGCCTGGTGGAAATGATGGGGGGACGCATCAAGCTTTGGAGCGCGGGAGTGGGTTGCGGGACCACGGTGACGCTCTCCCTTCCGGTGCGGCGGGAACAGGAAGACGCAGTGCACGTAAAGGGCAAGGAAGCCCTGGTGGCGGCGGGGGACGAGACAGGCGTAAGAGTCCTCGTGGTCGACAACGATTCGGAATTCCGCCACTACTTCAAGATGTTGCTCACCAAGCACGGCTACTATGTTCTGACGGCGGCCACCGCTGACGATGCGGTCGATGCCGCGCGCCGCTTTCGCCCACAAGTCGTCGTTGTGGATTTGGCCCTGCCCCAGCGGCCGGGAGCGGAACTGGGAGACGGCGCGGATTTGGTGGCCCAACTCCAAACGGGCGCGCTGATTCGTGAGATTTACTGCTTTATGGTCACCGGCTACGACCCCGCGGAAGTTCGCGAGCGCCTCTCGCTTCTTCAGATCACGCCGGAAATCTGGCAGAAGCCCCTGGAAGGCGAACGGTTCCTGGCGCGCTTGGAAGAAGTCCTGCATGGATCAAAGTTGGCCGCGGGGAAAGACCGTAGGCAGTAGGCAGTGGGCAGTAGGCAAAAGGCGGAATGCCGAATGCAGCGGGCTCGGCAATCCTGAATCTTGAATTTTGAATTGGCCTGGCACCTGACACCTTATATATGCTTCGCATTCTTGTGGTGGAAGACAATCCCCTGGTGGCCAAGTTCTATCGCTTGGCGCTGGAGCGCGCCGGCGGCTTCCAAGTCAGCTTCAACGAAGACGTGGAGGGCATCCTGGCGCAGGTCGCCAGCTCCGCTTTCGACGCCATGGTGCTGGACGTGTCCCTGCGCAATTGCCGCTATCATGGGCGCCCCGTCGATGGCCTGGAACTCGCGCAACTGATTCGGCAAATCCCCGAGGGGAAGTCGCTCCCCATTCTGCTCGCCACCGCCCACGCCATGGAGGGCGACCGCCAGCGCCTGCTCGCCGCCTCCGGCGCCAATGCTTATTTGGAAAAGCCCATTTACGATCCGGAGACCCTCGTCAACAAGATCAGGCAGATGGTAGGCCTTCAATCGAGCTAACGGCCTTTCTTTGTATAACATCTACGGAAAAACCAGTAATCAACCCAGTCAGCCAAAAGGCACAGCGCTTCCTTGACCCACTGACAGGATTGAGAGCTGAAAAGGTAAGTCAGTATGCCGCGACGGTACCCATTGGCTTGCCGGCTCCGACTGGTTCTTCCTCAAATATAGTCCATTTGAAGTCCGGTGTTGATTGGTCCTGGCCGATTAGGATGAACGACCGGGATGTCCTACAAGCAAGGCTGGCGGTAATGTTGTTCCAGTAGTAGTGGTCCGCGATTTCGCCGCTTTCCAGATTGAAAACAGTTGCATATGCCCACTGGGGCCCCACGTGAATCTTGAATCCGCTTTCTTCCTCGGCCTGCGCGCGATGCTCATGAATGATTAGTTCCTTACCCTGAATCATGGGTGAATCAAACTCAACATCAGTGGGTTTCAATTGAATAATGTTGATCGGCTTCCCAGACTCAGAAAGGACGTAGACTGGTTCAGTGGTAGTCCCACGCAGAACGTATACCAGTCCGTTCGCCTTTATCGCGGCGGGGTGAACTACACGCAGGCTCGCGACTGTCCCCCTTTTGCTGCTTTTTGTTCCACCCCGGCTTAAGTCGACCCTCGTCTTAAGATTTCCACCACTCTGAAAGATTTCCGCGCCAACAAAGGTTTTGCCATCCGCTTGGTGGTACCCTACGACGAGATATTCGCCGCCTTTCATAACGGCAATTCCTGTTGGCGAGAAATCGTGAGAATCCAACCTCAGCCTGAGTTGGGATAGAACTTGCCCGTTTTTATCATAGTGAACGACGAAGCTGTCCCCAAACTCCATCGGCACCTCAACATCGGAGAATTTCAGAACCTGCCGCGCCAAGACAAAGAGTTCCCCGTTTGGCTCTAGGTCAAAATCAGTTATCGTGCCGTTGGTTAAATCCTTGAGGGAATCAATCGAAAATTCTGTATACGAACTTGCGTCGAACGGAAAGCGAACGATCGCGTTAATGGCAGAGCTGTATTTGCGATTGCTAGGGGAGAAGATATTGCCGTTCGAATCGCAAGTCATCTCTTTGAGAAGACCGAACGTGATCAGGTCTTCCAATTCACCCTTCAGAATCGTTTTTTTTGTGATAGCCAACCGAAAGTCCACTGCAAACGCTGCAGCCACCGCTACGCTGGCAAGCAATACTGCTCCGCAAAGGCTTCGCATGATTGGGGAGATTATCACAAGGGAGTGAGGTGGAGACGAGTTTAAGTAGGGACCCTAATTCCCTGAAAGACGTTAACCGGGGATTTACACAATCGGTTGATTCCTTCAGGCGGACGCTTCATAATAGCCCCCACTGGCCGCTTTTAGTGCAGAGGGGCTTTTTTGTCTCATGTGGGAATAACTTGCTGGAGGAACCATGCCTCGCCTTATTCGTTGTTCTTTGATTCAGGCTTCCAACGTCGCGCCTCCCGAGGCCTCACTCGAAGCCACCAAACACGCCATGATTGAAAAGCACTTGGGCCTGATTCGCCAGGCGGCGGACGCCGGAGCGCAAATCGTCTGTTTGCAGGAAATTTTCTTCGGGCCTTACTTTTGCGCGGAACAAACCACCAAATGGTATGACATGACGGAGCCCGTGCCTGACGGCCCCACCATTCGCCTGATGCAGGAGGTGGCGCGCAGCCATCACCTGGCGCTGATCGTTCCCATCTACGAACGCGAACAGGAAGGTATCTACTACAACACTGCGGCGGTGATTCAAAACGACGGAACCTATCTGGGCAAATACCGCAAGACGCACATTCCCCACGTCGCGCCGGGCTTTTGGGAGAAATTCTATTTCCGGCCCGGCAACCTGGGTTTCCCGGTGTTTGACCTGGGCTTTGCCAAGATTGGTGTATACATCTGCTACGACCGCCATTTCCCCGAAGGCGCGCGGATTTTGGGATTGAACGGGGCGGAAATTGTTTTCAATCCCTCCGCCACCGTGGCCGGCCTAAGCGAATACTTGTGGAAGCTGGAGCAACCCGCGCACGCCGTCGCCAATGGCTACTTTATTGCCGCCATCAACCGCGTGGGAACCGAGGCGCCGTGGAACATCGGCGAGTTTTACGGTCAAAGCTATTTCTGCGATCCACGCGGGCGCATCTTCGCGCAGGCCTCCCGCGACCGTGACGAGGTGCTCACCGCCGACCTCGACCTCGACATGATTGGAGAAGTGCGCAAGACCTGGCAATTCTACCGCGACCGGCGGCCGGAAATGTACGAACCGTTAATGAAGGCGTAGGTCCCAAGGCGCGATAGCGCCAAATAGTAATTTGGAAATAGTGAATGGTGAATAGTAAATAGTGAATGGGGCGGACCCCGCCTGACGTAGTAATGGGGTTGACTGGCCGATCTTTTTATAATTTACCATTTACCATTTAACATTTATAACTCACCATTTACTATTCGCCATTCACTATTGTTTGGAACTCTTATGACCAAAAACGATTTCACTCCGGGCAGCGAAAGTCCCGTGTCCATGGAACAGCCTTTTCCGGAACTCCATCCCGCGCTCGACCCGCACGCTGCGGCCATTGAGGCGAGCCGCTGCCTCTTCTGTTATGACGCGCCTTGCACCGCGGCTTGCCCCACCCACATTGATGTGCCGCGCTTCATCAAGAAAATTGCGACCGGCAACCTGCGCGGCTCGGCGCTGACGATCTTGAAGTCCAACGTCCTGGGGCTGAGTTGTGCGCGTGTGTGTCCGGTGGATGTTTTGTGCGAGGGCGCATGCGTGATGGTGCGCGATAACTACAAGCCCATTGAAATCGGCCGTCTCCAGCGCTTTGCCATGGACCGGTTTTACGAAAAGCCCGACCCTGCTTGGAGCACGCCGTCCCCCATCACCCACACCGAGAAAGTAGGCTGCGTGGGCGGCGGCCCCGCGTCGCTCGCCTGCTCGGCGGAACTGCGCCGGCGGGGTTACTCCGTCACCGTCATTGACAACCGCCCGCAACCCGGCGGGCTCAATACCTACGGCGTGGCTGAATATAAACTCCGTCCGCAAGACAGCCTGCGCGAAGTCGACATGATCCGCTCCCTAGGCGTGGAGTTTCGCCAGGCTCTGGTGGGCGAGGGCGTGAGCCTGGAAGAAATTGAGAAGGAATTTGCGCTGGTTTTTCTCGGCATGGGTTTGGGCACCATGCAGCGCCTGGGCATTCCCGGCGAATCGCTGCACGGGGTGATTGACGCCCTGCGCTTCATCGAACGTTACAAAACTTCTCCGGACTTCCGCGTGAAAGGGCGCGTGGTGGTGCTCGGCGGCGGCAACACGGCCATTGACGCTGCCAACGCGGCGCGGCGCCTGGGCGCGGAAGAGGTCCACCTTTTCTACCGCCGCTCCGAGCGGGAGATGCCCGCGTTCAAATCCGAGTATGACCGCTCCAAGGTGGAAGGCGTGCGCTTCCACTGGCTGGCCCAACCCATGGAGATCATCGGCTTCGAAGGGCGCGCCGCGGCGGTGCGATTTGTGGAGACGCGTTTGGGCGCTCCTGACCACTCCGGGCGCGGCGCCGTCATCCCCGTGCCGGGATCGCACTACGAGTTTGCCTGCGACATGGTGATTCCCGCCATCGGCCAGGAGCGGCTGACGACCTTGCTTGAAAATACTCGCGGCATTGCCGTGAAGAATGGCCTGGTAGTGGTGGACCGCCCCACCGGCCGCACCACCAACCCGCGCTATTTTGCCGGAGGCGACTGCATCAACGGCGGGCGCGAAGTGGTGGACGCTGTGGCCGACGGCAAGCGCGCCGCCCTCGCCATGGCGGAACAACTCAGTGGCTAGTGGTTAGTGGCTAGTGGCTAGTGAACGGTGGATCCCTCTTTTGGAGCGCTGGAAACCACCCCGGCGCGACCGCGCCTCCCCTCCTGATTCAGGAGGGGAGTTCTTAAGAGCTCCCCTCCTCAGATGAGGAGGGGCGGCGCCCCTGGCGACGGGGTGGTGCTGAGCAGGAGTGATGCTGTACACGAAATGTAGAAACTCGGAGAGCCGGAAGCAAGCTTCCGGCAGAGAAAGCGGCAGCGAGCTGCCGCACTCCGAAAGCGCTTGGACGGTGAACACGATGGCTGATCTATCTACCAATTTCGCCGGCATTCGATGCCCCAATCCTTTCTGGCTGGCTTCCGGCCCGCCCACCAACTGCGGCGACCAGGTGATGCGCGCCTTCGACGCGGGCTGGGGCGGCGCGGTGTGGAAGACCATCGGCGAGCCCATCGTCAACACCACCTCGCGTTACTCCTCGGTGGATTGGAACAACCAGCGCATGATGGGGTTCAACAACATCGAGCTCATCTCCGACCGGTCGATTGAAGTGAACCTGCGCGAGATTACGGAAGTGAAGAAGCGCTACCCAGAGCACGCCGTGATTGCCTCGCTGATGGTGGAATCCAAGCGCGAAACCTGGCACGACATCGTGAAACGCGCGGAAGACGCCGGCGCCGACGGTTTGGAACTGAATTTCGGCTGCCCCCACGGCATGAGCGAACGCGGCATGGGCGCGGCGGTGGGCCAAGTGCCCGATTATTCCTGCATGATCACCGAATGGGTGAAGGAAGCAGCGCGCACGCCCGTGCTGGTGAAGCTCACCCCCAATATTACGGACATCCGCGCCGTGGCGCGTGCCGCCAAGCGCGGCGGCGCCGACGGCCTTTCCGCCATCAATACCATCAACTCGATTACCGGCATCGATCTTGATACGCTGACGCCGCGGCCGGACGTGGGCGGATATTCCTCCCACGGCGGATACTGCGGGCCGGCGGTGAAGCCCATCGCCTTGCATTTGGTGTCGCAGATCGCTTCCGACCCGGAGGTGGGAATTCCCATCTCCGGCATTGGCGGCATTGGGGGATGGCGCGAAGCCGCCGAGTTCATCCTGCTCGGGTGCGGCACGGTGCAGGTGTGTACCGCCGCCATGCACTACGGCTATCGCATCGTGGAGGACATGATCGACGGCCTCTCGAATTGGATGGATGAGAAGGGCTTTGCCACGCTCGACAGTTTCCGCGGCCTCTCCGTGCCGCGCGTGACGGAGTGGAAGCACCTGGATTTGAATTACCGCATCGTGGCGCGCATCCATCCCGAGAAATGTATTGGGTGCGACCTGTGCTACATCGCCTGCTGGGATGGCGCGCACCAATGCATCCACCGCGAGGGTTACGCCAAGCCGGAAGCGGCGGAGGCGGCCACGCGCACTCGCATTTCCGTGACGCCCATCGCCAAACTCGATTCACACACGGGGCCGGACGGCAAAACGCCGCCGGAGAGAATTCCGCGTGTGGATGAAGACGAGTGCGTGGGCTGCAACCTGTGCTGGCTGGTGTGCCCGGTTCCGGGTTCGATCACCATGGAAAAGGTTGAAACCGGAAAGCCGTTTGAGAGTTGGGAGCAGCGCACGGCGCGGACATGATGCTTTGCGCCTTCGCGCCTTTGCGTGAGAATGTTTTCCCGTGTTGGTGGCTGAAAAACAAAACAATTTCTCGCCAAGGCGCTAAGGCGCAAAGACGGGACAGAAAAACCATGAATACACTGATTCGGAATGGAACTGTTGTCACCGCGAATGAAACCCGCAAGGCCGATGTTCTAATTGAAGGCGAACGTATCACCCAGGTCGGCCCGGGACTTTCGGCTCCGGCTGATGCCCGGGTGATTGACGCCGCGGGCACCTACGTTATCCCCGGCGGCATCGATGCCCACACCCATCTCGACATGCCCTTCGGCGGCACCACGTCGGCCGACGATTTCGAGACGGGCACGCGCGCCGCGGCGTTCGGCGGCACCACGTCCCTCGTCGATTTCGCCATCCAGGCGCGCGGCACCCGCATGAGGGACGCGCTCGACATCTGGATGAAAAAGGCGGAGGGGCGCGCCACCATCGACTTCGGCCTGCACATGATCGTCACGGACCTCGCGGGCGCGGGCCTGGAAGACATGGACGATATGGTGCGCGAGGGCGTGGCCAGCTTCAAACTCTTCATGGCCTATCCCAACGTCCTGATGGTGGATGACGGTACGATTTTCAAAGCCCTTTCGCAGACCGCCAAAAACGGCGCGCTGATCTGCATGCATGCTGAAAACGGCAGCGTGATTGACGTGATTGTGGCGCGCGCCCTGGCCGAAGGGAAGACCGCGCCTATCTACCACGCCCTCACGCGGCCGCCGCAGGCGGAAGCGGAAGCCGTGCACCGCGCCATCGCCATGGCGGAAATTGCCGGCGTGCCGGTTTACATCGTGCACCTCTCTTCCGAGGACGCCCTGAACGAGGTTCGCGAGGCGCGCGACCGTGGCCTTCCAGCTTTTGCTGAGACTTGCCCGCAGTATCTCCTGCTTTCCATCGATGAACTGGCGCGCCCCGGCTTCGAGGGCGCCAAGTACGTCTTCACTCCGCCGCTACGCCCCAAGAAGCATCAGCCCATACTCTGGGACGGACTCAAGCACGACCACTTGCAAGTCGTTTCCACCGACCACTGCCCGTTCTGCTTCGCCGACCAGAAAATCCTGGGCAAGGACGATTTCACCAAGATTCCCAACGGCGGCCCGGGCATCGAGAATCGTCTGCAATTGATTTATCACCACGGGGTGAATGCGGGAAAAATCACCCTGAACCGCTTTGTGGAAATCACCTCCACCACCCCGGCGCGCATTTTTGGTATGTACCCGCGCAAGGGCGAAATTGCCGCGGGCAGCGACGCCGACGTGGTGATATGGGACCCCGAGGCGGTGCACACGCTCAGCGCCAAAACTCATCACATGCGCGTGGACTACTCGATGTTTGAGGGCTTCGAAATCAAAGGCAACGCCCGCACGGTGATTTCCCGCGGGGAAGTGATTGTGGACAAGGGCCAGTTCCTCGGCAAGCCCGGCCGCGGGCAATACTTAAAGCGTGCGGCGCGCGGGGGAGCGTGGAAATGATTTTGGATTGCGCCGGGCGGAATCAGTTGAACCACCAAGGCACAAAGGCACAAAGCAAGACGGGAGAAAAATCAGAAAACCTTGTGCTTACGGCATGTGTTTTCCGGCTTCAAGTTTTTCTTGGTGCCTTTGTGCCTTGGTGTTGGTCTTTTTTGATCCAAGATGGCAAACGACCCTACACTCTATAACCCGGACTTGGCCCCCATTCCCCAGGAGCGCCGCAGTTGGGGTTTGTACAACTATGCGTCGCTGTGGGTGGCGATGTCGGTTTGTATTCCCACTTACATGCTGGCCTCGGGCTTGATCGCTGGCGGCATGAGTTGGTGGCAGGCCATTGGCACCATCCTGTTGGGCAACCTCATTGTGCTTGTCCCCATGCTGCTCAACGCGCATGCCGGCGCGAAGTATGGAATCCCCTTTCCGGTGTTCGTGCGCGCTTCCTTCGGCGTGCGCGGCGCCAACATTCCCGCGGTTTTGCGCGCGCTGGTGGCCTGCGGCTGGTTCGGCATCCAGACGTGGATTGGCGGCGGGGCGATTTATTCCATGCTCAGGATTTTCTGGCCCGGCGCCGCGCATTTGCCGGGTGGCGTATGGGTCTGTTTCTTCGCTTTCTGGGCGCTGAACATGGTGGTGATTTGGCGCGGCATTGAGACGATCAAGTTTCTGGAAGGCATTGGCGCGCCCTTCATGCTGGGAATCGGCCTGCTGCTTTTGTGGTGGATCACGCGGCAAGCGGGCGGGCTCGGACCGGTGCTCAGCACGCCCAGCAAATTTCAAACCAGCGGGGAATTCATGCGCTTCTTTATTCCCTCGCTCACCGGCATGGTGGGCTTCTGGGCCACGGTGGCGCTGAACATTCCGGATTTCACCCGCTACGCCAAATCGCAAAAGGCGCAGATGCTGGGCCAGGCCTTGGGCCTGCCCACAGCAATGACGCTCTATGCGTTTATCGGCGTGGCCGTCACCTCGGCATCGGTTGTGCTGTTCGGCGAAGCGATTTGGGACCCGGTGCAACTGCTGGGACGGTTCAATCACCCCGCTGTGGCGCTGGTCGCACTGGTGGCGCTGGTGGTGGCGACGCTCAACACTAATGTTGCGGCCAACGTGGTTTCACCCTCGAATGATTTTTCCAACCTTCGACCAAGCCTGATCTCGTTCCGCACCGGCGGACTGATTACCGGCGTCGTGGGCGTGTGCATGATGCCGTGGAAGCTGTTGAGCGATTTCAGCGCTTACATTTTCGGCTGGCTGGTGGGTTATTCTGGATTGCTGGGGCCGGTGGCCGGAGTGATGATCGCGGACTATTTCATTCTGCGCCGGGCGCGACTGAAGTTGGACGACCTCTACAACCGCGATGGCGCGTACGAGTATGATGGTGGAGTGAACTGGCGCGCCGTCATCGCCCTGGCGGTGGGAATCGCCGTGGCGTTGCTCGGATTGGTGTGGTCGCCGCTGCGGTTTCTTTACGATTACGCGTGGTTTGTAGGGTTCGCAGTTTCCGGGGGCCTGTATCTGGGGTTAATGCAGCGCTCGCCCGCGCCTGTGGAGTTTCCGGAACTGGAAGGCGAAGGGTAGCGGGGCAACTCGTAGCCACGGTCAGTGCTTTTCTGACCGTGGGTACTTCTGCCGGTGCGTTATCGCGCGTGCGGAAGAGCCCACGGTCAGAAAAGCACTGACCGTGGCTACGAGTTGCCCACAGCCACTACAGAGGGCGCAAGGTCTTAAGGGGAGGGAGCATCATGATTACAACTGAATCCGCCGTGGGTCTGGTCGGTTTTTATATCAATGGCGCGTGGGAGAAGCCGCAGGGCCACAAGACCCTGGCCGTCACCAATCCCGCCACCGGAGCCGTGTTGGCGGACGTGCCCTACGCGAGCGAGGCTGACGTAGACCGCGCCGTCCGCACCGCGCACGAGGCGTTTCTGAAGTGGCGCGACGTGCCCGTGGTGGACCGCGTGCAGGTGCTCTACCGCTTCAAGGCGTTGTTTGAGGAGCACGCGGCGGAAGTGGCGGCCATCCTCACCCGCGAAAACGGCAAGACCGCCGAGGACGCCAAGATGGAGGTGCGCCGCTCCATCCAGATGGTGGAAGTGGCCTGCGGCATGCCCAGCCTGATGATGGGCGATTCGCTGAACGACGTGGCGCACGGGATCGACTGCAAGACGATTCGCCAGCCCATCGGCGTGTGCGTGGGCATCACGCCTTTCAATTTTCCCGCCATGGTGCCGCTGTGGATGTATCCGTTCGCAATCGCCTGCGGCAACACCTTCGTGCTGAAGCCTTCGGAAAAGGTTCCACTCACGCCCACGCGCGTCATTGAGTTGTTGGCCGCAGCCGGTCTGCCCGCGGGCGTTCTGAACCTGGTGCACGGCGGCAAGGAAACGGTGGACGCGCTATTGCACCATCCCCTGGTGCGCGGCGTGTCATTCGTGGGCTCGACGCCGGTGGCCAAGTACATCTACTCCACCTCGGCGGCGGAAGGGAAACGCGTGCAGGCGCTGGGCGGCGCGAAGAATCACCTGGTGGTGATGCCCGATGCCGACATGCCCAAGACTGTTGAGGCCATCATCGGCTCAGCCTTTGGCGCCGCGGGGGAGCGGTGCCTGGCGGGCAGCGTGCTGGTGCCCGTGGGCGAGGCCGCCGGCCCCCTGCTCGATTTGCTGGCCAAACGCACGGCGGCGCTGGCCGTGGGTGACGGCTCGCAGGCAGGCATCGAGATGGGGCCGCTGGTGACTTCCGACCACTGCAAGCGCGTGGAGGGTTACATTGAAAAAGGCGTCGCGGAAGGGGCCACGCCATTGTGCGACGGCCGCCGCCACAAATCCGAGGGCGGCGGATTTTTCCTCGGGCCTACGATCTTTGACCACGTCACACCCGAAATGACCATCGCCAAAGAGGAGATTTTCGGACCGGTGCTCTCCGTGATGCGAGTGAAAACGCTGGACGAGGCCATCCAATTGGTGAATCGTTCACCCTTCGGCAACGCCACTTCGATTTTCACCAGCAACGGCAAGTCCGCACGCGAGTACTCATCGCGGATTGAAGTGGGCATGGTGGGCGTAAACGTCGGAGTCGCCGCGCCCATGGCGTTCTTCCCCTTCGCCGGATGGAAAAATTCCTTTTTCGGAGACCTGCACGCCCACGGCAAGGACGCCGTAGCGTTCTACACCGAGCAGAAAGTCATCATGAGCCGTTGGTTCTAAGCCGGCGGCGCTGCCCAACCACCGCGTCAATTGCCATCCTGCGGAACGTCAAGCCCTGCCGAACGGCGTAGCGGCGAGTTTACCTCGCCATGGCGGCGTATAGCCGCCTCTACTCCAAACTTAACCTGCCCGTAACGATTCCCTCAATCATCTTTAATGCACTCGGGAGACACTGGCCATGGAATCCAAACAGGGTCACGAACGAAGAAGGTCGGTGGGTGGTCAAGCCGCGGGTGAGGCTCATCAAGCTTCATCCGCACTGAGACCGGGGAAGCGCGGCGAAGGTAGCGTCGCGCTGCCCTCCGGTCGATTGAAAGGAGTGAATTCGATGGATGCAAAAGAATTGGCTGTGCACGAGCAAGTTGGTGAGGCGGCCGGGGAAGTCTGGCGCCAACTCAATCAAGGCGGGCCTCAGACCCTGGCGCAATTGAAGAAGAAACTGAACGGCAGCAGCGAACTCCTGGGTTTCGCGGTGGGTTGGCTCGCGCGTGAAGACAAGCTGGAGATTCTCAAGGAAAAGAGATCGATCCTGCTGCGGTTGAAGTAGGGCACGAATTTCGGCCACACGGACAACGTGGATACTTGGCAACCCCGGGCGCCTCTCGCCAAGGAGGGGTCATGAAGGAAAACATCAGAGCTCTGCTCGTAAAGGCTCGGCACGACCCGCTGGACGATCTGCGCTTGGCGTTGGAGGAGCAGTCGATTGACATCGTCATCGCCAAAAATTGCGCCGAAGCGGCTCTGGCGTTGTGGTCAGACGATCCACCGCATTTGGTGTTCACGGAAATCCAGTTTGCCGACGGCAACTGGGCGGACGTGTTGACGCTGGCGGCGAAAGCCTCCGCGCCGGTGAATGTCATCGTGGTGGCGCCGTTTGCCGACGTAAGTTTCTATGTGCAGGCCATTGAGCGCGGCGCGTTCGACTTCATCGTCCCGCCCCTCTCCGATCCCGAGCTCCTGCACGTAGTCCGCATTGCCGCGGAAAATGCCCTCACCCGACGTCGCAAGTACCTCGCCCTTATACCACCGGACACCCTGGTCGCGGCTCCTCAACCCGCGCATGTCGAAGGCGAGCACGCCGTGGCCGGCGCCGAAGATTAAGCCGAAGCTCGCCGCCATCGGAAGTCCTCACACTCAACCTGCAAACGCCCGGGCCGCCCATAGAGCTGCGGCAATCTGTTTATTGTCGCCTGGCCATGAAGACCTCCACGGCCGCCGAATCGCTGCCGATAAGAATGGTGAAAGACGCAGATTCAACGAAGGCGGTTGGATGTACAATTACCGATGGTTGGGGCGCCAAAACGGAAATCCTGAAGGGCTCCGGCCGCGTGCGAACAGCACCGCGCCCCTCGCGCCATGACGCTCCAGAAATTGCCCGCGTGAGGCTGTAATCCCTTATGGTTGACGGCGTCCACATCCAGGGGTTCATCTTCAACTGGCCCGGCAGAAAGCAGCATGCAGCGCTATTGGAGAGGATGCTTCGCGAGCATTGTGAAGTATCGGTTATAAATTCCGACGACAGCTTGCGGAAGGCCCATCCCCACTGGCATCACATTGGCAACGACGCCTATTTTACGGCGCAGTGGAATGAGGCCGTGAAGAGGTTCAATGGCGACGTCCTGCTGCATATCCAGGCGGACATCTGGCCGCAGAACGTGGGAAAAATGATTGCGCAGTGTGTCCGGTGCATGCGCGAACATGCCGTGGGAGTGTACGCGCCCGATATGGATTTTCAACCCCACGCCTTCTCACCCCGCTCGCTCGTTCCCCTTGAAAAAGGCATTTACGAAGTCCCGGTAAACGATACTTCCATCTGGGCGATCAAGGCTGCGGTCTTGCGGAATACGCCCGCGGTTGATCTGAAGCTCTGTCGTTTCGGATGGGGAATCGAATTTGTGGTTGCGGCCGTTGCCAAGCGCCTGGGGCTCAGAGTTGTCCGCGACTTTCGATTCCGGGCGGGCCACATACGTTCGCGTGGCTACAACAGTCAGGAAGCGTTCACGCAATGGCTGGCGTGGAAGGAAACTCTGGAACCGGGCTTGCGCGAGGTGGTGGAGGAACTGGTCAGGGAGCGCGACCGGATGGCCTACATCAACAACTCCCCCCGACTGGTGGTTCGCGGATTCAGAGGGATTTATGGACGTATTCGAAGATTTTCCCGGATCGCGCGAAGGATGGCGCTGCACTAAGCAGCCGAACCCCTGCCCAAGCGGCGCTCGCTTATGCGCCATCATTCCACACACCGCGACGGAAAACCCAATCTGCTGGCGGTGGAATAGGGCATTCCTTTGGTCAGACCTTTCGCCGCTTGATCGTGCCACACATTTGCCTTAGGCTCGAAAGGGAAGGAGTCCTGGGATGTCGCCTAAGACCGACGTGGGGGTGGGACGCCGTACGCCAAAGGCCTTAGCGGTCCCCCTCCTCTTCTTCGGCGCCATAGGACTTTTTGTCGCTGTTTTCGCGTTCCATCATTTCCTTGTGAAAGTCGGCGCGGCGCCGCACCCCGTGGCCGAGGTCGAAATCGCCGGCCGCCGAGTGGCGATGTGGAAGCCCGCCGGAGCGGCCCCGCCCGACGGCTATCCCGTCATCCTGTTTTCGCACGGCTTCACAGGCTGCGGCACGCAATCAGTCTTCTTGACCGAAGCCTTGGCGCAAGACGGATATTTTGTCCTGGCACCCAACCATCGCGATGGGGGGTGCGGAGGCGCGCTGGGTCACGAGGCGCCACCTTTTGAGAAGCTCGCCATCACGCCGCCGCAAGCGCCATTCGGCAAGCCGGAAGTCTGGACCGACACCACCTACCGCGACCGTGGCGACGACCTGGAAGCCCTTCTGGACACGATTTTCAAGGATGCGTCATTCCAAGGTATCCCCATTGATTTCAGCCGCATCGGACTTGCCGGCCATTCCCTCGGCGGATACACGGTGCTGGCTCTGGCGGGAGCGTGGCCCTCCTGGAAGGACCGGCGCGTCAAGGCGGTTTTGGGCCTGTCCCCCTTTTGCGCGCCTTTTTTCAAGAAGGGGGGCCTGGGTCATCTCGATGTTCCGGTGATGTACCAGGGCGGCACGCTCGACATCGGAATCACCCCCACGGTCCGGCGGCTGGGCGGCGCGTACGACCTCACCTCGTCCCCCAAGTTTTATCTGGAATTGGCCGGCGCCGGCCACTTCGCCTGGACCAACCCGAACAAGTCCTACCAGCCCACCATCAATGCTTACGCCCTCGCCTTCTTCGACCGCTACCTGAAGGGAGCCACCACTCCCGACCCCCTGGCCCAACTCCTCGAGCAACCCTGGCCCCGAGATGTCAGCGACGTTCGGTATGCATTAAAGTAAAAGAGGCGCACACCGCCGCTGACCCGCAACCCAACCAGTACAAACTCCAAAACAATTAGTCCCCCACCAAAGCCTTTCGCCACGAAATTGGGCTCATGGAAGAACCCGCTCCGCCGATATCCGTTAGTGCAATCGGTTTTTCGATAACCCAAGTCATGGCGAGGTTAAGTGGTCGCCACATTCCATCGGACTTCCAGGGTGGACCTGAAGAGGTTCATCAGGATGAAGCGCGCTTGTATTCTGATTCTAGCCGTGGCCGCTCTGACATCACGAGCCGCTGTGCTGGCGGGCCCGGCGAACTCCGGTGCGCAGGCCAGCACACTGCCCGCGCCGGACGCGGGGCAAAGCGTTACCCTTCGGGGCAACACTCGCCCGGAAGCCAATGCGGCGAACGATCGAGGGCGTGTCGCCGACGGCTTGGCCCTCAACCACATGATGCTCCAGTTGCGCCGGTCTGCCGAGCAGGAGCAGGCACTGCAACAATTCATCAGCGAGATCCACGATCCCGCGTCATCGCTATTTCACCATTGGATCACGGCGGAGGAATTCGGGGAGAGGTTCGGCGTCGCGCCGGCTGACGTCGCAACGGTGACGGACTGGCTCAAGTCGCAGGGGTTCCAGGTCAACCTGGTCTATCCCAACCAGATGGTAATCGACTTCAGCGGATCGGCGGGCCAGATCCGCCAAGCCTTCCGCACCGAGATCCACAACTTGCGGGTGAATGGCCAGGCCCATATCGCCAATATGAGCGACCCGCAGATTCCGGCGGAACTGGTGTTCACAGTGGCGGGCGTCGTTTCCCTGAATGACTTCCGGCCTCACCCCACGCTCCATCCCCGGGCCGCTTACACGGTCGCGGATGGCTACGAACTGATTGTGCCGGCCGACTTGGCGACGATTTACAACTTCAACCCGGCTTTTGCGGCGGGCATCTCCGGCCAGGGCGAGACCGTCGTGGTGGTGGAAGATACTAACATCTATAGCACTACGGATTGGAATGCCTTCCGCTCCACCTTTGGCCTTGCCTCCGCATACCCGCTGGGCTCGCTGGCGCAGATTCACCCGCCCAGCACTCCCGTCAATAACTGCACGGACCCCGGCACCAACGGCAACGATATCGAAGCGACTCTGGATGTGGAATGGGCGAGCGCGGCGGCTCCCAGCGCGGCCATCGTGCTGGCGTCCTGCACTGACACGGCAACCTTCGGCGGCTTCATCGCCCTCCAGAACCTCCTTAACGCCAATGGCACACCGCCAGCGGTTGTCAGCATCAGTTACGGTGAGTCTGAGTCTTATCAGGGCGCTTCCATCAATGCGTACATCAACAGTTTATACGAGCAGGCGGTGGGGCAGGGTGTCTCCGTTTTTGTTTCCTCCGGTGACGAGGGCGCGGCCAGTTCCGACGCCGGGGAGGGTTATGCCGTAAGCGGAATCACCGTCAGTGGATTCACCTCCACACCTTACAACGTCTCGGTGGGCGGCACGGACTTTGGCGATACCTACCAAGGCGCCAAAGCCACCTATTGGAACGCCGGCAACACTCCCGCGTTCGGGTCGGCCCGTTCCTATGTTCCGGAGATTCCGTGGAACGACTCCTGCGCCAGCGTGCTGATCGGCGACTACTTGAACACCTTGCCCACTTACGGCTCAGGGGGGATGTGCGATAAGGGCCAGTACATGACCACCGCCTCGGGCAGCGGCGGCCCCAGCGGTTGCGCCACCGGCGCCCCCGATACTCCCGGCGTGGTCGGTGGCACCTGCGCCGGATTTGCCAAACCCGCGTGGCAGGCCGGGCTGATCGGCAATCCCAGCGATGGCGTGCGCGACATCCCCGACGTCTCGCTGTTCTCCGCCAACGGGGTCTGGGGACACTACTACGCGTTTTGTTTCTCCGACCCGCTCTGGGGCTACAATTGCTCCGGGGCTCCCAGCACCTGGGCGGGGGCGGGCGGAACGTCGTTTGCTTCGCCCATCATGGCGGCAGTCCAGGCGCTGATCAATCAGGCCACGGGAAGCCGTTGGGGCAATCCCAATCCTTCCTATTACTCCCTGGCGGCTATCGAGTACGGCTCCGGCGGCCTCACGTCTTGTAACTCCGCTCTGGGCAGTGCAGTGGCCGCCAACTGCATCTTCTATGACGTAACTCCGCTTCCGCTGCTGCACGCCGGCTCGGGCACGGGAGGCGATATCGACGTACCGTGCCTGGGGATGAACTGCTATGCGCCCTCGGGAACTTACGGCGTGCTTTCCACCGCCCCTCAGATCCTGAGTTCCGTGTCGGTCACGAGCCTGGGAGGCGGTTACACCAGCGCTCCTTCCTGCACCCTGAGTGGGGGCGGCGGGTCCGGGGCCGCGTGCACTTCCAGCATAACCGGCGTCGTCTCCTCGATTGCCCTCACCAACGGCGGTTCCGGCTATACGCATTATCCCATCGCCTGCACTCTCACCGGCGGCGGAGGAACGGGTGCGAATTGCGAGGCATTCATTTGTGCCGACGGCGATGTCTGCGTGGTGCGTGTCGCTAACTTCGGAAGCGGCTACACCTCCAGCCCGACATGCACACTGAGCGGAGGCGGGGGGACGGGCGCTACCTGTGCCGCCACCAGGACGCTGGGAATCGCCACCACCCTTACCGCTGCCGGCAGCGGCTATTCCACCATGCCCCATTGTGTGCTGAGCGGAGGCGGGGGAGCGGGCGGAACGTGCGCTGCCCTGGCGGATAACACCAGTGACGCCTATCAACCGGCGTTCAGCGCCACCGCCGGGTGGGACTTCGCCACGGGAATCGGGACGGTCAATGTCGCAAATCTGGTGGCCGGGTTTGGAGCGAGTGCGGCGAGCTTTTCCACCTCCGGCCTCAACTTCTCCTCCCAGCCGCTCTACACCATGAGCGCTGTGCAGAGCGTTACCCTGACCAACACGGGTACAGCCAACCTCATTTTGACCGCGGTCGCGATCGGTGGTACGAATTCAAGCGAATTCGTCAAAAACGCTGACACCTGCAGCGGGGCCACGTTGATCATTAATGGCACATGCTCCGTTAGCGTGACGTTCACCCCATCGGCGACCGGAGGCCGCACCGCCTCCCTGATTTTCACCGACTTTGCGCCTCACACCCCGCAAACCGTGACTTTGAGCGGGACCGGCGAGGACGTAGGCGTGGAATTGTCGCCCTCCTCCTTAAACTTCCCAGACCAGGCGCCCGGAACCAGCAGCCTCTCGCAAACCATCACCCTGACCAACACGGGCAGCGTGCCGCTGACTTTTACCAGCATCGGCATTACGGGAAACAACCGCGGGGACTTTTCCCAGACCAACATGTGCGGATCCTCGCTGGGGGTGGGAGGCCATTGCGGCATCAACGTAACATTCGCTCCGGCGGCGGCGGGAAGCAAAAGCGCCAGCCTTACGATTACGGACAATGTTCGGGGAAGCCCCCAAACGCTCAGCCTGACGGGTACGGGAGCGGACCCCGTACCGCTCATTTACCTACCGCTCGTGCCCACCAGCGTCGCACCCGGCGGGTCAGGATTCACTCTCACCGTGAATGGCACGGGCTTCGCTTCCGGCGCCACGGTCAATTGGAATGGCGTGGCACTGGCGACTACTTTCGCAGGCAATGAAAAGCTTACCGCCACGGTGCCCGCGGCGAAAATCGCTTTACCCGGCACGGCCTCGATCTCCGTGGGCTATACGGGCTCGACTTTGACTTCCAACGTGGCGTTCTTCCCGGTGGCAACGTCCGCCACGACGGCCGCTTTCAGCAACGCCAATGGCTCGCCCCTTGCGGCGGGAAATGATCCATGGTCAATTGCCGTGGGGGATTTCAACGGCGATGGGAAACTGGACATCGCGGTGGCCAATTCCGGCAACAACACCCTGACCATCTTGCTGGGAAACGGCGACGGCACGTTTACGCCCGCGGCATCTCCGGCCACCGGTTCCGGTCCCATTTCCGTCGCCGTAGGGGACTTCAATGGTGATGGGAAATTGGACTTGGTGACGGCGAATTGGGCACAGAACACCGTATCGGTCTTTCTGGGAAACGGCGATGGCACATTTGCGCCCGCCAATTCATTTCCCACTGGGGACGAACCCTACTCCGTGGCCGTGGGGGATTTCCGCGGTGTGGGGATATTGGATTTGGCGGTCGCCAACAAGATGAGCAACAATCTGACCATCCTGCTCGGAAACGGCGATGGCACGTTCACGCCCGCCGCCACGTCTCCGGCTACGGGAAGCTCGCCCATGTCGGTTGCGGTGGGGGACTTCAACGGCGACGGGAAATTGGACCTGGCGGTGGCCATTGGCTCTGGCAATTTCCTGAACATCTTGCTGGGCAACGGCGATGGCACGTTTACGCCTGCCCCATCTCCTACCACGGGATATGATCCATGGCCAATCGCCGTAGGTGACTTCAACGGCGATGGGAAACTAGACTTGGCGGTGGGGAACGTCGCCAGCAGCACAGTTTCTATCCTTCTCGGCAACGGCGATGGCACGTTTACGCTCGCGGCATCTCCGGCCACTGGCTCCGGGCCCATATCCGTCGCCGTGGGGGACTTTAACGGGGATGGAAAATTGGACTTGGCGGTGGCAAATTTATCCAGCAACGATTTAACGATCTTGCTGGGTAACGGTGATGGCACATTCACGCCCGCCGCGTCTCCGGCTACGGGCAAGAATCCCATGGCCGTGGCGGCGGGGGACTTCAACGGCGACGGCAGGCTCGATCTGGCCGCTGCCAATGGCGAGGCGAACAGCATCTCCGTGTTGCTGCAAGTGCCGCCCACCCCGGTGGTCAACCTTTCCACTTCCAGCCTGTCGTTCGGCAATCAGACGGTCACGACGACCAGCAGCCCGGTCCAGGTTACGGTGACCAACAACGGCACGACGTCCTTGACTTTCACGAACCTTGCGGTGACGGGGGATTTCGCCATCGCCGCCACCGGCACGACGTGCGGTACCAGCGCTCCGCTTGCCGCCGGCAGCCATTGCCTGATTGCGGTGACCTTCACGCCCACGGCCCCCGGCGCGCGCCAGGGCACCCTGACCCTTACCGACAACAACAGTGGAGTACCGGGCAGCAGTCAACCCGTAAGCCTGAGCGGAACCGGCATCCCGACGCTGGTCATCACCGCCAGCAGCGGGCTGATGACCTACGGGGGGACGGTGCCTGCCATCAACCCCAGTTACGTCGGATTTTTGACCGGGGACTCGCCGGCCAGTCTGAGCTCGCCGCCAACCTGCTCCGCCACCGCGACCTCGCAGAGTCCCGTGGGTTCTTACCCTGCAAGCTGCTCGGGAGCCGTGGACAGCAACTACACCATTTCCTACGTGGCAGGTAGTGTGACCATCGGCAACGCGTCGCTAACTATCGCCGCGAGCAATGGAACTATGACCTACGGCGGCGCGCCCCCTGC
>Ga0326728_10009757_pt1 | contig 22880 bp, 14 predicted proteins | sample MB3enrmetagenome_FD_207602 | JGI IMG/M metagenome (GOLD analysis project Ga0326728, IMG submission 207602) | Lab enriched peat soil microbial communities from McLean, Ithaca, NY, United States - MB31MN | ecosystem: Environmental > Terrestrial > Soil > Wetlands > Peat | place: USA: New York... | reverse complement strand
TTGAACCGCTCTGGCAGCCAGCAGCCGCAGAGTCCAGCATTTACAGCTTTCGGGCGGGTCTGAACACGCGAGAGTCGTTATGTGCGCCTTTATGCCAACCAATTTTGGCGGCCTGCCAGACCGTGCTTTTTCGTCCAGGCTGTTGATAGTTCTTTCGTTGAAGAAACGTTTACGCACGTTGTGGACTGTACTACGGCTGATTTGAAGACATTCTCCGATCTCGTAGTCTTTTTTCCCCATATCGGCAAGCAATAAGATATAGGAACGTGTGATTCTCCTCATTGATCCCAGATGGTTCTTGACCACGAATATAATCTCACTCCGTTCCTTATCGGTCAGGTGGATAGGGTAACGCTTATATTTCTTATTCATTATTGCTGTCTTCTTGCATCGTTAATGCACGGCTACATTAATAAAGGTGATAAATGGAACACCGAATATGATATACTGTTGGGTCTTCTTATCTTATCCGCATCTAGGATTATTGATCATAGAGGTTGCGCCTTATGCGAAGAAGAGCACTTAGGGCAACCTCCAGACCTATTTTTATGTCGAATCAGTGTTTAAAAAGATCCTTCCCTCCAAGCGGGACTATGATCTGGGCTATAACGTCGTTGCCAAAGACGGCGTTCTTGGTTTCGACGTCGAGAAGACACGTTATGAAAAACGATACCGGACCGAAATTGTACCCGATGAGCGGGCCAGCCTTAATAAGTGTTTCTTTGCTGTTGGGCTGACTGTGGTAGCCGGTTCCATCGCCTGCGTCATACTTATCGTCTTGAAGCTGAAGCGCGAAAGCAGCGCCACCGCCGAAGGTCCATTTACCGCACGTGTAAGTGCCGGTCAAGTCCATCTCGAACATGTCGCCGGATTGATATTCGATGTTAGTGTTCTTGAGGCTGACACCGTACCACATATCGGCGCTTAGATTAAAGCCATGGCTAAGCCAGCTAATTCCAACGTTCGGAGCAAAAACGGTCGAACCAATGGCGCTTGGAGCGTAAATATTGAGCCCATCCTTGGACAAATCCCTTTGAGGTCCGATTTTTGTTATGGATGCAAGACCATCATTAACGGTATGGTATCCGTCGTCCAAGAAAATAGGGATTCCCACTTTCACGCGAAAATCGCATGGGAGCTTCCAGCTCAATATCCCAGGATTAAACACCGTGTTGTATAACCCCCACTGATCGCCGGTGTCCGCCGGTCCATAAGGCCCAAGCCCGGTACCGACCCTGAAGTCAGTCCACACAAGTGCTTCAGTAAGCGCAACACCATAGTCCGCTCCAAAGATCTTGCACCCGGTCGCCCACAGAACCGTAGGAGCATTGACATAGCAAAAAAGCTTTTCCTGTGAATTCTGAATCCCCCACGCATCCGCAACTCTAGAGTTAATGAAAAGCTGGGTGTCAACAAAATAGAAACCTTCAGGCGGTAAAGCGCCGGCAGCAAAGCCGATAGCGCCGCCGGGCAGGTGAGGCTCCCATGATTCCATGGCTTGCACAGGAGTAATAGCCAACAATACCGCAATGGATGCGCAAATGGCCAAGAGACACTTCTTCATTTTCCCCTCCTCAGATTGTAAAAAAAGAATCACGTTTCAACACGGCCCCAGAGAATCTCCCCCCGAACCGATTCTGGGGGTTTCATCCGTTGCACCTCACCTCCTTTCCTCAGAAAGCTTAAAACCCTGCGTGCCAACAAAAAAGTCCGCCACCGCCGTGCACGGGGACGGACTTTTGTTGTTGGTTGCGCTCAACGGTGATCAGCCGGAACGCAAACTTAAGGTAGTAGCGGCTCCTGGCCGCGATTGATTTCCTCGATACGCTTTGCCCCTCTCTCGATTCCCTTCGCCATCCGGATATAAAAAACTTCGGACCGCCCTCCAGCCTATTGATGTCTGCATCAGGATACGCCATGCCGACATTGCTGCTTACGACTCAATGCACGGCGGCGAACATCACCTTCTCTTCGGTAGCCTCGGAGGCCAGCATCTCTTCGACCACCCGTCCACGTCTCGCCACAAGGATCCGGTCGGAGATCGCCATGATCTCCGGCAGGTATGACGAGATCATAACGACGGCCATGCCCTGGTCCGCGAGATCATTTATCAACTGATGAATCTCGGCGATCGTTCCAACGTCAACTCCGCGCGTCGGTTCGTCAAAAATGATAAGCTTGGGTTTCTGCGTGAGAGATTTTGCAATTACAACTTTTTGTTGGTTGCCGCCTGAAAGTTCGATCATGCGAGCCCGATCGCCCATCTGCCTGAGCTGCAAACGTTCCCCCCATTCCTTCGCCAATGCAAGCGCCTGCGACCTGGACACGACGCTGAACGGGTTCGAGCCGCGGGCAAGCTCTCCCATCTGAAGATTCTCGCCTGCCGTCATTGTCTCGAAGAACCCTTCAACTTTGCGGTCCTCGGTAACGTAAATAATCCCGTCCAGCGCGGCCGGACGCGGTACGCGATAGCGCACCGACTTTCCAAAGAAACGGACTTCGCCCCCATGGAACCAGTTACGCTTCAGTACGCCCGAGACGACCTTGGCCATCTCCGTCCTCCCAGCGCCAACAAGACCGAACATGCCCGTTACCTGTCCCGCAAAGACCGAGAAGGACGAATTCCGCACCATCGCCGCGCAGGTCAGGTTCTCGACGGTAAGCACCTTCTCGCCGTACGGCCGCGGGACACGCTGGCGCGAACCGTGCAATGTGTCGCTCAGGTTGCGCCCGACCATCGCCTGCACAATGGATGCGCGTGTAAAGTCCTTAGCCTCTCCTGTAACGACGATCTCGCCGTCCCGCATAACCGTGATGCGATCGGCGGTTTCAAGGGCCTCTTCCAGCACGTGAGTAATAAAAATGATGGTTAACCCATTCTTTATCAGACGATCGATAAGATTGAAGAAATGGATCTTCTCTTCGGGCGTCAGGCTTGCAGTGGGTTCGTCGAAGATAATCACGCGCGCATTGTGGTGAACCGCGCGCGCAATCTCGATCATCTGCCTTTGGGCAGCGCCGAGAGTAGACACCTGCGCGGTCGGATCGAGCAGAAAACCCATGCCCGCGAAAAACTGCCGGGCCTGGATATGAACACCGCTTAACCGGTTGAACAACTTCTCTTCACCGAGATAAAGGTTCTGCGCGACGGTCATGGCCGGAACGAGGTTCGTCTCCTGAAACACCATTGCAACGCCGGCGACCAGCCCATCTCTCGGAGAGGAGAAGCTGACCTCGCGCCCGTCGAGCAGAAGCCTTCCCTGGGACAGTTTGTATACGCCCGCCATCACCTTGGTTAATGTTGATTTGCCTGCGCCGTTTTCTCCCACCAGCGCGTGGATTTCTCCCTTGCGAAGCGCGAAGTTGACGTTCTTGAACGCGGGCTGACCGGTGAAAGACTTCGTCGCGTCTTTGAGTTCAATAATATTATTGGACATGTTTTACTCCCGCTATTTACCCGCTGCATCGGTCAAGCGAAGAATCTTTCCGCCGCCTCGAGACGCCACGAACAAATCCTGGCCGTACTCGCAGGTCGCTACGGTTCCGTGCGCGGCGCCGTCGGCGCGCGAGTGGTAACTGGACAGGGGCTTCATGTGCGAATCGCAATTCACGACCAGCCCATATGATCGCGTCACGGCATATGGCTTGAGCACGCCCAGTCGCTTGAGTTGGCTGCCCTGCATCGGCTCCTGGTGGGAGAGATAGGACGCCAGAGAGGGCGCCATCCAGAACGGTTCGGGCACCTCGGCAAGCATCCTGCGACGGTAGCCTTCTTCCCGCAGGATGAATTCCACCAGTTGGTTGCGCACCGAATAGAACCCCAGCCAGTATCCACAATTGGAGGCCGGAGCAATACGAGCCGGATAGGCCGGCAGATGCTCCAGCGCAGTCGTTATACAGCGTGATTTCAGGTCGATTGATAGAACGCGATGGCGCCAGGATTCGGTAACATAGATCCGGTTCGACCCATCAGCGCCTATACCGGCGGGCCATGCGAGGCCTTCCGCCAGGCGCTCCGTTTGCCCGGTCCTGAGATCCACTTTCCACACGCTGCCGCTGTCGCCCTTTTCTATAAGGTCTCGACGCCATTCCCCAGCGCCGACCTTTTGCGAGCCATTTGCCAGAAGCAGTACGTCGGGGTCTAGAAAGGTCAAGGCCGTAATACACCCGAAAGCCTGATTGCCGTTGCCCCGGACCTCGCGGCCCTCATGAATTCCCCCGCGGATCACCAGGCCGCGCCCATCCAGCCCGACAGCCAGCATTTCCCGCGCATGCGCAAGAGCGCTTACCGGGTGATCGAAATCAGCCAACGTTTCCGCTGCGCCCGTCATGTCGTATCGAACGAGCTTGGCGCCGGAACTTGCAATGATTCCGCGCTCCGTCGCAACCAGGTTGTCGACCTCAGGGAGCGACGCGAAACGCTCTGCCTCCTCAAGCTTCTGATTGGGAACCAACGGTCCATCCAGACTGGGAACAGTCACTGCCCACTCTCCCCGGCCGAACAGGCGATCCAGCAAATTACCAAAGACGTTCATGCGGTCTTTCTCCAGTAAGAATCCGGGCCGATCCAGTTAGGGTCAGCATTGGGAAGCCGAAGTCTTCCCATCCGATTGTTAAAGATGGCCGCCAGGTAGAGGTATCCCTTGTGCTCCCGCATCGAGGTGATCATAGGAACATTTTTCCCGGTTTGGTCCCAGTAACTTTCGAGGATCTCGCCCTTGTCGTTGAAGCGGGCCACGCAACCAATCTGAAGGTTGGGCATCAACCAGGCATCTTCGGACACACGGCGCGCCATTCGGCGGCGGAAGCCCGGCATTTCGAGCGACAGGTCGAGCGCCGGGGTCCTCATCCCCATGATCGCAAGCCAATAGGTGCCGTCGGACGCCCTGTTGATGTTATCGGGATAGCCCGGCAGACCTTCGATCACCGTCTCGAGCCGACCCTTCTTGGGTCCGAAAAACCAGTAGCGGTAAATGCAGCAAGCCCAGCTTGAAGCAAAGTAAACAGATTGACCGTCATGCGCGGTGCAGACGCCGTTGGGGAATACCAGGTTCGGCAGCTCGGTTCGCGTCGAACCGGTGTTGGAATCATACACGATGAGCCGGCCGTTTGTGCGACTTTCCAGACAGTCGGCATACCAGTCGTGCATCTCGAACCTCACGGTCGCCTCGGAGAATACGAGTCGGCCGTCGGGAAGATAGTCACAGTCGTCTGCAAGCTTCATGGCGCTGTCGTCGACGATGGAAGTCCAACTGCGGTTGGTTTCGGCAGTGAGAAGCTTAACCTCGCGCTTTGGGGTCACCGCATAGACACCCATGCCGCCGATACAGATGGCCAGATTGTCCTCCTTGTCGAACGCCATACCCTGGGGAGCGCCACCCACATGGGCAAAGACCTCATGACGAGTGTAATCCGGTGGGAAAAAGCGCAGGATTTCACCATGGCGACTGCCGGTGTAGAGGTTGTCGTAGCGGTCGAAAATAACGTCCTCCGCCCCGTCAAGGATGCCCAGACCGATCACGTCGATATCACCCAGGCGGTTATTTACCGCAAGGGGTGAACTGGCTTCTGTTGTGGACATCTTAGGCATCTTCCTGAAGGTCGGAGAAATATAGACCGTACGGAGGATCTTGTGGCGGTTCTTTACCCAGCGGGCGTCGAGGAACACCGCGGTCAGAAGCAGGAGTCCCAAAAGGATGTCATTGTAAGGTCCGGAAATGGCCAGCTTCAGCAGGCTGTTAGACAGCACGAGCACGAAGATCGCCCCCATCAGGGCTTTGCCCACGGAACCGCGTCCACCCCCCAACGAAATCCCGCCAAGCACGGTCGCCGTCAGGGCTTGGAGTTCCAATCCCAGACCCACGTCGGACGCTGCGCTGCCGATGCGCGCACAGAAGAAAAAAGCGGCCAGCGCGACGAAGGTGGAGCAGGTCACATAGGCGCTGAACACCGTCAGTCGCACGCTGATGCCTGCGTTGTGGGCCGAACGCCGCTGCCCGCCCACCGCGAACAGTCGCCAGCCGTGGCGTCCGCGCGACAGTACAACATGCAGAGCGATCGCAATGACCGTGAAAACGATAAACGAAACCGGAATTCCCCCGAGCTTGCCAATGCCCAGCAGGTCATATAGCGGCGATTCCGGGGAACCCAAGACAAGCGGCGTCGAAATCTTCGGAAATATTATGTCGAACAGCGAACGGTAGATTATCAGCGTGACCAGCGTTGTCAGGAAGGCCCGCATCCGCAGAATGCCGACAAAGAAGCCGTTGATCGACCCGCAGATAACGCCGAGCCCGAGTGTTGCGGCGATCCCGGCGCCGAAGCTCCATTGCAATACGTTCATCTCGTAAAGGGTGGCGATCACGGTCAGGGCGAAAGTCGAGCCGACCGACAGGTCGATGCCCCCGGAAATCATCGTGATGGTAAGCCCAAACACGATAAGGCCCAACTCGGTGATCTGTCTACTCATGTTGCCCAGCATGGTCAGATCGAAGACTTGAGGCGCAACCGTGCCGAACACGGCAAAAAGAATTACAAGCGCCACGAACGGTATAATGCTGTCGATCCACTTCTTGGTGAGGAGCTCCCCGATCACGTGGTCGGGGAAATATCGGTACCGCCAGCTCACGAGTTTTTCGGTCATGGTCATTGGAGGAATTCCTTTACCTCTGCTTCCGAGCCTCCTGAAAAAGCCCCTGATCGGCGAGAACCCTTTGCCGTCATTCGGCTGACTTCAAGCCGGAGTCCGAGGCTTGCAAGCCCCTCGGGACCCCGGTTTTCACAAGGTAATGCTCTTGTCAAGCTTTGCAGGCGGCTCTTCTGCTTCTGTAACTTCAACCCTTTCATGGTTTCCGGGTGTCCCGGAGGTACATATGTGCTGATACTTCAAGCTCCCAGCAAGTTTCGGGAAGTTTCCTCAACGAAGCTCGGGAGGACGAGCATCGGGGCAACCGTTGGGACAATACTTCAGGTCTTCCAAGGTCCAGCAGCCTCTGTTGCCAGTCGCATTCGTCTTGTCTTGTCGGGTAATGGGCCCGAAGAAGACCTGCTTTACCTGACCTGCTTTGATTTCGGGATGCGACAGCAGGTAACCAACCTGGTCTGCCGCGATATGCCCTTGAATGTCCGAGTTCAAAGAGAAATTCACGGTGAGCAGACCCTTTTGAATGTTGGAGCAAGTGTCAGCAGAGCCGGCCCCGTTGGTCACTATCGTAACCTGGCCCGTCTTACCGGCAGCAGCCACAGCCGCGCCTGCGCCCACTTCGCAGTGATCCCAGATGCCCATGACGCCGCAAAGGTCGGGATGCTGTTGCAGCACGGTCGCCGTTATCTGGCGAGCCTTTTCGGCGTCGTATTGGGCAGGCTGATCGGAGACGAGTTGGAGCGTGGGGTTTGCTTTCAAGACTTCATCGATGCCCTTGCGCATCCAGATGTTAGCCGCGCCCGTCTCAACGCCCGCCAGCCACACGACCTTGTGCGATACTGCGTTGGGCCCTGCGCAAGCCTTGGCAAGCTCGCCCATCTCCAGACGGCCCATCTCGACCCAGTCATTGCCGACATAGCTGTCGGTCTGTGTAGCGGACTGCATGTTTAACGCCAGTGTCTTGATTCCAGCCTCCTGCGCCTGTTTAATCAAACGCGCCCAGCTCTGCACATCAGGGTTCTGCACGATGAGAAGATCAGGTTTTTCAGCGATGGCGCCCTGAAGCGCACGGATCCCAGCATCGGTGTTCGAGTTTGGGTCCCGCACCTCAAAAGAGAAGTCGTAGCGTTGAGCCATCTGCTTAATTACTGTGACCCAGGCCTGGTCCATGTCAAAGCCCATGGAGATCGGGACGAAGATGACCTTCTTTCCTTTCAGGTTCTTCACGTAATCGGCGCGGCCGATCTGGTCGGCAACCTCAGCCGAGTACGCCTGATACGTGACGGCCAGAAGTAATGCCATTGCCAGTGCGAAAAAAAACGCTTTCTTGAAATGGATCATGATTTCCTCCCCGTAAGGTGTTTTGTGGAAAGTTTCAGATGTCCCCACTTTGTGAGGTCTGCTCATCACGCGGGTTCAGCACCGCGTCCATGGCCATTGCCGACAGAAGGATCAAGCACTTTATAAGGTTTTGGATCGAGTAGCTGAAATTCAGGATCGTCATTCCATTGATCAGGGTTCCGACAAAGATCGTGCCGACGATCACGTTGCGCACGCCGCCTTTCCCGCCGGAGAGTCCGATGCCGCCCAGGACCACTACCAAAATTACGTCATAAACAAGACTGGAATTGTACAGCTGCGTGTTCATGCCTCCAACGAGACCCAACATGATGATTCCGGCGGTATAACCTATAAGGGCGCTCAGAACAAACTCCGCCACGGTGAGCGGACGCGTGGGCAGGCCCATAGTTCGCGCCGCGTTCGGATTGTCGCCGGTTGCATGGACGAAACGCCCGAAGCGGGTCTTCTTAAGGAAAAGACTCATAAGTACAGCCACGGCGGCGAATATGAAGATTGGAACGGGGATCCCTAAAGGCCTTGCGGACCCAATGACCTGCAGCCAGGGGACATTCTTGTGGGGATAGAACTCATAGACCGGGGATAGGATGCGTCCGAGACCGTAAGCCGACGAAGCGATGGCTAGAGTTGTGAAAATCGAAGGGATTTCGCCAAAGGCGATCATCACGCCGCTGAACAGGCCTACGGCTGCGACGAACAAAGCGCCAATGAACACGGTGTACGTGAAATCAATACCCAGGTTCGCTGTCCAGATGGCGATTCCAATGCCCGTGACCATGAGCGCGACCATGGTGAGGTCGATTCCCCGTCCGACAACGATAAGCCCCATGCCTATGGCAAGAGTCCCAAGTATGGAAACGTTATTGAGAAGAATGATGATGTTGCCGGTGGTGAGAAACTTGGGAAGCACAATCGAGAATCCAACGAACAAGATCAGCCAGATCGCTATTACGAGGACCTCCTGATTAAATTTGAACGTGTCAAATTTTGACGAACGGCCATTCCTGCCGCTAGGCAACGCCTCTACTAATTCGGCTTCAGGCGACACGACTTCCTCCTATCTTAAAAGATGTCGGTATCCGGTATTTCATGCCGTCACTTTGATTCCCTCTTTGACCGGCCTTAAGCCCAATGGTATGGATCCGGGCCTTTTGACGAATCACCGGAAGCGCATAAGCGCTGCCCTGGATACGAAAGGGGTTAAGCCGTTAGCAGCACGCTCAACTCTTGCGCTTTTTCCGCCGCAAGAGAGCCTTTTGCCTGTCCAATGGGAATGGTGCAAAATCCGAGCATTTTATAAAGCGGCAATAGTTCCGGCGCAGACCCTTTCAGGGCTGACAGATGTCGGCGGACGGTCGCCACATCCCCGCGAGCGATCGGACCGGTTAAACAGTTGGGGAATCCAACGCTCTCAATGTTCGCCAAGGCGCCCTTCAGCAGTGGCATGTAGGCTTTTATGCCATCAGCAGGGGTCTTGCCGAAGTTCCTCCACAGGTCGGTCGCCAACTTTTCGAGGGTGTAAAAATAATTAGCTGCCATGGTAGCAGCCGCATGATATAGCGTTTTGTCCTCGGAGGTGAGATAGACGATATCGCCTTCAAGCGCACGCGCTATACCGGTAAGCACGGATTTGACCGGCTCTTCGGCTTCGATGCCGAACGTTGATCCAGGCAGGCTCGATATCGCCTGTTCAACGTTCGCGAAGCTCAGACAAGGGTGGATCGAACCCACCAGGGCGCCCTGGTTTTTGGCGGCATCGAGGTATTCTACCGTACTGGCGCCGCTGCAATGCACAACCACCTGCCCCTGGCGCCATTTGAAGCTGGAACACACTTTAGAGATGAAGTCATCGGCGGTGGTAAGAAACACCATCTCTGCCGCATCTACTAATTCCTGGCCTTTATCGAATACCCTGCAGCCGCTCACCAATTTAGCAAAACGCTCGGATGCCGAAGGATTGATATCGGCGACTCCCAGCACATTATAGCCACGTGAACTCAGACAGACGCCGAAAGTTGTTCCGACAGGCCCAGCGCCGACGAATCCTAACGTTTGCATGATGGTCGCGCCTCCTCCGCCTTCCTTTCCATCTGGTGACCGCAATCTTTTGACTTCCTCCGCCGTTTCTCAGCCCGGAAACCACCCGAACATCGGAGCCATTGCTCAGAGTGATCTTTGCGTTAAAATTTTTGTTTTATTCTGTCTTGTTTTAGTAGACTCGTGTCTTACACTGTGATATTACGAAACCTGTTGGTCGGATGTCAAGAAAAAAATTAAATATGGAGACCAAAATCGTTTTGCCCGGAGGGAATTGGTCCCGGCGCTGATACGGCGCGCTCTCTCATGAAAGGGCTACCAAATCTGAGGTTAGATGAAGTAATATTGAGCCGCAGGTAAACGGCTCAAAGCCGGGGTCATGGAAGAAGGTTCAGTCCGAAGTTTTGAGACCGGCACATCGCAAGTAGGCTTGGTCTCTTCGGTTTCAGCGAAATCCGCTAGCGGGCGGCTGGTTGGGGAAAGTGGTGTGACCTGACATAGCGAAAGGCTCTGAGGGCCTTCTCGTGAAATGGGGAGACGATGGTAATGACCGTTACATCCAAAAAATCTAACTATTACCACATTGGCTCCCTGGCGCGGGGCATACAATTGCTCAAGCTCCTGGCCGTGCGCGGAACCATGTCGCTTTCCGAAATTTCAGGTGAGTTGGGAATTGATCGAAGCGGCTGTCACAGGTATCTGCTTACTTTTCGGGATTTAGGTTTGGTTACAAAAACTGAGAATTCCAAATACATTCTTACAACAGGGATTTTCGAGATTGCAGTCAGTTACCTGAACAGGCTTGGCTTGAGGCAGGGCATACGCCCATATATGGAGGAACTGGCAGAAACCTACAAGGAAGCCATAAACCTGGGCGTTAAGGACGGCAACGAGGTCGTATTTTTGGACAAAATTTCAAGCCGTCAGGATTACCGCGCTGAGATTTCAGTTGGCACCAGGCATCCTCTTTATTGCACTGCGCTTGGGAAAGCCTTAATCGCCTTTCGCCCTGATAAAGAGCAAAAGGAGTATCTGCGCGCAAATGAGTTCAAACGCTTCACCGCAACTACGATCTCAAACTCTCGGGATTTCGAAAAAGAGCTTCGCTTAATTCGTGAAAGAGGGTTTACAATAGATGATGGCGAATACCGGAGCGAACTAACCGGGGTGGGGGCTCCGATTCTTGATTCATCTGGCTATGCCGTTTTATCCATTAGCGTTGCAGGGCCGATTTCCCGTTTTTCGGAAGAAATCCTAATGCGTATTGCCTCTGATTTGAAAGACGTATGTTCACGTATTTCACAATTTACCGGCAAGTTGTAGAAAATGCTGCACGCAAATTCGAATAAATGCAGATAATCCCACTGTCGCTCAAATGTGCCTATCGAACCTGCGCAGTTTTCTTATCGAACATACCAAATGGCAGATTACCTTCAGCATCGAAAGGCAGCGGGCTTTCAGGCAGAATTAGCTGAAATTTGCCCTTATCAGCAACGGAATCCCAAATAGCGTGGGATATATAGAGGTGCTCCAATTCAAGGGTATTCTTAATCCACGCCAATCTAGCATATTTTGTATTAATAACGCCAGCATTGTAAATAGCATCCGCTATTGCATCATCATCTCGGTCATACGCTAATGGCACTCGTCCTTTTTCCGGCGTAGTACCAGTAACGCAGTTGACGCGCATTTTGTGAAAATCAATCTTCGACACTAAACGAGTAGACGTAAAATCGGCAAGGCCAATACCTATTGCGTTACCATGGGTGTCCTCAGTTAAATCTCTGACATAGATCCGCTTGAATTGTTGTGGACTAGGTTCTGGGGTAGCCTGATGGAATATTCTATTTATAACATTAGTATCCATGCCCGTTCCGCTAATAGCTTTACCCATTTCATCGACGATCAATACGTCGACATCATCGAAGGGTATACGAGCCATCATGCGCTTTGATTCACGCAAAAGTCTCATTTCTCCACTCAAAATATCATTGGGAAGGAAACCGTCAATAATTGCCGTTTCATCATAATGGTTTTCGACAATTCCAACTCCTGCAACAACAGGGACTTTACTCAGAATGATTTTTCCAAGATTAGTGACCACCTCTTCAAACCCGTGCTTCAAGATCAACCGGTGAGCAAGGGCGGCTCCTGCATGCTTTCCCATCCCAATCATCATTATCTTGTAGAGGCCACTTTCTATATTTCCTTTGAAATCGGTGTGGGCCTTTATTCTGTTGAGTACTATGACATGATCCGCGCGCGTAAAGTCACTCCCGATGAGGACCGAAGCGCCATACTTGTTCTGGCCTATGTCATCGGTTTCCATGGAGGAAAGTATCGGGGCATCGATTGTCTCCCGGTTGATGCCCAATGATTCCAGAACTTCCGTCTGTCCTTCATCTGTGGCGCCGCCATGGCTTCCCATCGCAGGGGCGACAAAAGGAACGGCCCCTATCAATTTCAGATTACGGACGATTTCTCTAATAACAGAAACCATGTCGCGAACGCCCCTGCTCCCTGCGGTGATGGCGACTCGGGCGCCCGGTTTGATTGCGCTCCCCAAATGCAGTTTATAGAATATATCTTGAATTGCTCTCGGGATGTCCGGAACTTTAGGGGCGTCAACATCCTGCCGGATCATGAGGATCTTTGGATATTCCATATATCTCCTCTCGCCATCAATTTAATCAGAAGCCTGGATTGCCAGGCTAAGCGGGGCCAACGAGCAATTGACTTCCGGGGGCAAACTTTACATTTCTCCCGTCTTCGGCTACGTAAGTCCGCAAGAATTTTCAGCGCCGTTTTTTCATTCTTGAGCCTCCTTTTTGTCGACTTACGATTGTTGTTGCGCTATGCAAGACAGGTATGTAGTATCATAATACAGTGGCCCTATGCACTGTCAACGATTTTTGGCATGGATTATTTTTCTCCAGCACTGTCTGCGTTCTCTGCGCTCTTCTTTTGCAAGTTCCAATCGATTTAGTGTAACAGCTTGCTCGTTTGTAATCCCGAATATTGATGGCCTGCAAGCCCGGGCCGACCATTGGCCAGATCAGACTGCGGTGGAGAGAGCGACGGCATGAAGAAGTCTGTCAGCTCAATTTTGAAACGCATACTACAGCTCTTCGATCAGCATGGACGTTCTGGTTGTTGATGATGATGGCGGCAAGACTGAATTCCAAGAGCGCGAAATCCAAGTTGATCCTGAAAACGTTGCTGAGACTTTTGCAGCGGCTCAAAAGTTCTTCAAGGAGTGTTCTTTGAAAACCTAATAATGGAAGCTATCAAGAGGAACAGCCATGCCGTACCGGGACAAATGCAAGAACAAGTCGCGAGGCCAAGTGATTCGCAACGGAGTGAAGAGGACTCAGCTATGGGACACCGGGGCAGAGGCCGTGAAGTGGGAAGTCGATCAACAAAGGCTTCCCTTACAAGAATTCTTAAACGGAATACCCACGGTATTTTCTCTGGCTGAATGGGCCGACGAGTATCTGACCTATGCCAAGGAAAAGTTTTCCAAGAAAAGCTATGACGAAAAGCGCATGGCCTTTCGGGAGTTTTTCAAATCAGTGAACTCAAAGCTCGAACCGGTCATGTTGACTGCCAGTATGATTTTGAAGCACTTTAACGTTCAGGCCAAGGTGCGAAGTGGTTATGCCGCCAATAAGGACCGCAAAAACCTGATTGCCGGATGGAATTGGGCTATCAAGTACATTCCGGGTTGGCCCAATGAAAACCCCTTTGCCGGGACCGACAAGCAGTCTGAGGTCGAAAGCCCAAGGTATATTCCTCCGCTGGATGATTTTTGGAAGGTATACGACTCGCTTCCGATGGACCAGGACAGGGTGATGCTTTTTGCCTACTTGCATACCGCGGCCAGGAGGGGTAAGCTTTTCGCGCTTAAATGGCATGAGGTCGATTTCGCAAAGAAGCGGCTCAAGTTGTGGACCCGTAAGCGCAAGGGCGGGAATCTTGAATTTGATTGGGTTCCCATCACCGACAAGCTATTTGAAAAGCTGAAGTGGTGGTACGAGAACCGAACCTTTCCAGACGCTCAAAATGTCTTTGCTTGTGAGAGCCAGGTTCCCAATCAACACAATCTTCGCAGCAAACCCTTTATGTTCAGGCAAAAGTGGATGCAGGAAATCTGCGCTCGGGCAGGAGTAAAACACTTTGGGATACACGCTATCCGGCGCCTGTCGGCTTCCAGTTTGGACGATGCGGGTTATCCCATCACAATCATCCAGGGTATCTTGCGTCACAAGAACGCAACACCACAGCGAAATATCTTCATAAACTCAGGGGCACTGCGAGTTGCCCTTGACGAGGCATTTAAAAGACCGCAGCCAGCAAAGACTGCGATAACCGCAAATGAAACGGGCCGATCAGATGCCTTGGCAGGGATTAATCGGCCCGTTCTTCGGGTACTTTCAGGGGGCAAAGCCCCACAAAAAGCCCCACGGTATATCTTAAGGACTTAGCTCGAATCGCTAAGTACCTGATTTAACTGGCGGGGTGGAAGGGACTTGAACCCTCGGCCTCCGGCGTGACAGGCCGGCGTTATAACCAACTTAACTACCACCCCTCTAGTCTTTAACTGTCATCTATAAGTTTTTATTTAAAGGTCAAAGAAGTTCCCGGTCAAATATTGAAACCAGGCGCCAAAACTTTTCGAATAGGCGGAACAGGGCTCGAACCTGTGACCCCCGGCTTGTAAGGCCGATGCTCTCCCAACTGAGCTACCCGCCCTCTGCGAGCTTCTCGAGCCGGCTAACCCAAAGTTCGAAGCCGCTTTCCGTGGGCTTCAAACTATCGCAGGCCCTGTGTCCCTTTCGACCCGGGAATGATCATTATCCGCCAAACAGGCGATGAATGTCAAGCGCTTTCGCCCTGCGGCGAGCCCGCGCGGGCGCAACATCTGCGTATCGGCTGGGATCAGCGGTTCGGCGTTACTCTAGCAGATCCTATGGGTACCGTATCTTTCCGGCAGGCTTAAAAGCTTTTTGCTTCAATGCGCGCGAATCTCACCTGCAGCCTTTTCCTTCGGCACTATGACCGGAGTCTCCTCCCGGGGCTCTTCAAACAGCTTTTCGGCTTCCTCAGGCGCCAGCGCGTGCTTGAGCACATCGTCCATATGCGTCATCAGTTCGATATTGATCTCCTGAAGAATCTTCGCCGGAATCTCCTTGAGGTCCTTGGCGTTTTCCTCCGGAATCAAAACAGTCTTGATGAGCGCCCGGTGGGCGGCAAGGATTTTTTCCTTCAACCCGCCTATGGGAAGCACCCGGCCTCTCAGAGTGATCTCGCCCGTCATTGCCACGTCGCTTCTCACGGGTATGCGGCTGAGGGCCGACACAATCGATGTCGCCATGGTAATGCCCGCGGAAGGGCCGTCTTTCGGGATGGCGCCTTCGGGAACATGAACATGGATGTCGAGGTTCTGGTGGAAATCGGGGTCGAGTTGGAGCTGTTTTGCGCGCGACCTGACATAGCTCAAGGCCGCCTGTGCCGATTCCTGCATGACCTCACCCAGTTTTCCGGTAATCGTCACCTTCCCCTTGCCGGGCATTATGGCGGTTTCAATACCCAGAATGTCGCCTCCAAATTCAGTCCAGGCGAGTCCCATCGCAAGGCCTATCTCATCCTTTTCCTCCGCGCGCCCGTAGTGGAACTGCGGGATTCCCAGGTATTCCTGGATATGGTTTTCAGTGAGCTCCACCCTGATCCCGGGGCCGTTGCGCACCACTTCCTTCGCCACCTTGCGGCACGCGGAGCCGATTTCGCGCTCGAGGTTGCGCACTCCGGCTTCCTTGGTGTAATGCCGGATAATATAGAGCAAAATCGCATCGCTGAAGTCGATATTGTCGGCGCCTATGCCGTTGGCGTTCGACTGCTTCTTGATCAAGAAGTTTCTCGCGATGTTGAGCTTGTCGAATTCGGTGTAGCCCGCAAGCTGAATGATTTCCATTCTGTCTCGAAGAGGAGCGGGAATGGAGTGCAGCGTATTGGCCGTCGTGATAAAGAAGACCTCCGACAGATCGTAATCCAAATCCAGATAGTGGTCGTTAAAGGCAAAATTCTGTTCCGGATCGAGCACTTCGAGCAGCGCAGCGGAGGGATCGCCACGGAAATCCATGCTCATCTTGTCGATCTCGTCGAGACAAAACACGGGATTGTTGCTCTTCACCTTCTTCAGGCTCTGGATGATCTTGCCTGGCAGCGCTCCGATATAAGTTCGCCTGTGGCCTCGAATTTCAGCTTCATCGCGCACGCCGCCGAGCGAGAGCCTTATGAAGTTGCGATTCATCGACCTTGCGATTGAGCGGGCAAGAGAAGTTTTGCCGACTCCCGGGGGGCCTACGAAGCACAAAATGGGGCCTTTTATCTTTTTGACAAGCGCCTGCACGGCGAGGTACTCGATGATTCTTTCCTTCGGCTTTTCCAGGCCGTAATGGTCCTCATCCAGTATCCGTGTGGCTTCATCTATGTCCAGCTTATCCTTGGTCTTTTCATACCAGGGCAGTGAAAGAATCCAATCGATGTAGTTGCGCACCACCGTGGCTTCTGCGCTCATCGGCGACATCAGCTTGAGTTTCTTGAACTCTGCCCGGACCTTGGCGGCCGCCTCACTGGAAAGTTTCTTTCTCTTTATGCGTTTTTCAATCTCTTCGAGTTCGGACTTGAAATCGTCCTTTTCACCCATCTCTTTTTGTATGGCGCGCATCTGTTCGTTGAGATAGTATTCTCGCTGGGTCTTTTCCATCTGCTTTTTGACCCGGCCCTTAATGCGCTCCTCGGTCTCGATGATCTCGATTTCAGACCTGATATGTCCGAACAGTTTCTCGATGCGCTGCAAAATGTTGAGGGTCTCGAGCAGTTTCTGCTTGGTCTCCAGCTTGAAAGGCATATAGGAAGCAACGGTGTCGGCCAGCCGGGACGCGTTGTCAATAGCGGCAACCGTATCCAGGATCTCCTGGGTGATTTTCTTGTTGTGCTTCGAATAAGCCTCAAAGGAAGACCTCACCCCGCGCATGAGGGCTTCGGCTTCGACGGATCTTTCTTCCGTTTCGTCGAGTATTTCAAGTTGAGCCATGAAATGATCGGGATGAGGAACAAAGCTGATTATCCTGGCGCGGTATTCACCTTCGACAAGCACCTTGACCGTTCCGTCCGGCAATCGAAGTATTTGTAAAATATTCGCCACCGTGCCCAGGCGATAGATGTCGCCTTCGCCCGGCGTATCAGTCTTGGCCTTTGTTTGTGCCGCTAGAAAAATCTTCTTGTCGGATCCCATGGCCTTTTCAAGGGCGTTTACAGATTTATCGCGTCCAACGAAAAGGGGAACCACCATCGACGGGAATACCACTATATCTCTGAGAGGCAGGAGAGGCATAACAAAAACACTACTCTGCAAGCCGTCTTTTGTGCGCGTTAATTTGAACATAAAAACTCCCGGTAGTGGGTGCGGTGGAGCTACCCCCTGCTCCCGAAACTAAAGACTGAAAACCGAAAACTCTTCATGCCGATTCCTGGTCCTCACCGCGGTAAAGGAGCAAAGGCTGCGCGCTCTTGGTGAGAACCTCCTCGTTTATGATGCATTCCTGAATCTCAGGATGGGACGGAAGATCGTACATGATGTCCAGCATGATGTTTTCCATGATGGATCTGAGTCCGCGTGCCCCGGATTTACGCCTGATGGCTTCCTTGGAAATCGACCTGAGGACGCCGTCATTGAAGCGCAACCGCACGTTTTCCAGTTCGAACAGCCGCTTATATTGTTTGACCAAAGCATTCTTCGGTTCAGTGAGAATACTGACCAGCTCGTCTTCGGTCAGTTCGCTGAGAGTAGCGATTACCGGCAGGCGGCCGACGAATTCCGGAATCATCCCGAACCGGAGTAGGTCTTCGGGCTGAACATGCCGCAGCACCTCCCCGATGCTCTTTTCTTCCTTGCTCCTGATTTCGGCGCCGAACCCCATTCCCTTCACCCCGATTCGCGCGCGAATTATGTTTTCCAGGTAATTGAAGGCGCCACCGCAAATGAAGAGTATGTTCGTTGTGTCAATCTTTATGAACTCCTGTTGCGGATGTTTGCGGCCCCCCTTTGGAGGCACGTTCGCCACGGTGCCTTCAAGGATCTTCAGAAGCGCCTGCTGGACGCCCTCCCCGGAGACATCCCGAGTGATGGAGGGGCTGTCGGATTTCTTGGCGATCTTGTCTATTTCATCGATATAAACTATTCCCCTGGATGCTTTTTCGATATCGTAGTCAGCCGCCTGGATCAGGCTTACCAGTATGTTTTCCACGTCCTCGCCGACGTAACCGGCCTCGGTGAGCGTGGTTGCATCCGCTATCGTAAAAGGCACGTTCAGGATGCGAGCCAGGGTTTGCGCAAGAAGGGTCTTGCCCGACCCCGTGGGACCAATCATGAGGATGTTGCTCTTCTGGAGCTCCACCTCATTCTTGTCGCCTTTTAGTTCAATGCGCTTGTAGTGGTTGTGGACAGCTACAGAGAGTACTTTTTTCGCCCTATCCTGGCCGATCACGTACTGGTCAAGAACCTGTTTGATGCCAACGGGCTTGGGAATCTGCGTAGCCCGCGCAGCTCCTTCCCTTTCGTATTCCTCGGCAATGATGTCATTGCAAAGCTCAACGCATTCGTCGCAGATATAGACCGTAGGACCGGCAATCAGTTTTTTGACTTCATCCTGACTTTTTCCACAAAAGGAACATCTGAGCTCCCCACCGCGGTCGTCACGTTTCCTGGCCATTAAGGTTCCTCCTTGCCCCGCACCTTCCTCAGAATCTTAAGTATTATATCGGGTCAATCCCGCTGTATTGTGAATCAATTTTTACTCAGGAACGGCAGGCGAAGGTATTATAACCACCGGGAGAGAATTAAGCTACTTCAAAAAAGCGCTGAGGCCGTGGGCAAAATCGCGTGATTTGCGGACCGCTTACCCTATGATCCGTTCCCCTTTTTGAAAGGAAGAACAATATAGAGCAAATTCCCGTCTGATTGAGGCTCGCAGTCCACCGTGCCGCCATGGATCTCGACCACATTTCTTACAAAACGAAGCCCGTGTCCACTCCCGGTTTCGGCCTTGTTGCCCGCACGAAAACCCTCATCGAAGACCTTCCGGCACTCTTCTTCGCTCAAGGGTTTGCCCGTTGTGAAAAAATTGAATCTCACGCCGGGTTTATCTTCTCCGAAAGCATTCTGTATAATTTGCCTGTTTAAACTAAAAAGCTTTTCGGATGATCCCATTTCGCTTTTGATTTCACCCGTGTACTTGATCGCATTCGAAAAGAAATTATCAAATACCTGCGATATTAGCCCCTTATCGACAAAGAGCGTTACCTGTTCGTCCGGTACGTTTTCAATCCGGTCGTCAACCGTTATGCCTCGTTTCTCAAACTGACCGACATACCGGTCGATAAGAGGCTTGATAATCTCAGTGCGGAAATTGCACGGCTGCTTCCTGAGCACGTAAGTCCCTTTTTGGAAATGATCTCTGCGGAAAAGGGTCTCCAGAAAAAGACTGGTGTGTTCATAATGTTGCCCAAGGGCGGAATACTCGTCCTTAAGTCCACGATTGGTCTCGTGGAGTATCTCAGCGGCCTCTTGCACAGACTGCGCGACGGCGCCGCATACAGAGGAGTCTTCTACCATTTTCAAAGCCAGGGTTTCTATCATTTCGTAGTTTTGAATCATTTTCTTTAGCCGGATCAGAAACAACTTATAGTAGAGATTGGGAGTGATGACGTTATGTTCAATATCCGATACAAGTTGATTTATGAACTTGATATGATCGATATTCTGCTGGACCAGCAGCTTCTGGTGGAGATTATATCCGATCCGATTCGTGTATTTTTCCAGGAAAAATTGTCTGCGTTCGTCAACCTTATTCTTCGGGAAAACCTCGAAAAGACCGAGGATGGAGCCGTGGCCGAAAAATGGAAGAGTGTCCACGAGCGCCTGGTTGCCTCGAATGGGGAAAAACCACGAATCTTCAGCCTCCACAGGTCGATCGACCGTAACAGCCCGATGGTTCCCCCGTTCATCGGCGGGGATAAGGCCCCTTCTGCTTGTGCAGACAAGTTCGAGTTGAGATCGCTTTGGCTCGATGACGTAAATCCTGCTGTCCACGCCAAAGAACTCTTTGGGCACGCTCGCGCAAATTTGATAAAGACATTCCAGCGAGGTGAATTCCTGAGCAAGGTCGAAGAAGGTTGCAAACGCCTCTTCCTGCGAACGCTCAAAGTCATAGAGCCTGTAGCTCTCCTTTTTTTCCTTGACCCTAAGAGCGATACAAAACGCCACTTCTTTCGGGGAAACCATGTCCCCTTCCTTGAAAACAGCACAGGATGCCGCTTCACCATTGATCATCATCGCTCACCAACGACCTCGTCAGCAAAATGTGACCTCTCCGGGCGTCGAGGGCAGCAAGCCGGGAAATCCGTCTTGGCGGAATTGCGTTTGTCAGGCATTTAGCCGGATCACGAGACTTGCAGGGATTTGAAATCAATGAATTCAAAGACTCTGTTGATCCCCCCGGAAAACCCGCTCTCTCGCTGCGCCCGGCGCTTCCGTTCAGGGCCTCAATGCTCGGCCCTAATGCGAATTAGCAATCCGTTCCCCATCCCCTCAAATCAAATCCATCAGTAGTGCTTACCAAATTACATCACTCTCTTACAAGCAGTTTAATTATTCTTAACACAAACGTCACGTGGCGGCACGCCGGCGATGGAGCGGACGCTTATCTTTTCCGCTCTCAAGAGATAGATTTACTGTTTTCCTGCACTCTCATGGATCTCATTCTTGCTTTACCGCTCCGGAGTCGGATATTTTGCGTCAAGCTTGGGATCTCCGCACGCATGCCGGCGCTCCGGATTGGAACAACTCCGGGAGATCTTTGAGGTAAAAATCATTAGAATGCGGATTCATTACGCGATAGACTATCATGGCTTAAAAGAGGTTTCTCCTGGAAAGTGTTACTTTATTGCCGGGATCAAGAGCCGCCGGGAGGATGTAAAATGGTTGATCTGCCCTGCTTGCCTATAATCGAAGCTGCTTTAACCATGTCAAACTGAGGCGGGACATTGATGATGGGTTTCGATATCTCCGATTTTAAGAAAGTCAGCGCCTTGGTTATAGGCGACGTAATGCTGGATCGTTATCTGTGGGGAAGAACAACCCGAATATCCCCTGAAGCTCCTGTCCCCGTTGTGAAAATCGAGAGCAGGAGCTACCGGCTCGGCGGAGCGGCGCTCGTAGCGGCCAACCTGGCCGCCTTGGGCTGTCGGGTGCTTCTTGTCGGGACTAAGGGGGCCGATGGTTCGGGGGAAAGACTCTCACACCTGCTGGCCGAAAACGGGATAGAGGACCATCTTTTTGCTCTCGCCCCACCACATCCCACTATCGTTAAAACGAGAGTCATGTCGCAGGGCCAGCAACTCCTCAGGCTTGACGAGGAGGAAACCGATGCGTTAGGTCCGGAAAGAGGAGCGCTGGCGGATCGAATCCGGGAACTCATCGCTGGGGTGAGTGTGGTGGTGCTCTCCGACTACGGGAAGGGGACCCTGGAAAATGCCTTATGCTCAGCCATCATCGATCACGCCGGACGCAGGCGCCTTCCCACCCTGGTAGACCCCAAAGGCAAAGACTGGACAAAATATAACGGCGCTACCTGTATCACCCCTAATACCGCCGAGCTCGAACTGGTCTCCGGGAGGCGCCTCAACAGCGAGGAGACTCTTCTGGATGCCGGTCTGGAGCTCGTAAAAGCTCTGCAAATCGACCGGCTTCTGGTTACTCGAGGCCCAAAGGGAATGGCGCTTTTTACGCGCAATGAGCCGCCTCTGCTCATTCCGACCCTGGATCTGGACGTATTTGATGTTTCCGGGGCAGGCGACACGGTAATAGCCACGGTGGCCGCCGGCATAGCAACCGGAATGGATTGGCCGGACGCTGCAAGATTGGCCAATACCGCCGCAGGGATCGTCGTGCGAAAGTTAGGGGCAAACCCAATTCGAGCGGAAGATCTGGCTATCGCCCTAAGACAGGGCCAAAACGGTACGCAGAGGAAAATCTGTGATGTCTCTTCAGCCAGGCTGACGGTCGAAGCATGGAAGGCCGGAGGAAACAGCATCGTCTTTACCAATGGATGTTTCGACCTTCTTCATGCCGGCCATATTCGGCTGCTCCATGCTGCCGCAGCTGAAGGAACGCGACTTGTCGTGGGGTTGAACTCGGACGGCTCGGTAAGGCGAATCAAAGGCGCGCATCGCCCGATACTGCCACAGCAGGATAGGGCGGCGCTGCTGGCCGCGCTTGCTTGCGTGGATTTGGTGATCCTCTTCGAAGAAGATACTCCGCTGTTGCTGATAGAGGCTTTGAAGCCGGACGTGCTCGTGAAAGGGGCAGATTACGCTCGCGAGGCCGTAGTGGGGCATGAACTTGTGGAAAAGTTTGGGGGCCGGGTCGTTCTGGTGCCCCTGGTAGAAAACCTGAGCACTACCGGAATTGTCGAGAGAGTAAAGAGCGGGTGAATTAAGAAAAACAAACCGGGTGAATGAGCGAGCGACAAACGACTCAAAGCCAAAACCCTGTCTCTAAAAGTTCGTCGGGGCTGGAAGCCCCTCCTACAAAAAATTACGAACTTTTCATGGTTTCCAGGGCGTCCCGACAGGGACATGAATTACTGTGCTGAATGGATGGGTAAATAGCAAGAAAATTACAGCTTTCCCGATTTGCCCCGGTCGCTGATTAACCAACTGACCCGCTTCCCGGTTTCGTATCTCTTGACCTGCAGGTTATAATTTTAATGGAAAGTAC
>Ga0326728_10009756_pt1 | contig 22882 bp, 22 predicted proteins | sample MB3enrmetagenome_FD_207602 | JGI IMG/M metagenome (GOLD analysis project Ga0326728, IMG submission 207602) | Lab enriched peat soil microbial communities from McLean, Ithaca, NY, United States - MB31MN | ecosystem: Environmental > Terrestrial > Soil > Wetlands > Peat | place: USA: New York... | reverse complement strand
GAGGGGACGCCGGAGGACTCGAGGGGACTGCGGCTTGGACCGAAACCGATGGAATTCTCGAACCCTAGCGACGAAAGACGAGCGACATCGACTACTTACCAAATGCCGCCCTCAAGGGTTCGGGACCCGCTCGCGCTGGCGTGGCCGAAGCTCGAGGGACCATTGTCGGGTGGACCTCCTTCGCGCGCAGCGGTGCCAGAACAGTTTCGTCATTTGCCCAACCGTTTCGGTTCGTCAACCCTGACCGGCGAGCGCTTGAAGGAGCTGGCCGCGCGCCACCCGAAGCCTCTGCCCAACCGTCACGATGACCTTCTGGGCCTCGGTGAGCGCCGTGTTGTACGCGTTGCCGCCAGGAGGATGATGCTGACTTGTCGAGAGGAAGTGGTTGGCAGTTCCGAGCTCGGCATAGAGGTCGTTGATGACTTCCTTCACCAAATCTTGGAGCACGGAGATCGCCCCCGCGCGCATCGCACGCCGAAACTGCTCGTCCGAGAAGGGGCAGCCGATCTTCGTCGCTTCGCACCGAGACGCCACCGCCAAGTTGAAGTCGATCTCGTCGATCAGCGCCTGGAGTGGACCGACGCCAACATCGACGGGCAAGGTCGCCAATGCCTGCGGATTCTTGTCACAGAACGCGAGCCACTGGTCTCTGTGTAGCTTCAACTCGGATGGCTGGAATCTTCGCCCGCGCGGATGTTTGTCGTTATACGCGTGGACCTCAGCGTGACACTCGAAACAGAGCGGGATCGCGTTATTGATGTCGTCGGGGCCCCCGTCCGCCTTTGGCAGCATGTGGTCCAGCTCGACCTTTGAGCCGCAGAAGCGATGGCACACGCAACATCGGCGGTGGCAGTGCGCGAGGAGCTTCTCCGCTTCTTTGGGGTCAAAGGCCATGAACGGATGATTCACATGGGCTCACGAACGTCAACGCCTGTTCGCTGGCGTCGAGGTCCGGAGCGTATGCGGTCCACGTTTCGTCGTGCACACGATGCGCTTGCGCGATCAGCGGAGCTTGCCTCTGCCCGCGGGCGTTCCGGCTGCGCGGCGAGCTATCGACGCAAAAAGGCTTGGCGACACAGCAGCCGCCCGTTGGCACAGCCATGGATGCCGATTCCTATGCCACCGCTGAACGCAACGGGGACGTAGCGCCGAGCGGGGACCGTCCACGGCAACGCTTGGAGTTATTGGGCCGAATGCATCACCGGCGAGCAGCGAGCCCGAGGTCGGGCATTTCGCAGGTCGCAATGTCAAGCCACGGTTGACACGATTGGCCGAGCTGGGAGAGGCTTGTTGCGATGGAAGCTCCGAGCGGGGATCCGTGCGGGTACTACGACGCCGACACCGTAACAGTGGCGGTTGACGAACAGCTCGTCGCGAAGGGCGACGGCTCCGCCGGACAGTTCGTGTTCATCGGGAGAAGCAGCTCGCATTTCACAACGACTTCCGGCGCGGATGGCTCGCTAGTTCGCAACACAATTCATGACCCCCGCAGACCCGTGCAAATCACGCTCCGGCGGTCCGCGCCGGGTAATACCGCTCTACGCAACATGCGAAACACCGGGCACGGTCGGGTGTGCATTCGGCAAAAAGACACGGGCGCAACGTTGGTTGATGCGGATGGGTGGGTGGAGAGTGATTCGCCGGCGGACATCGGGGTGGACGAACGTCTGTGGAATCTCACCGTGTGTTTCGAACAATGAGCCGATTCGGAATTCCTGAATTTACGGAGGGGACATGAACCAGCCTGCCATCGCTAACACGCTTCCTCAGCCACACATTGGAGGTGCTACCTACATCGTAGTGCCGAACGCCCAAGCGCTCGGCGACGGCCGATGGATCGGCAACGCGGTGGTCTGCTGGCGAGATGGTTCGTACGAAGTCGGCGCGTCGGGCTTGATCGAGAGCAGCAAGAAAGGCGCGGAAGCTCTCGCAGAGGCGAAGGCGTGGGGCAGATGGGCCGCCATCGAGAACGGAACCCTCAACAAGTCGCACCCCAAGCCGTAACCGGACGGTTGGTAAGTTCGCGACGAACGGCCAGCCCTAATGAAAAGGCGGCGTGGCATGCTACCGAGGGAGAAGCGACGCACGGTCAAGGCGCTGCGCCCGACTTTTTGCGAGCTCCGGTGCGTCTTCGCCGTCGACGATCGCCCCAATATCCACCCGGCTACTTCAGCCGTTGAATCGTCCAACCACCTCTTGGTGAACTCCGTCTCCTTGGGGCTGATGACGACTCCGACGAACAGCTTGCTGCTGCCCGTCTTCAGGGCCCGCTCGACGACCGCTGTAGGAGTCGTGGGGCCGTCGGTGAGGGCGGCGTTGATCAGAAGGGTGCCGTCGCTTGCGATCGCCATCGGCGCCCTGCTCAGCCTAGGGGACGAGCGACGAGATCGGCCAAGCGGCGGGCACGGCTCGCCGCCATGAGACATCGACCACTGCACGCCCTGGCTTCGGGGCGCTTGGCGATGAAAGTACGGCCGCAAACGCAGCAAAGCCGGGGCCCAGTTGTCGGGCCGCCGGGTGGCGAAGAGGGGGGCGGACAGGGGATGGTGGCCGGGGCGGCGGGGAGGGCCGCGGATGACGGCGCGGGGAGCGTGCGTGACGGGTCGTTCATCCCCTTCCTACAAACGGTGCGGCCGAATGATCAAACGGCGACGAGCGCACCCAAAGTGTGCGGACGGGCGTATCCTCGGCCACGATGCAGGGAGCGACTGTAGGTACACGCCACGCCGGGGGTAAGAAGGTGAAGCTCGAGCTTCAGATGGGCGCCCGCGTTCGTGGGCTCGCCGCCGAGGGGACCGCCACGGTGAAGTCCGTCGAATTTCACGGCTCGAACACGGCGGAGATGATCTTCGCCGACGCGAAACTCGCCCTGCACAACCGCATCGTTGACCGTGAGGACGAGCCGTCTGCCGAAGGCGTCGGAGCTGCTCGCCCGTGGTCGTTCGATGGCGACGGCGATAACTTCCGGCCCGCCTCCGAAGCGCGCCGCATTCAGCTCGCCTGTCTCTTCGACCCGCACGCCGCGATGACATCCTCGGTCAGCCAGAACGCGAAGACCCTCAAATTCCAAACTGCGACATTCGAGCGGGAGTAAGCGGATGCGTTTGCGGAGCGTTACGATCAAGAACTTCCGAGCGCTCGCCAACGTCACGGTCGAACTCGACGAGACGACGGTCCTCATCGGGGAAAACAACACTGGGAAGACCTCGTTCTTGGAGGCGCTGAAGCTCTGTCTCTCCCAAGGAGCGTCGCGGCGTGGTGACGCCTTCGACGACTACGATCACCACCTAGCATCGGACCAGAGCCAGGTTGGCGACGCAGGCGATACCGAGATCATCCTCCGATTCGCTGAGTCGAAGGTGGGCGAGTGGTCCAGTGACGTGGCCCAGGCGATCACGGAAGCGATTACGCTGGACGGAGACCTTCAGCAAGTCGTGCTCCGGGTGACGAGCGCCAAGGATCCTCAAACCGGAGAGATGACCGCGAAGTGGGAATTTCTCGATCCGAAGGGGAGCCCTCTCAGACCACGGCGACCGGCGGGCGTCGTGTTGCGTGACCTCCAGCAGCTCAAGCCCTTCTTCTACCTCTCCGCGGTGCGCGATGCGGCTCGCGAGTTCCAACCACGCTCGGCCTTCTGGGGACCGTTTCTTCGCAACCCAGCGATCCCTGACGATGTACGCAAGGAACTTGAGGCTGATCTTGATGCCCTGAACGCGAAGGTGATCGCCGCCGATGACAAGCTGAAGGACGTGAAGCAACGGCTTGAGAAGACCGGCGGCATCGTGTCAATCCGTTCGACCGACGCCATTGCGATCGAGGCCGTGCCAGGAAAGGCGCGCGACCTGCTCTCACGTGCACAGGTGAGCGTTTCCGGTCGGACCGGGGCTAGGCTTCCGATGACCCGCCACGGTGCAGGCACGCAGAGCCTGTCGGTGCTCTTTCTTTTCGAGTCGTTCCTGAACTCGATGCTGGAGAAAATCTACGGACCGGGCAGTGTCCCGATCGTTGCGGTCGAGGAGCCCGAAGCTCACCTTCATCCGGCGGCCTCGCGTGCACTCTGGAAGGCTATCTCGGACATGCCCGGGCAGAAGTTGGTTGCGACGCACTCGGGGGACCTGCTTGCGCGTGTGCCGCTGATGAGTGTCAGGCGTTTCTGCCATGACGCTGCTGGGATCACGGTTCGGCAACTCCGGCCGGGTACGCTCGACCAGGACGACGCGCGCAAGGTGGCCATGCACGTGAAGGCCACGCGCGGCGAGCTTCTCTTCGCGCGGAGCTGGCTGCTGGTTGAAGGAGCTACCGAAGTGTGGCTTTTCGAGGGCATAGCGGACCTGCTTGGGGTCGATCTTGAACGTGAGGGCGTTCGCATCGTTCAGTACGCGCAGGTTATGCCGGATCCGTTCATCCGCCTCGCCGATGACCTCGGCATTGGCTGGTTCTGCTTTTCTGATGGCGATCAGGACGGCCAGAAGTATCGGAAGGCTGCCGTAGCCCTCTTGAATGGCCGACCGGAGGCCGATCGCGTGTGCGCCCTCCCTGACGCCACCGTCGAGATTCACCTGTGCAATTCCGGATTCGGCCCGATCTACGAAAGGGAGGTTGCAGCTCAGAAGAGGGCGAGCATCACGAGCAAGCTTGGGGACGCGGACTATTGGGCGCAGGTTGTCTCCGCCGCGCCGAACCGTGGAAAGGAGGCTCGCGCGATCAAGGTCGTGGCGGACATGACCAAACGGGGTGCGGCTTCGGTGCCCCCCGTACTCAAGAGCGTCTTGGAGGCGGCGGTGCAGATCGCGAAAGGCTCGACCAGTGCCCCTTGACCTCTCCGCTCTGAACGCGAACCAACAGGCCGCAGTGGCTTGGGATGAGGGACCGCTGCTGGTCCTTGCGGGACCAGGCTCCGGCAAGACCAAAGTCTTGACAACGCGCATCGTTCGGCTCGTCTCCGAGTCTCCGGCGAAGCGTTTTCGGATCCTTGGCCTGACGTTCACCACCAAGGCCGCCGACGAGATGCGCTCGCGCATCGACACCATGATCACGGATGGACGTGATCGCGTGCAGCTCGGCACCTTCCACTCGTTTGCTGCGGACGTGCTCCGACAGCACGGTAGTCACGTGGGGTTCAAGCCCGATTTCGTGATCTTGAACCAGACGACGGATCGAGAAGCGGTCCTCCTGGACGCGATCCGCGAGTGCGCGCGCAACGGCATCGACACGGACGAAAATGATGTGAAGCTCTTGCCGTTCCTTGATCGACTCCTGGACCAGTGCACCCACTCCGAAGAGGTCAGAAATCGTGTTCGCGATCCCGACCTGGCCGACAAGGCTGCCGCCCTCTTTGCGCAGTACCGTGGAGAGCTGGAGAAGACGAACCGCCTCGACTTCCCGTGTCTCCTATCCAAGGCCATCGAGTTGCTGGAATCGAAACCCTCGGTGGCGCGCCTTCTCCGGACGACGTACACGCGCGTCTGCGTGGACGAGTTCCAAGACACGAACTACTCGCAGTACCGCTTCTTACGGGCCATTGTCGGTGCGTCGCCACCCGATCTGTTCGTCGTCGCTGACGATGACCAGATCATCTACCAGTGGAACGGGGCAAGCCCGGAGCGCCTCTCGGAGCTGCGCAACGACTACAAGATGGCGGTCGTCCAGCTACCGGCGAACTATCGCTGCCCGCCGGCCGTCATCGACCTGGCCAACAAGCTCATTCAGCACAACATCTCGCGGTCGGCGGAGAAGCAACCGCTCGTGGCGATCAAGCCCAACGACCGCGTTGATTCAGTTCGCATCGAACGCTTCGATGATGTCAGCGAAGAGATGACGTGGGTGGCGGCGGACATCGCGAGTCGAGGACCACAGGCACATAGCAAGTGCGTCCTGCTGGCGAGGACGAAGAAAACCCTGGAGGCGGCAGCGGCAGCGCTTTGGGCTGCGGGCGTGACGCCAGCTCTTCACGTTCGACGCGACGAGTTCGAGTCGGCAGCATTTCGATGGCTGCACAGCACTCTTCGGCTCGCTAATGCAAGAGGCGACCGCGAGCAGGTACGGCGCGTCTGCAAGGCGTTCTACACCATTGATGGGCTGGACCTTCGCGTCGAGCAGATCGCCGCTTCCGCTGCGGTGACGGGTGGCGACCTGCTACGCGCGTGGTTCGAGGAGGCGCTCGCAAGGGAGGCCATCTCAGACTTGTCGCGGGAGTTTCTGACCGCCTTGCGTACGCGGATTGTCAGCCGGCTCGACTTCCAGGGCTTCATCAACATCTCTCTCGACTGGTTCCGTCGCTTGCACGCCGACGAGGCACGCGACCAGGAGGCTCTAGGCGACTTCGAGGCGGAGGAGGCGACGTGGCGCGAGCTAGTGCAAGCGATTGGGGACCGCCTCGGTGAGAGCATGACGCTGGAAGCTTTTCTTCACGAGATGGATCTCGCACCAAAGGTCCCTCCACCGCCGCCAAATGCGACGCGCTGCCTGACTATCCACAGCTCGAAGGGCATGGAGTTCGAGCACGTGTACGTCGTGGCCCTCGTTGAGGACGAACTACCGTCATTTCAGGCCGTGAAGAAGGGCGACGACAGCCGAGAGCTTCAGGAGGAACGTCGCAACTGCTTCGTAGCGATCACGCGCGCACAGGAGTCGCTGACCCTCACGTACGCGGGCAAGTATCGGGGTTGGAGCAAGCATCCGTCGCGGTTCTTGTACGAGATGGGCCTGCTCGGTGAGGATAGCGAGCCATCCTGAATGGGGAGAGACGATGGACGAGGATCTGCTTGCGAGAATCAAGAACACCCTTCTCGTCATCTTGAAGACGCGCGAGGAGGTTACTGCCGTCGCGGTGCTCGCCGGCGCCACGGGCTGGGAAGTCAATTCAGTGGTGGGCGACCACTACGACCGAGAGGAGCTGTGGGGCGCTCGCATTTTCCTCCCAGCCCAGACTCATTTTCGACAGTGGGCGTTGCAGACCCATGTGATTTTGAGTGGTTGCAGCGCTGGCACGGGACTTTGGCACTACAGGGCGAGCTCCCCGACTGGCATCTGTCGTGGCTCGGCGCCGAGTGGCGTGACGACCGATGGCGGACGCACGCCGGCGGCGGAGAAGGCCTCGAACGCGCTTCGCCGCAATTCGGTGCGCAACCGATAGCGCTGGCCGTCGAGCGTGAGCTCGACCGCCTTGACCTCGTCGAGATCGCGCATCAGGTCGGGCCACGCCACGTCGACGCCGCGTTCGTCGAGTCGCCGCTGCAAGTCGACCTCGAGCCGCAGCGCGAGGAAGCAGCCGACGATATGACCGACAGTCGTGTCGTCGCGATGATGGAAGACTGGCCGCACATCGAGCGTGCTTTTGGTTTCGCGAAATGCGCGCTCCACACGCCACAGACTCTTGTATGCGAGCGCGACGTCCTCGGTCGGCAGGTCGGTGCTCGTGCGCAGTACGAACTTGCCGTCGAGCCGAGCATCGCGCTCGATCGCGTCGTGGTCGATCGAGACTGAGCCCTTCTGTAGGCGCAGGAAGCGCTTGAAACCGACATTGCCGATGACGGTCTTGGGGCCGTGCGACAGCGCCTGCTGGAGCTTGGCGACGATCGCCTCTCGCGCCACGGCGTCCTTCTTGGCCTCGAGCGGGTTGCGGCAGACCACGTAGCGGCGATCGTCGACGATGACCTGCTTGACCTCGAGGTTGTCCTTGTCGCCGACCTGGTGGAAGCGACCGGCACGCGACAGCACCTGGTCGGTCACCTCCTTCTGCTGGCGCATCTTGCAGCCGAGGATGAAGTCGAACGGTGCCTGGGCGTGCCCCTCGAGCAGCGCGATGCTGTCCTTGCTGATCATGCCGCGGTCGGCCACGACAGTGACGCGGCCGATGCGGAAGCGCTCGCGCAGCTTCTTGATCGTCGCCACGAACGAGACCGTGTCGGCGGTGTTGCCCGGCAGCATGTCCCACGCGATCGGCCAACCGTGACGGTCCACTGCCAAGCAGATCATCACCTGGGGGCAGTCCGGCATGCGATCGCGCGAGTAGCCGCGACGACGCAGCGCGGTCTCTTCGGATCGGTAGATGTAGGTACTCGTCGTGTCGATGAAGACCAGGTCGAGCGCCTGCGAGAACAGATCGCGGTCGCGCATGAACAGCGACCTCTCGAGATCGTCGCGCACCTGCGAGAGCCAGCCGACCGTGCGGTACATGTGCTGAAGCTCGATGGTGTCGAAGCCGCGGCACTCGACGGTGCGCACCCACGAGGAGCCTTGCAGATCGCTGCCCGGCACCGGCGACAGCCGCTGCAGCGCAAGCGCGAAGGCGACGCGCTCAGGGTCGAACTCGAAGTGGCGACCGCGCGCCAGATCGCCAAGCACAGCATCGACGCCTTGCTGCTGCCAGAGCCGCTCGAACACGAGCGCAGGTCCCCAGCTGCGCGCCGCGTGCGCCTGAACGCCTTCGGTGCGCACCTTCTCGACGACGCGAAGCCGATCGCTGAACTTCGCGAGCGACACCAGCAGTCCGTCGAGCGCGCCTTCGGCCACAAGCTGGTCGCGACGGCCGAGCGTGGCCACGACGCGCTGCCGAACGTGCCTGCCTTCACGGCGCGACTCAACGATCTGGAGGTACTCGCGAGCGCCATCAGCACCTCCACTACGTTTCACCCGCACGAACACGACGGCACATTCGACGATACTGACGCGCTACGCAACATCGAAGATCGACGGCGTGGCACTACATTTCGCCTCCGATCCGCTTTGGCGATGCGCAAGTCGCCGACATCGCTGTGGTCACGATTCGTGAAGCGCGTCTCACTGTCGAAAATGAGCCAGAGCTATGCACGTGTGCCCGACTCGGAGCGAAGGCAGATCGAGAGGGTAATCTGCGACACGTTGAACGAGGTGACGCGGTCACAGGAGCATCGGTTCTGCTGGATCGAGATCGTGCCCCAGCTTGTCGATCACCTTTCCGACGCACAGGCCGAGCTGGTTCTCTGGGTCAGGGAGACCTGGCCGAAGGCGTTGGCTCGCAAGAACGTCAAGGAACCGGCCGACGACGAGATCCCGTTCTAGGGAGGGGGGGGAGTGTTTGTCAGCGACGTGGGCCTTTGTCGATGAATACGGCGGTTGTCGCGGTTCAAGGCAAAGTGAGCGATTTCCCCGGTGTTTTTGATGGAATCCACGTGACTCTTAATCCGTACGTTGCCGCCTACGCTCCTTGGCTCGGAAGTTCGACGCCGCACGACTCTGCATAAATTTGGAACGCGGATGGCCGAAGGAGCCCGGACAGGGAGGACGATTCCCGGTCCGCGGCTCGCATTTCAGTCTGTTTCGCTGCGGCCAAGGGCATGTGCTGGTGTGATTGGTGACCTGCTGAGGACTCGAACCTCAACCTCCCCCTTCACCAACAGGTCTCCGAAGACACCTGCTCGTGGAGGGGGACGCTCTGCCGTTAAGCTAGCAAGCCAGCAACAATTCTATCGGCCTCCGGCTTGGAGAGCGAGTAGGCCGTTTGGAGGAACCCCGACTGCGCGAGGGCGAGCCGCTTGGGATTCTCGCGGAGCCTCCCCCCTAGGTCGGCCGTCTGCTCCTTCGCAATCACCGCGAGTTGTTCGTCGCTCGGCCGGGCTGTTTCACAGAGTTCGCGGGCGATCGTCTTCGCGCTTCGCGTGAACAGGACAAAGTCGTCGAAGCTAGTCTGGTCGTAGGAGTTCGGCGCCGCAAGCTTGCAAAGGGTGAGATCCGATGCCGTTCGGGCGCGAAGGTCCGGGTCTACACCGCGCTTCCGCACGTTCTCCCGGGCGTCGGGATGCATCGTTGCGTTGCGGATCGTCCGATAGTGCTGGCAGAGGGCGAAGGAGAGTGTGGCCTTGAGCCCGACGGCACGAGCAATCTTTGTCAGCCGATCGGCATCGTCCGTCATGTCCCATTCCTCGCCGCGTGGGTGCTGCTCCTGGAGACTGATGAGGAACTCCTCAAGGCGTTGATGCACGGTCACGACGTACATGCGAGCTATGTGGGGGCGGAGCGCTGGTACGTCGACCTTGTTTACACGAATGCCGTGCTGCTGCGACAGGTTCCCAATGAACGTTTGGTGGTCGTGGGACATGCTCGCGCGTTCGATCAGGTCACGCGTGGCGAGCTCGATGCATTCGCAAAGCGCGTCGAGCTCACCGAGTTGCTGTGTCAGCGCGCGCTCGCACGGAAAACGGAAGGTCATGCTATCCAGTATCCCTTGCGCAGCATGATCGCGTCCCCGACATCGCGCCAGCCCGACTGAAGCGGAGCGCGGGAACTACTTCGACGAGCTGCTCGCGTGCATCATCGTCGATGACGAGGTTCTCGTCATCACAGGCTTCGTTCCAGCCAGAAACCCGGTCGGCGCTTCGCGTGCGCAATAGCGATGACCCCGACCGCGCTACCCTCCGCGCGAAGAACGCGACGCACGGGCAGCGCGTCAGGACCTTGCGCCGGTAGGGCCTGTCGGCTCGCGAGAGCGGGCACGACAACGGAGCATCGTGGATCTCGTCGAACGCCGTGTCCACGAGCGCGACCAGGTCGACGACCAGCCCAGTTCGCTTCGCCTAGTACCACCGGGCCGCCGCAGCGAGTTCCTCCTCGGCCTCGGCGAGGACACGCAGCGTCCTCACGTGCGGCCGAGCCTCTTCAGGATGCGGGGCGCGTGCTTCGGTGGACTGTTGACGCTCGCAATGATCGCCGAGGCGAGCTGAAGCCGCTCGTCTTCTGGAAGCGCAAGCACGTCCTGCAGGAGCGTGTGGGAACGCTCGGTCATGCCGCAAGTTTGGCGCGACGCGCTCAAGGGGACCGTCGGGGCACACGATGAGAAGCGGGCTGACTCGCTCTCGCTAGCCGCCGGCCCGGCCTTGCCCCATCCTTGCCACGCCATGGGAGCACTCGCGAGGAATCGGGCGGACGCGCGAGGAAGGAACGCAGTTAGAAAAAGCGAGGGGAATCGAACCGTTGGACGAAAAAGACAGCGTTGTCGCCTAGTTACAGACTGCAAGACATTTGAGTTCGATCCCCGTTAGCCCCACCGTTTTCTGCTGAGATTACGACATGTTGCGCCAGGGACCCCGGATTCTTGCCAAACGTAAGGCCGCGAGAAAGCACAATGGATCCTCCAACGACGCAGCGCAGCATGACCTCGCGGCTGGTAGCGATCTCGATGAACCGGAGCGTTCGATCTGGCAATCCTTCGCGGAGTGGCGAACTGTTTAATGAACCCGACGAACAAATCGGCGGGACCGAATCGCTGCTCTTTCGCCAAATCGCTTGCACGCAGGCAGAGTACTCATCAAATCTTGTGGACGAGCCCAAGATACCTCATATCTCGTCGAGGTCAACGGGACGAAGTTTGCCCGTCGTAGCGTCGTAGGTCACGATTGCGACCCCGCCGTGCACGCGCAGCTTTGGCGGCTGGTCGGAGTCAAGTGCCTCAATAAGCTTCAGGAATGCGAAGGCAGCTGTCTCCAGTTCCTCCTGGCTTGCACGGTTCGGCACGAGCAACTTGATGAGGCCAGACTGTCCCCGAACCATCAGAGAGAAGACCGGGGAGTATCGATCATGTGGCGCGAGCTTCTTGGATCCTGATGCGGCAAGTATGGTCGGCGCCTTGGTGAAGCGTGTCCCCAAACGACCAATCGCCTTCTTGAGGGCTTGATAATGGTCCTTCCCGGCCTCTTTCATGAAACCGTCCAAGTAAGCCTTCGATGCGAAAGCGAAGATCACCGCTACAGTGGTGGGGAGCAGCCACTCCACTCCGGCTTGTGCTCCACCTCCCTCGCGATCGACTTTCAGCGAGATATGTTCGCGCGCCACCACGTCCACGAACTCGCGCAGATCATCGTCGGGCAGCGTCTTCGGGTATCGAACTAGAAGTTCAAAATGTGCGCTTGGCATGTGCATCACTGTCCATACTGAGCTAGACTTTCAGAGGTCTAGCTCGGTCGTCGTTCCTGCGACTTGGAAGCGGTCACGCGAAAGAGTAGCGATTCGGTCCCGCCGATTTGTTCGTCAAGCTCGTGGAACGGTTGGCCATTCCGCCAAAGAACGCGTGATCGGAATGCCGCGGTTCGTCGGGATCGGTTCCAGCCAGGGACGTGCACCGTCGACTAGCTTCCCGAACGTCAGGCGGTATGACGCGTACAATGACGCGCATTTACGCAGCGACAGACGGGCGTACCCGCAGGGCATGTTCAAGCCCGATGACGCGTGGATCTCGCAGGGAGCCAGCACAGCGCGAGCGCTTGGGCGCGATCATAGTCTTCGAGATCGTCGACCATCGACTCGCTCCCGCAAAGAGAAAACGGCAGGACAATACGACGAGCTACCGAGCTCGTGCAAGAGGTTCACTCCGCGCTACACGACGTGACGCACCCTCTAGGCGTCGCATGGGCGGTGGAGATCCTCGCCCCATCGGGGGACCTGCCGACGGTCTGCCTTCCACACGTCTTTGGTGACATGGTTACGATATAGTGACAAACACGAAACATCGGGACAGTCTGAACGGCAGGGACTAATGCGTTATCCACATGCAGCTAAGCCGTTGAACATACTGATTTTATCCGCCATCCGCCTAAGCTCGCGGGCGCTCATGGCTAGGACGCGGCAGCCAAGACAATAGTAACAACTTCCGCAACATAGACCACTATCAAAACTGGCGCATGGGCATAAATGTGGTCTGGGGGCGCGGAACTATCGGATAAGTATGGGCAAACTCCATCCGCTCCCATCATTTCCGGATGTTTGATCGAAATTTCTCTGTCAAGACGGAGAGGACATGCTAGATGTCCCCCTTTTGTTTGAGAAGCCCAGCTGATGCAGTAATCCGGTGCGATTTCAATGGTTTGCCATATCAGGCTCGGTCCGCGACTACCGCCGTCTCGCCCGCGCTACCCTCGTCACAGGCCATTTCGGTCGTAATGTCGACATGGTAGCATGCTAGCTAAACTGAGAAGGCTCCGATGACAATCATTACCGGGCGCATTGGCGTCAACGTGCGCGAGCACATGAGGCTCGTTGCAACGCGGCTATACGACAAAAATGAGGTCGCGATCCGTGAGCTGGTACAGAACGCCTACGATGCGGTGAAGAAGGTTCGCGAATGGACGGGCGATGGAAGCGGCACGCAGAATGACGTACAGAACGCCTACGATGCCGTGAAGAAGGTTCGCTCTCGGAGGGATCGATCGCCCGGGCGGATCGACCTTCGGACCGATGCGAGAAACTCCATACTCGAGGTCTTCGACGATGGGGTGGGCATGGACGAGCGGGAACTGGAGCACTTTCTTTCTACCGTTGGCGAGTCCTCGAAGCGACTGGCAGACGAGCCGACGATCGGCGAGTTCGGCATCGGCTTCTTTTCTGCGTTCATGATCGCGGACAACATCGAGGTGACTACGCGCAAGGGGAAGGAGGGCGAAACCCTTGTCTGGAAGTCGGTCGATAAAGACCAGTATTCGATCGAGCGTGCCATCGACGGCGACTTTGCCCCGGGCACGCGCGTGAGGCTTTACCTCTGCTCGAACGCTGCCGATTTCGGGGGAGTTGAGAAGATTAAGCGCATTATATCGAGGTATTGCAACTATCTCGACTGTCCTATCCACGTGAACGACTCCAAAGAGCCGCACAACACCCGTAGATTCCTGTGGGAACTATCGGATAAGCCCGCGCAGGGCCGCTGGCTGCGGGAGCTTCTCGGATTCGATCCGCCCTTTTGGCACCTGGGCCGCAACGAGTCCGGGGACGACACCACCCAATTCTGTATGTATCTCGCGGAGGAGGAGGCGCACCAGCACCTCTTCAGCAGGCGCATGTTCGTTGCCGACAACGTGAACCTCATCGACGATCTCAAGTTCGTCGGCGTGATCCTCGATTCGCCGAGCCTGCTTCTTACGCTGGATCGCGGCAACGTGAAGTGGGACGACAACACGCGCGCTCTGATGAGTTCGATCTCGTCGACCATCGAGCAATGGCTGCCACGGCTTGCAGCCGCGAACGGAACGGACAAGCGCCTGGCCCGGATCGGCAAGCGGCACCAACAGACATTTCGGCATATATGCCTGAACAATAGGGATGCGAGCAAGCGTCTGCACGCGCTTACCTACTTCGACGTGGCGGGTACCAATGAGCAGATGACTGTCCCGCAGTATGTCGACCGGTCCTCCACTAGGACGCAGGTCTTCTACGTCCTCGCGGGTCACGACGGGCGGGCGCACTCGCTGCAGACATCATACTATAGGCAACAGGGGATTCCGATCCTTCGGGTGGCGGACCACGACGACGAAGAAGTTCTGCGGAGGATCTGCACGTCGCTGGACCTGGACCTTACGGCCCTGGGCAGCCGGTGTACAATGGCTGACGCAGAGGAGAGCGACAACGTCGCGTTCGAGCACTTGGCCAATACCATGGGGGCGGTCCTGTCGAAACGGATCAAGCTGAGGGCGGGGCCCTCCCACGTGCCGCTCTTCTCGGAAGGGGACTCCCTCGTCCTCAATCCCAGGAATCCCTTTCTTATCGAGCTGAGCACGCTTCGGGTCGCTCCCGAGGACCACCGGCAGCTGCTGCAATCGCTGTATGAGGTCTTCGAATCGCTCGATTCCGTGGAACTGTCCGAGAGGGCGGAAGGGGTGCTCATCCGGAGCGTCATGCGGGCCTTCGAGCACTGGAGGGTCGCCTTCACCGCGTTACAGCAGGCCGGCGCGCGCTTGCGCCGGCTAGAAGAGCCTTGGTGGCAACCCGGTCAGATTGGGGGGCACCTCTCTGACACGCGCGCAGGCCGCAAGACGACGTGCTTTCTGGCGTTCCCTTTCCAGCCGAGCTACGAGGATTTCAAGCTGATCGTCCGCTCGACCTGTCAAGAATATGGCGTCATCGCTACCAGCGCCGAGGCAATCGACACCAGGCCGCTCCTCGAGAAGGTCTGCGCGTGCATCCAAGCTTGTGACCTCGCGATCGTGGACATCACGGAGAACAATCCGAATGTCCTGTTCGAGTTCGGTCTTCTGATGGCAAGACGGAAGCCGGTCGTGATCACTCGAAGCAAGAAGGTGGCGGCGGTTGGAAGCATTTCGGTGCCTGCAGACATCGTCAGCATCGAGCGTATCGAGTATGAGAACTTCGCCTCCGACTTGCGAGGCAAGCTCGACAACCTCTTTTCGAGACTCGTCGGCTCCCGTGCGCCGTAATCCATCGCCGGCTCAGAAGGCAGCGAGCCGGAGGAACCTGAGCGGTCACGAAGGGCCGAAAACTCCGGAAGGCCGCCAGCAATCGTCGCTAAACGGCAGGAAGAATGATGGGCGTCTCGGCGCCGACGGGAAACGCCGGAAGCCACCCGGACCGCGGACCGCCAAACGATTGGCCTTGGCGATCGACAGAAGATTCGGACTTAAGGCAGAAAGCTACTACGCGCAGGCCGGATGCGTCACGTGTTCCCAGGCGTGTAGGTGGCCCAGCTTTTCGACGCGGACGCCGGCGCGCCGACTGCCGCTGCTATGCCTCGGCGAGGTGATCGCACAACAACCATCCTCCTGTTTCTATCACTTCGAAGGGCGTTGCCTTGCGACGTACGGAGTCGAAGGCGCAAGGGTAGACGCGTGTGTGCTGGATCCGGATTTTCTCAATGCCGTGTACGGCGGCACGCCGTCCGCGGCCGAGCGAGCCGAGCTGGCCCATCGCACACGAATCTTCGGTTTGGCAAATGAAGGGAGGCATTACCTCCGGCGTGGTCTCGATGGAGAAGGTCAAGTCCTGTTACCGCGCGCCGCAAGGGCTCTGGCCGAGGTCGAGCTCTGGCGGAGACGTGCGCCCCGATGCCGCTATCCCTAGAATCTCCGAGGGCGGCTATCGCGTGCTGTCCCGAAACCCATCCGTCCGCGATTTTCGCACGATCCCGGGTGTACGGCCAGGCTGGAAATGGGTCCGTCCGGCGGGCATTCTACGGGCGCGTCAATGCTCCCAGTGACGGTCCAGTCTCTCATCGCGATGGTTGCGTACGCAATCAACGAGCGGATGGCCCGTAGGGTCGAGTACCTCCAGGAGGAGGTTCGCGTGCTCCGGGAGATGCTCCTAACGAAGACCGGTAGGCCCCGAATCACGTTCACCGACGACCAACGACTGCGGCTTGCGCTCAAGGGCAAGGCCCTGACGCCCGAGGAACGGAGCTCGTGTTGCCAGATTGTGCGACCCGACACGCTTCTGAAATGGTTCCGGCAGCTCGCGGCCAAGAAATACGACAGCTCGGCGCAGCGCCGCAGGCCCGGTCGACCTCGCAAGGCGAGCGATATCCGCGCGCTCGTCGTCCGATTCGCTGCTGAAAACCTCGGCTGGGGCTACACGAAAATCCGCGACGCTTTGCACGGGCTCGGGATCGAGATTGGCCGTACGACAGTCGCAACCATTCTCGCGGACGCCGGAATCGAGCCCGCGCCGGAGCGACGCCGAAAGCGAACCTGGAAGCAATTCGTTACGAGCCATTGGCAAACGCTTTACGCTTGCGATTTCTTCGCAGTCGAGACCCTTGGCGTGTTCGGCACGGTCAGGATCATGGTCTTCTTCGTCATCGAACTAAAGTCTCGCGCGGTCCACATTGCGGGGATTCGAATCGATCCGGACGGCGCTTGGATGACGCAGATCGCTCGCAACTTGCTCGATCCGGACGTGGGCTTCCTCCGCAACGCGACCCATCTCATCCACGATCGGGACCCGCTGTACACGAAGGCGTGGACGGTGATTTTGGAGTCGAGGGGCATCAAGTCGGTGCCGATTCCAGCAAGGAGTCCGAACTGCACCCCCCATGCAGAGAGATTCGTCAAAACCGTCAGGACCGAGTGCCTCGACAACTTCCTTGTTTTTGGAGAGCGTCATCTGCGGCACCTGCTCAGCGAATTCGTCGCCCACTATCACACCGAGCGGTATCACCAAGGCATCGGCGGCCAGCTGATCCGGCCGAGGCCGTCTCCGAGCAATGACCCCTCGCCGCTCGCAACGATTCAGTGCCGTTCGCGTCTGGGAGGACTCCTGAGCTTCTATCATCGTGAGGCGGCGTGAAGCGCCCGGATTGTTTTCGGGACGGTACGGGTTCCGGCGCTTCGTCGTACGCAGGTCCATGCCTAGGAACTACGGATCTAGGCACACGATCGTCAAGTCCGAATACCACGCGCGTGTGCCTATGCGTCTCAAGCTTCGGACGGCGCTAAGTCCGCGAGATTGCTGTGGCGAGCGCCTTCGCGCGAGGGAAAAGTTTCAAAGTCGGGCGAGAACTGTTGAACCCTGGCAGGTGGAGTCATGCCCAAGTGCCATTCTCAGGTAGCAATGGCAGCCAATTTGGCCGCAAGCAGGTGCAGTGACAAATGTCTGGACGGGACAAGGCCCCCGTGACGACGTCGTCCAACCATCACCCGATATCCGGCAGTCGCCTCGGCGTCGGGATCTCAGAGATAGTGCGGTAGAGCTTCTTCGCCAATTCCAGACGACCATCCGTGGTCTTTTCCGGCTTGCGTCGTTCGGTCTCACCCCATGGATCCCGGAATCCCTCCTCGCGAAGAAACGCCGCGGTCGCTGCGAGCTCTAGCACGATCGAATCGACACCAATGGCAACATTCGTCAGCATCGATCGCTGAGCATTGTTGCTTTGGACGGTGGTCGTAAACACCGAATAGAAGCCGCCCCATGATGCGGGTTTCACGTCCTCCGCGATGAGGCCGAGCAGCGCTGCGTCTCGAGTCGCTGTCGCTAGGGTCTCGCTGTACGGACCATAGTGTCGATACTGAAATTCAAAACCTTCACCGAGGCCAGTCAGTTCGAGAAGGTACGCGAGCTTTTGGAGCCTGGTTCGCCCCACGACCGTTCCGCCCGCGTCCGCGATGATGTCGGCGGCGTTCTGGGGATCCCGCTTCTTAGTTGGTTCGCTCACTTGCCACCTCACTCACAGCTTTATCAACGACTTTGTGCATGTGCTGGTCATCCCTGGGAATGTATATGCGCCACAGTTCCAGCGGCTTTATGGCACGAATCACGGCTGAGCGAGTGCGGAGATCCACCAGCTGGTTCTGAAGCGGTTCCCGGATACGGATCTGGTTGAGCGGTCCTTCCGCTTCCTGCAACTCTTTGTAAGGATTTCGCGAAGCCTTGTCGATGAGGAGCTTGTGGCTCTCTGTGGGATTGTCCAAAAGCCACGATTGGAGCCGATCGACGACTTTCGCGGAGAGTTGTGCTGAAAGCGCTTCGGCGTCGTCCGTCCCCGCGGTCGAAAGCATCTGGCTGACGAGCGTACGCACGTCGAAGCAACGATATAGGCGTCGATCCCTAAGTCGCTGCGCGAGATCGGAAATGATGATATCCTTCCCCTCCACGAGCAAGGGAAGCGCGCCCCACACGGTGGTGTCGTCGAGTGACAGGTAAAGCGAGTTGTCGTCGGGATCTTTGGCAAAGTTCACAAGCGGGTGATTATTCGGCAGGCCGGTCAGGTCGCCCTGATCGTCTCGCACGCGCCCGACAACCCGCAGAAGTAGCTCGGTGAAGAGCTTCTCAACGCCTCGCGTCGCTTTATGAAAGTATACCGTCTCGTAGAGCTGGAAGAGGCCAAGCACGTAGGTTTCGGCGGCGGCGACGGCCTTCGACCCGAGAACGAAGGTCTCGACAGGATCAAGGGGCTTGTCATCGACTCCTCGAGGAATGCTCCCGACCTCCAAGTTGGCGAGCAGCCAAGTGAAGTCGATCGCACCGTGCCCCGTCCCCGTCATCAGCCGATCCCGCTGCATGTAGTCGAGGCGATCCGCGTCGAACTGGCTCGAAACAACGGCCTCATACATGTTGCTGGGGCAGCTGCGGGCGATCACGGCGGCTGTGTCATTCGGAAAGCCACTTCCAAGCGAGCCCAGCGCTTCGGCAATCTCGCCCTCGCGGATCAACCGATCGCTCATTTGCTCGTGCGTCGCCATTCTGAGGCTAAGTCGCTTCCCGACAGCCTCGAAAGCATGACTGAAGGGCCCGTGGCCAACGTCGTGGAGCAAGGCTGCCGCGAGCACGACGTTCGCCTTCGACTGTTCGATGGCAGTACCCTTGATGTGTCCGATGATCTGGACGAGCTGGCGTCCGATGTGAAACGTTCCGATGCAGTGGGCAAAACGAGTATGGGTGGCGCCTGGATACACCATCTCCGAGAACCCGAGCTGCTTCACTCGGCGCAGCCGCTGAAACGGTCTCGTCTGAATCGCCCGCCAAAGAGCTTGGTCGAGCTCCGTTCGCTGGAACTCGATGAGCCCGTGCAGAGGGTCACGTACTCGTTGGGGTCGAGAGTCCAGAATGCGATCGCGTATAGGGCTAAACTGAGCAGATGTCCAGCGTTATGCACCCATGTCTCGGCGGAAGCAAGGCTCTCAGGCGTGGCGCCGCCGGTCAGGCACACTTTATCTCGTACCTGCCTTCGAAGCCCGGCGAGCGCATCTATGGCGCGAACCTTGATGCGGCCAAATGGATCGGCGAGACCCAACCGTAGCTCGCGGCACACTTTGCCAAGCTGAAGGAGGTCGGCGGAAGTGTTGCGGTCGCCTCCGCACCCAATTGCTTTGCGGATTCAGCCGGCAAGAGTTGGGGATCACGCCACGCCATCACCAGTCAGCTTGAGCCCGGGCACCTGCACGAGTTTCTGGCCGAACCGCCCCTGACCGACTGCGACACGCCCCGGAACAGTGCTCGCCTCCTCGCCCTTGATGGGCCATCGCGACTCCGGGAGGACCTCAACAACATGACCAAGGAGACATTGTCACCTCCGCGTAGCTTCACTCCGATTATGATCGCCTGGGCATTCACGGTGTCCAGAACGGCGGATCACGATGGTGGATTGGGCGCTTACTGTGGGTGAATCGCGCACTGGGTGTCATCTCCGCGAACATCGATACGGCCCGCGGCACACGAGATTGGCTAGGAGCAGATCCATGGGTCTTGTTACGCCGCACGCCTTGGGCGACCATGCGCACTGTGCGGTGACTACGGAGGCAGGAAGATGGACACCAATTCAACTATGGCGATTTGCGTCGCTGTCGTGGGTCTAGTCGTCGTCACAGTCGTTCGAGCTGGAGGACGATTTCGTCTGCGACACGACGGCACCGAGGTTGAGGCCGAGAAACTGTTCGGTCCCGAGGAGCCGAAACTCCGAGCGAGCGCCAGCATTACGGACTCGCGCGTCGGGCGAAATGCAGTCGTGGAAACGACCGATGGGCCGGCCGCCATCGATGGAAGCACAGTAGGCGGTGACGCAATTGTGAGGGCCGGCCAAGCCCCAAAAGCGTAGGCGGGGCGCAAGGCATCGACGTGTCTCTAGGCGCAATTAGGAACGCCACAATAGGTCGAGACGCCAGAGTCATCGTTACCACTTTTGGTGCCGTTGCACCCCTATTCGCAATTACATTCGCTTCGGGAGCCAGTCTTGTGGTGTTCCCGAAGGCGGGGATTTTCATTGTTGTGCTTGCTGTTCTGGCGATCTTGGCATGGACACGAGCCGGCAGTGCAAGTACTCCAAAGGGCAGTTCGGTTGCCACGACACTAGGTCAGGTCGCACTCGGTGGCGGAATCGGGTCGCTCGCGGCCGCGATGGCATTGACTCCGCGACTCACTCTCGAACCGACGGATGTCGGGCAGGTGCCGGATTCGGATATCCGTCAAGACCCACCCCTGAAGTATGCTCAACTGTCCGGATGTTCCGCTCCAGAAGTCGAACGGCCAACCCCTGCCATGCAAGTGCCCGTGGTGCGAAAGGGCAACCGCTTCGACTACGGCTACAAATTCGAGGAGGACCCCGTAGGCAACCCCGCGCTCGAGATTCCGGCAGCAGTCGCAAAGTCAGGTGTGAAAGCTACGGTCGTCCGGACGAAGGGGAGGGCCCTCGCGTGCTCTGAGATGCTTGACGCCGGCGAAGGCCATCAGGTGGGTCGTGTGCCGCCGGAGTCGATCCAGCGGATCATACGATTTCAGATACCCGTACTGCGCGGTTGCCTTCAGGAGCATCTTCAACTCGCCCGAGTGGACGTGGAGCTCCGGCTCGTCATCGATCGCGATGGACAGATCGCAGACCTTAGGCTGACTGGACTTACCAACCCATCGGCGTCGCTGTCGCGCGATGCGATTCACGAGGAATTGGCCAGTGGGCTCACATGTCTTGCGGACAAGCTCCTGCAATTCTGCCAGTTCCCGAGCCCTCCCGCGGGATGTATCACAGTTGACTATCCCATAGTCTACGCCCAGGACCTATCGAGTTACCACCAGCCCCAGCGAGTAGCTCCTGAGGACTGACTGGATTTCGGAAGACCTCGGAAATCTACGCAAGTTGCCGCATCTCGTGTGGGCCCAGAATTGGATCGGACCGGATTCTAGCGGAAATTGAGTGATGTTGGCGGAAGTGTTCATCGGCTACCGTGGGCCGTGATGGCGCTGAAGGCGCCGCTCCAGTTTCTGATCCTGCTGGTCGCGAGCTGGATGAGTCGTCGACAAAGCGAGGCCATCGAGTACTTGCGCGCCGAGAATCGTGTCCTCCAGGCCCACGTAGGGGCCAAGCGTCTGCGATTCACCGACGCCGAACGCCGGCTTCTCGCGGAAAAAGGCGGGCCGCTCGGACGCGCGCGATTGGTCGAGATGGCGTCGCTCGTGAAGCCCGAAACCATCTTGCGCTGGTACCGGCAGCAGGTCGCTGCCAAATACGACGGGACGGCGGCGCGTTCTGGCCCCGGCCGGAGACGCTCTCCGAGCGATACGGTCGTGCAAGTGGTTGCCATGGCGCGCGACAATCCATCGTGGCGGAACACGAGACTTCGTGGCGCCTTCGAGAACCTGGGTCTGATCCTCGGCCGCTCGACCATTCGGCGCATACTCAAGGCTCACGGCATTGAGCCTGCCCCGACTCGGGGAAGGACCATGTCGTGGAAGACGTTCCTCAAGGCGCATTGGGGAGCCATCGCCGCCGCCGACTTTTTCAGCGTCGAGGTGCTGACCGTTGGAGGCCTCGTGCGTCACCTGGTGCTCTTCGTCATCGACCGGAAGACGAGGCGCGTACACATTGCCGGAATCACGCGTCAGGCGGATGGAGCGTGGATGGCGCAAATCGCTCGAAACCTGACCGATGCCGTCGGTGGACCGCTTCGGGGCGTCGGGCGTCTTATCGTCGACCGGGATCCCTTGTATGCTACCCAATTCAAGCAGCTGCTTGCTGTGGCAAATGTCAAGCTTGTGAGACTTCCGGCACGGAGTCCAAATCTAAACGCGTTCGCCGAAGGATTTGTTCGATCCGTGAAGGACGAATGCCTTCGGCACGTTATTCCTCTTGGCGAGCGTCACCTGTTCACAGTCATCCGCGAATATATCGAGCACTACCGCGTCGAGCGAACTCACCAAGGACTGGACAATGTCATTCCATTCCCGTCGTCCGCTCCGCAGTTGTCCAACGGGCCGATCGTGAGGCGCGAGCGATTGGGCGGATTGCTCACATTCTACGAGCGCAAGGCCGCGTAAGAATTGCGGCGATCGAGAATTGGAACATCACGGGCTCCTCGGTCCTGTCCTTGTGAAAAACGCGCTCATGGTCGATCGATAGGCGCCGACTGCGTCAAGCAGGCCCCAGGGGTGGCGATGGGCGTCACGCTACCGATTGGCGCGAGCTCATCCAGGACTGGCTTGGCGTCTCCACAAATGTCTCCAAGACCCGGGTCGATTCGAGGGGACGCCGGAGGACTCGAGGGGACTGCGGCTTGGACCGAAACCGATGGAATTCTCGAACCCTAGCGACGAAAGACGAGCGACATCGACTACTTACCAAATGCCGCCCTCAAGGGTTCGATTCCCGTGTCCCTCTCCAAAATACGCTTGTATTAGGCTCGATTTCGGATCGGTCTCCGCTTCTTGC
>Ga0326728_10009755_pt1 | contig 22887 bp, 20 predicted proteins | sample MB3enrmetagenome_FD_207602 | JGI IMG/M metagenome (GOLD analysis project Ga0326728, IMG submission 207602) | Lab enriched peat soil microbial communities from McLean, Ithaca, NY, United States - MB31MN | ecosystem: Environmental > Terrestrial > Soil > Wetlands > Peat | place: USA: New York... | reverse complement strand
TTGGCAACTCAGCGCGAGCACTTGAACGAACTGCTGGGCCGCGACCTGGCCACTCCGTTTCGCGTTGACTCGATGCCGGAGGAAGACACAACCGATCTGACGCTCGAGGCCACACGCGATGCGGCGTTGAAAAAGCGTCCGGAAGTTCGGCAAGCGCTACTAAAAGAAAAGCAAGCGGAATACGACCGCCGGATCGCCAAGGCGGAATACATACCGGACCTCAGCTTGTCCGTGAGATATCAGGGGCTCAACAACGTAAACGTACTTCCGGAAAACGTCGGCACCGCCGGGTTCTTCTTGAGTTGGGAGCCATTCGACTGGGGCCGCCGCCACAACCAAGTCGCCGAAAAAACCAAGACTGTCGAACAGGCACGCAATGGAATACGCGAGACGGAAGCGCAGATTGCGGTAGAGGTCGGGGCGAAGTACCGCAAATGGCAAGAGGCCGCCCTGCTGCTTAAGTCAACTCGCCTGTCTCAGGAAGCGGCTGCCGAACAATTCCGGGTGACCGGGAATAAGTACAAGGAACAGGCCGCCCTCGTAAAAGATTTTCTACAGGCCCAGGCTCGTAGTTCAGAAGCGGATTTCCAGTACCAGCAGGCTCTTTCTTCGTACTGGAGTGCGCTCGCCGACTTGCGCCGGGCGATGGGAGAAGAATGAACGTGAGAACCACAATCACCATACTGCTGCTTTCGCTGATGATGGCCGGCTGTAGCGCCAATCAGCCGCTCCCACAGGCGCCCCAGGCGGTGCAGGCACGGCGGATCGAATCCCAGCCGAGCCTTAGGGCCGGCGGCTTACATTTCTCGGCGGTCGTCATGCCCGATTCGCAAGCTGCGTTGTCCTACAGAATTCCGGGATACGTAGTCTCGCTCAAGCAAGTTCGCGGCCAGGACGGCAGGATGCGCGACCTTGCCGAAGGTGACCGAGTCGGCCAGGGCACTGTGCTTGCCCGAATTCGTGGCGCGGAATATCAGGACAAAGTCCACCAGGCTTCATCGCAAGCGGATGCGGCCGAAGCTGCCGCACAGAAAGCGAAGCTCGACTTTGATCGTGCCACGCGTCTGTATGACAGTCAGAGCATCACCAAGCCCGAGTTCGATGCCGCGCGTGCGCAATACGACGCGACGCAGGCTCAGTTACGAGCGGCTCAGGCCCAGACGGCGGAAGCGCAGGTTGCTTTGAGCGATACATCACTGGCCGCTCCTTTTTCCGGCGATATTGTGAAGAAGGCCGTCGAACTTGGCTCTTATGTAGGGCCAGGTGTACCGGCATTCGCTATTGCCAACACCGATACCGTCAAGATTGTCGTTGGGGTGCCGGACACGGTTGTGCAGTCAATCAAAACCGGTCAACCCGTAGAGGTTGCCATCGACGCATTCCCCACGCGCACTTTCCATGCACGAATCAGCCGCATGTCTTCGGCCGCAGACGCGACTACGCGCAATTTCGACGTCGAGGTCGCGATCCCGAACCGCGATCACATGCTGAAAGTGGGCATGATCGGTTCTTTGCAGCTGGCTGGCGACGTGAGCGACAAACAAGCCCCGTCTCTGCTGGTTCCGCTGTCGGCAATCGTGCAAGCGGCCGACGGCAGGTATGGGGTGTTCGTTGTCTTACCCTCAGGGACGGGAGACGTGGCTCGCCTCCACAGCGTGGAGATCGGCTCGGTGAATGGAACCGACATCACGGTCGTAAGCGGGTTGGCTACGGGGGACAGGATCATCACCACCGGCGCCAATCTGCTCAAGGACGGGCAGTGGGTGGAGGTGGTTCAGTGAAAACCGATAACCATGACAACAGCCGGAATCTGGCACGGTTCTTTACCCACAACCGTCAGATCGCGTGGGTCGCGTTGCTGGCAACACTGGCCTGGGGTGTATTTGGGTACCTGAACATGCCGAAGCGCAAAGATCCCGACATCCCGGTGCGCGTTGCGCTGGCTATCTGTCCGTGGCCGGGTATTTCCGCCGACAAAGTCGAGCAGTTGGTGACGCGAAAGATCGAGCAGGCTGCAACCGGGAATAGCAAGGTGGACCGGGTGGAATCCACGACGCAGGACAACGTCTCCGTCGTTACCGTCAGGCTGCTCGACAACATACAGAACACACAACAGGAATTTCAGGACATCGGGCAACGGCTCGCCCAAATCAACGACCTTCCAGAGGGGGCGGGACCGATCACTTGGATCAGCGACTTTGGCGACACCGCGGCATTGATGCTGACGGTCGCCAGCCCACCGGTCCCAGACCTTGAAATCGAGCTGCGCGCCCGCGGTGTGCGTGAGGCGATCGAGAACGCGCGCCGGGGGGATACGCAGGGACGCGTGGCAGGCATCTATTGTTATCCATCGTCCGTGTCCCCCGCCGCCGTTGAGCGGCCCTTTGCGATATTCGTCGCGCAGGCGCAGCGGGATGGGATAGCGCACGATATCCGTCCTTTGTCGGTGGGAAGCTGTTCCGGCATCGATTTTGCAACATCGAAATCAGACGACGAGATCCGCGCGTATGGCCAGCAGTTCATTGAGAAGCGGCTCCAGGAATACGACTTCCATCCCGATGCGTGGGGTCCCATCATCATCCGCGACCCCCAATCCACGAAGGAACGTATCGCGGAAGTCGCGAGCGACCGTTACTCGTACCGGCAGCTGGATGACTTCACGGATCTGGTTCAACGCACGCTGCAACGGGTGCCGGAAGTTGCCAAGGTCCAGCGGGCGGGTGTCTTGCCGGAAGAAATATATCTGGAGTACTCCGATGACCGGCTGGCCGCCTTGAACTTGCAGCCGGCGAAACTCAAAGACATTCTAGCCGCGCGCAATGTGACCGCTCCCGGTGGCATCGTCCAGACCCAATCGCGCAACGTCCTGATTGATCCCACCGCCGAATTCAAAAGTGCGAAGGAGATTGGCAATGTGCTGGTCGGAGCGTCTCCCACCGGGGTGCCGGTGTATCTCCGCGATATTGTGGACACCTCGCGTGGCTACCAGTCGCCGAGACGTTACTTGAATTTCATGGCCACACGCGACCGGAAAGGAAATTGGCAGCGCAACCGTGCCATCACCTTGGCCGTGCAGATGCGGTCGGGAGAGCAGATCTTCAAATTCGGGGAAGCGGTAGATAAAGCGCTTGCCACCGTGCGCCCGCAACTGCCGGCCGACCTGATTGTTGCGCGAACCTCGGACCAGCCCAAGCAAGTTCGGGAACTGGTCAGTCTATTGATGGGCAGTCTCTATGAGGCCATTGTCCTCGTCGTGATTGTTGCTCTGGTCGGATTCTGGGACTGGCGTGCGGCTGCGCTGATGGCTGCCTCCATCCCGCTGACCCTGGCCATGACCTTCGGGATCATTCACATTCTTCACATCGACATTCAACAGGTTTCGATCGCGACGCTGATCATCGCTCTCGGCTTGCTGGTGGATATGCCGGTGGTGGCAGGCGATGCCATCAAACGCGAATTGGGCTCCGGTTCCCCGCGCGACCTGGCATCCTGGATTGGGCCGACCAGACTGGCCAAAGCGATTATCTTCGCGACCATCACCAACATCGTCGCCTATCTCCCGTTCCTGATGCTGACCGGCGACGTGTATTTCTTTCTGTATAGCCTGCCGGTGGTGATGACTTGCACCTTGATCGCGTCCGTGATCGTTTCCTTCACCTTCATCCCCTTGATTGCCTACTACCTGATCAAACCGCCTAAGAAGCTGGAGACGCCCATCGCAGAGCGCCGTACGCACGGCTTCCCCGGGCTCTACTACCGGGTGGGCGATTTCGCGCTGCGACACCGCTGGGGTGTCTTCGCCGGCTCCCTCGCGTTTCTCGTGCTGGGCGGAGTGTTCTTCTCCATGCTGCATCCACAGTACTTCCCCAAGGACCTCTCGTACTTGTCCTACGTGGATGTCTGGCTCCCGCCCGACGCACCGCTCGGGGCAACCGACGCGGTTACCCAGCGGGCAGAGACGGTTATTCGCCAGGAAGCCGAACGGTTTGGCAACGAACATAAGCGGAAAGATATTTTGAAATCGCTAACCACGTTTGTCGGGGGTGGCGGTCCCAGGTTCTGGTTCTCCGTCGAGCCCGAGCAACAACAACTCAATTACGCGCAGATTATCGTCGAAGTTACCGACAAGCATTTCACCAATGAACTGGTGGGGCCGCTGCAGACGGCGCTGAGCCGAGAAGTGCCAGGAGCCCGGATCGACGTGCGGCAACTCGAGACCGGCAAACCGGTCGGGATTCCCATCTCCGTACGGATCTCCGGCGCCGACACTGCGGTGTTGCACCAGCTTTCCAGCGAATTGCAGGCGATCTTCCGCTCCCAGCCCAATGCGGCCCGGGTGCGCGATGACTGGGGGGAGCCTGCCATGACTGCCCGGCTGAAGGTGGATCCGGACCGCGCAAATCTTTCGGGTGTTACGAACCTTGATGTGGCACTCTCCTCCGCCGCGGCGATGAGCGGGTTACCGGTCTCGACGTATAGAGAAGGCGACAAGCAGATTCCCATAGCCGCCCGCTTGCGCATGGAGGAACGAGCCGGACTGTCTGACGTGCAAAGCACCTATGTGTATTCGATGACCAGCAATCAGCGGGTCCCTTTGCGGCAGGTATCCCAGGTCGCCACGGAAATGGCAATACCAAAGATTAAGCGCCGCAACCAGTTCCGGACGGTCACGGTATCCGCCTTCCCGATCCCAGGTGTGTTGCCGTCGCAGGTGCTTACGCCCTTGTTGCCAAGAATCAAAGAGTTCCAGAAGCAGCTTCCCCCGGGCTATTTCCTGGAGATCGGCGGCGAATACGACGAGCAGCAGAAAGGCTTCAAGGAACTCAGCGTGGTGATGGCGATCTCCGTACTGCTCATCTACATTGCGCTGGTGATGCAGTTCCGTAATGCGGTCAAGCCATTCCTCGTGTTCGCGGCGATCCCGTATGGCATGACCGGAGCGCTGGCCGGGCTGGTGATCATGGGGCAGCCCTTCGGATTCATGGCGTTCCTTGGAATCGCAAGCCTGGTCGGCGTGATCGTCAGTCATGTGATCGTGCTGTTCGACTTCATCGAAGAAGCGCATGAGCGGGGCGAGCCGTTGCGGGAGGCGCTGCTCGATGCCGGCATCGTGCGATTGCGCCCGGTCATGATTACCGTCGGCGCAACCGTACTGGGCCTCGTACCGCTCGCCATGCACGGTGGGCCGCTCTGGGAGCCGCTTTGCTACGCGCAGATTGGCGGGCTCACCATCGCAACCTTTGTCACCCTGCTGCTGGTGCCGGTGCTGTATTCGATCTTTGTCCTGGATTTGAAGCTGATCAAGTGGGAGTCGAATGACAAACCCGCATCCGCGTCGGCGGACACGGCTCAGGGAGGTTAGATGTACGCGGGGAATGTTTTCGTATCTCGCATTCGAGACGGAATAGCGATGGAACAGAGCGGATTTGCTGCACGAACTCCGCAGACTTCGAGGTTCACTCCGTCGCGCATGCTTTGCAAAACCTGCAGCAACGCGACATGAAGAGGCAATAGCTGATGACAAACGCAGTAAGACGAGTGGCAATCAATACCGGAGGCGGTGATGCGCCCGGCCTGAATGCCGTCATTCACGGCGCGGTCTATGCGGCGCGTGGTCTGGGCTGGCAAATCTTTGGTATTCGTGACGGCTACGAAGGATTCCTGGAACCACAGAACTATCCCGGCGGCGGCCTGATGGAACTTAGGCGTTCTGCCGTACGTGATATATCTCACTTGGGTGGCACGATCCTGGGCACGACCAACCGAGGCAACCCTTTCTGTCGCCCGACAAGGCAACCGGATGGCACCATAAAAGAAGTGGATCGTTCCGACGAACTCATCGAACAGTTTCGCCGGAACCGGCTTGACGCGCTCATCGCGGTCGGTGGAGACGGGAGCCTCAGCCTTGCGCACGAGTTGCAGAAAAAGGGCTTATGCGTCATTGGTGTGCCAAAAACGATCGACAACGATCTTGAGTCCACCATTTTTACATTCGGTTTCAACACCGCTGTCTCGTTTGCCACCGAGTGTATTGACCGGCTGCATAGCACAGCGTTATCTCATCAGCGGGTCATCGTCGTCGAAGTAATGGGGCGTCACGCGGGATGGATCGCGCTCCACTCCGGTTTGGCGGCAAGAGCGGACGCCATCCTTATTCCGGAAATCCCATATGAAATCGAGAAAGTCGCAGCCCACCTTTGCCGAAAGCACCGGGAGGGCAAACCGTATTCCATCGTCGTGGTTGCTGAAGGAGCTAAGCCCGTAGGCGGTGAGGTGACTCTCAGAAGTCACGAAGCCGGACGAGTGGACCGTCTGGGCGGCATCGGAGAGGCCGTGACCGCGCAACTTCAGGAACGCACCGGAAAGGAGAGCCGGTGCGTAGTGTTAGGGCACCTGTTGCGCGGCGGGTCGCCCACGGCGATTGATCGCGTCCTGGGACTTACGTTCGGCGCTGCTGCCATTGATGCGCTCTCAAAGGGCATGGATGGAGTGATGGTGGCACTCAACCCACCGCGCATCGATTTCGTGCCCATCCAGGAAGCCATCGCAAAACTGAAGCTGGTTCCAACTAATAGCGAATTTGTTCTTGTATCCCGTGCACTCAATATCTCTTTTGGAGATGCCGAATGAGTCCGATTCGGGATGCGCCTCAGCCAGTGTTATCGATTTTGTCAAAATGTCATGAACGCCAATGAGCTACAAATCGCAGTGACGCAAAGCGAAAATGCCACGGTTTTATCCTTATCGGGTCGAGTCAGCGTGGATTCGTCGCCAATGTTGCGCAACCGGCTGCTGGCTGCATTGCGGTCGGAAGCAAGGCCAGCTGTGATCGTTGACTTAACCAAGAGCCCGTATCTTGATTGCTCCGGTATTGCAACCCTGGTCGAAGCGCTCAAGATCGCGCGAACTCACAAGGTTGCTCTCCGGCTGACGGGATTGCAGGGCCGGCTGAGAACTCTATTTGAAGTCACAGGCGTGCTATCCCTCTTCGAAGGAAGCCCCGACAGAACCGGCTCCTCGGCCGAGAAGGCATTTTGATGGCAACTCAGCTCGAACGCGTTGGCAAAAAAGCCCTCGATCAGCTCGATTACCTCGGCAGTTGCAGCATCCAGTTGTGGGTCACGCTGCGCTCCATGGCAACGGCATTGCCGTTCGTGGGTAACCGTCATAGATGGAAGGCGTCTATGGGCGAGATGCTTCAGATAGGCGTTGACGCCCTCCCCATGGTAGCGCTAATGGCAGTTTCCACCGGCTTCATTCTCGCCATGCAAGGAGCCTCCGAGTTGCGCCGGTTTGGCGCCGTTCACTATGTGATTGATCTGGTAGCCGTTGGCTTCACGCGTGAAATCGGTCCGCTGCTTACGGCCATCGCAGTCAGCGGGCGATCGGGATCGGCATTCGCCGCAGAGATCGGAACGATGAAGGTTACCGAAGAAATTGATGCCCTCCGGGTCATGGCTTTCGATCCCGTTGAGTTCGTATTGACGCCCAAGTATCTGGCTGCGCTGGTTGCCGTGCCCTGCCTCAGCATTATCTGCGGGGTGTGCGGCATTATTGCTGGCGGAATTTTCATGTTTTTCAGCACGCATCTCGGCTTTCTGCTTTATCTCCGTTACGTGCTGATTTCCATCGACTTGCGGGACATCATCAGCGGACTGATCAAGAGCGTTGCCTTTGCCACCATCATTGCCCAAGTGGGATGTCTGGAAGGATTTCGCGTTCGCGGAGGGCCCGACGCGGTCGGACGCTCCACAACCGCCGCGGTAGTCAAGGCCACCTTCCTCGTCATCATCGCCGATGCCGTTTTCACTGCCATCTTCTATTTCATGAGGAAACCCTGATGGCGATCATTTCCATTCGCGACTTAGTGGTCGAGTATGACGGACGGCGCGTTTTGGACGGCCTGAACCTGGATATTGAGCAGGGGGAAACCATGGTCCTTTTGGGTGGCAGTGGTTCAGGGAAAAGCACACTCTTACGGCACATCATCGGCCTTGAAAGGCCTCGGTCGGGAGCTGTTATCGTGAAAGAGACTGATATCACCCGCTGCTCGCAATCAGAACTCAATCATGTCCGACGCTCGATTGGAGTCGCGTTTCAGAGTGGGGCTTTGTTTAACTCCCTCACCCTTGAGGACAATGTAGCCCTCAATCTACGGGAACACACGGAACTGGCCCCGTCCATCATTGATTTAGTCGTGTGGATGTTGCTGGCTGCCGTCGGCTTGTCGGAGTTCGGCAAATTGCACCCGCGGGAGCTCTCCGGCGGCATGAAGAAGCGTGGGGCAGTGGCTCGCGCTCTCGCCCTGGATCCGGAGATTCTCGTGTTCGACGAACCTTCTGCTGGACTTGATCCGATTGTCGCGGCGGAACTGGACGAACTGATTCTGCTTTTGAAACAGGTTTACCCGATAACCGTCGTTGTCGTAACTCATGAACTGACAAGTGCATTCAAGATCGCCGACCGCCTGGCAATGCTGTGCGACGGAGCGTTTGTGGCCGTAGGGACAAAAGACGAGATCAGGAACAGCGAGAATCCACATGTCAAGCAGTTTCTAGATCGCATTCCGGGCAATGTTGCAAAAACCACCGCCATAACCAACTTCTTCGAGCGGTATCTCGAGGCGCCGGAGGTGAACCAGTGACTACGGAAGCAAAAGTCGGCGCATTCGTCCTTGCCTGTTCCGCCATTCTGGCGTTCGCTGTTGTGTACCTGCTCAATGCGCAGTTCAGGAGCGGCACCTTACCTTTTCGAACCTATCTCCAGTACGCCGGAGGACTCGAACCGGGAGCCCAGGTCCTGTTCGGCGGCGTCAATGTGGGCGAAGTCAAGGCGGTCCGGCCTTGGTCGTCCGACCCCACCCGCATTGAGATTCTGTTCGAGGTGACCAAAGGCACGCCGCTAAACGAGAAGTCTGTTGCCAAGCTGGGTCTCGTAAGCATCATGAACAGCGCTGCGCTTTCCATCAGCACCGGCAGCAACGATGCCAAGCGACTACCGCCGGGCTCGACTGTCCGTTCGGAGGAAGCCGCCAGCCTGGATGAGATTGCGGGCAAGATGGCAACGGTTGCCGACAACGCAGACGCGCTCATCAAACAGGCGCAAGGCGAGCTCGATGGCATAAGTCACGATGCACGAGGTGTTCTAACTAACCTGAACAACATGACCGGCGAGCCCAATCAACAGCGCGTCGAAATGATATTGAACCGCATTGACGGACTACTGGCTTCCGAAGGTCCCAAGATAGACCGCCTTTCAAATCAACTACTGGCTTTGACGCAGCACGCTGATGGCGCCATAGAGAATGTCAATGGCACCGTCTCCGAACTGCGCGCGCCAGCGCGCCAGAACCTCGCCGAACTGCAGCAGACCCTGCAGGAAGCTCACGTCCTGCTGGAGAACATGCAAGCTATTGTGCGCGCTAATCATTACAAGATGGACGACACCGTGGAGAACCTGCGCGTCGCGACCGACAACCTCGCGCAATTGACGGACGCGCTGAAGCAACGACCCTGGAGCCTGATTCGCATCAAGCCCGCAAACGAGCGCAAGGTTCCGCGTTGACGGGAGAGAAGGTATGAAGCGACATTTTACGGCAGTGCTGACAACGCTGGCGATCTCACTCGCATTTGCCGGCTGCCTTGGGGGAAAGGTCAAGTACCCCGCCTACTATACCCTCCAAGTTCCACCGCCGCCAGATTCGCGGCCAGCCGAGACTGCGCGCCCATCGCTGGCGGTGCGAGAATTCGCATCGCCGGAGTACCTGCGTCAAGGAGCCATCGTATACCGCGTTTCGCCGGAGCAGATCGGGTTCTACGACTACCATCGCTGGGCGATGAATCCGCGCGACTTCGTGGCCAACTCAATTTCTGATCGTCTGCGTGCCAGCGGCGCCTTCGGTAGTGTAAGGCTCTATGACGGCCGTTCCGATGTTGACTACATTCTTAGTGGGCGTCTGGATAAGCTGGAGGAATTGGATTACGGCGGCGGCGTTCGAGTAGAAGTTGCCATGTCAGCCCAGATTACGAATCTCAAAACCGGCAATACGGTCTGGAGTAATGCCGTTGACGACATCGAAATAGTTGAACAGCACAGCGTACCTGGCGTTGTCTCCGAGATGAATCGGGCCATGGAGCGAAGCATCGAAAAACTCATATCTTCTGTCCGAATTCCCCAGGTAGCCCACTAGGCGAGCTGCTGCCTGCGCCCCCTCTTGGACGACGCCCTCCGCCTCTTCCTCCGCCTTCAGGCTGCTTTGATCCAGGAGGTAAAAAACAAGCTCAGAACCTTTCCCTCTGTTATGTCTTCGGGACTCAGTCGTGGCATCGGGTACACGTACGAAGGGCCCAGCCGGCTGTCGCATACTCGCGATCGCTTTGCGCATTATCTATGCCGCCATCGGCACCTGGAAGTACTGGCAGTTCCGGGCGGAAGCGCAAGCCGGGTACGACTTGTACAGCGAGCGCGTTGTGACCGATGTAGTGGCGAGCGGAGCCACCGAGTCGAACCACGTCTTGCAGAGGGCGATCACTTCGTTGTTCCCGCCGGCTTATGAGTGAATCTGGCGAGGATGAACTCCTGGGCCAGACTGGCAACTACACGCTCGGCGGTATTGATAGCGAAGTTTCCAAAGACTAACCCTGGCCCCCGATTCGAGCTGGGATAATAAGCATTCGAAAGTGCCGCTGAGGCCAAGTCGCCGCCCATACTTGAATAATTCGGCTGCCATCGACGATCGTCACCCTTACAGACGAAAGGATGTGCGGCAGCGTAAAGAAAACGGGACTTGATTGAGCCCGTGCCCTTGTAGAAGTAACGCGGATCCTGATGCAACAACGAGGGCAAAATCGCTCCGCCGATCATGATATCCGTAAAACCGTCGGCGGCGCCTGCACCAAAGCGTTTGCCGTAGCCCTGGGGGCCTTGGCCGTAGTTCGGTGTATCTCCGCCTTGCTGGGCGCCGGCAAGGGTGGCGATTCCGATGGCGGTAATCGGATCGCGCGCCACCCGTAACGCCAGCTTAAATTTCAGTTTCGTGGTGAGGGGCTGGGGATCAGGGTCGTACACAACATAGAAATTAGGAACGATGCCGAGAACACGCTGTTTCTCCTCCAGCGTGACCTGCTGAGTAGCGATCTCCTCGGAAGTATACTGCACGGTTATATTCGTCAAGACTGCCGCCAACCGTAGCTTGCTGTCCGTTACCACCTTGTACTCGCCGGCCTCGAGCTCAAATATCGGGGATGTCCACTCCGCAAATCCCTCTGCCCTGATGGTCAGGCGATAGGGGATGCCCGGCCTGACGTTTTGAAAGCCGAAATATCCGCTGTCCTGCGCGATTTCAGTGCGGCTATCGCCTGGGTCGGGGCCGTGAAGAACAACGCTGGCGCCAGGAACGGACATGTCGGTAACGTCCAGTACCATGCCCACGATGGTTCCTGGCTGTGCGTTCCCGGGGCTGGCGCTGGCAACGAGCATTCCGCCAGTGTCGTTCGCTTGCCTGGGAATGCCGTTGTGCTCGCCATTCTTACTGAAGGGCCCGGTATCCTGCGCACTAGTGCCTGATGGATTGTGTTGCGCTTCGGCTGCCATGGACACCAGTGATACAAGCACCAGAGATAAAGCAGCTGCTCGCTTTAATGAGTGAAGTTTCGGTTGCATATATGCTTCTCTTCCGCGACGCGTTCAATGGGAGCCTTTCGACTTCTTGCCGCCACGCCAGAATCCGGTCGTAGGCCGTCGGGTTGCCTGTGTTGCTTGCGAGCATGGTTGACATGGCGCCGGGATACAGAGCGGCCGAGGACGGCGGCTTGCTTCTGCACTTTGTTGGACCGGCGTTTTTGTTTCCTGGTCTTCCTGGTCACAGGTTGCGTATAGGAAGCAAGTCCGGCTCTCTTGGCTTCCTCTAAAACAATTTTGTGAGCAATCTCTCGAGCTATTTCCAGACTTCCCATTTCTCGCCTCAATACGTAGACAAAAAGACAAATCACCAGAAAGTTACCGGTATTACCGCTCTATTTCCCAATGGGTTCCTCGACGATCTCTGCTTCTGCAATGAGCCAATCATCCAAATCATGTCCGTCCTGCTTGCCTCGGAGTTCGTATAACTCGTGAGCTCGCCGGCGTACCCTTTCCTCAGTCTGCTCTGGAGATCGAGCTGATTCAGTTCTCTTCAAGGCACTTTTCTTCCGCTTGTTCATTCGGATTTCCTCCTACCACCGAAGTGGCATTCCGTGATGCGGCGGCTTCCGGCAGGCCGCTCCGAACCCTATCCGCTTCTATTTCTGGTATACGAAATGGGCGCGGCGATTCTGCTGCCAGCAGGTTTCATTGGATTCAGTACAGATGGGCCTTTCCTTGCCATAGCTGATCGTGCGGATGCGGTCGGCGCTCACGCCTCCCTGTACCAACGCAGCTTTTACGGCATTGGCTCGATTGTCACCCAGCGCCAGGTTGTACTCGATCGAGCCGCGCTCATCGCAGTGGCCCTCAATCGTGAAGGCGACGTTCGGGTGTTGCATCAACCATTGCACATTCGCTTGCAGCGCAGCTTGCTGATCGGGCCGTATATCGTATTTGTCGTAGCCAAAATAGATGTTCTTGATGTTGCGCGCGAACAACTCTTCTTCGCCGGGACCCGGCGGCGGCGGGGGCGGCGGTTGCGTGACAGTGATACGCACCGCTGCTTCCTGCGTGCCGCCGGGTCCCTTGGCATTCACGCGGTACGTCGTGGATTCGTTCGGCGCTACCGTCTTGCTGCCATTTGCGTGTACGATCTGCCCATCCAGCGTGACTTCCGTCGCATTCCGCGTCTGCCACGTGAGCGTCGAGGACTGCCCTGCTTCGATGACCTCAGGTTTGGCGCTTATAGTAGCCGTCGGAGCCGCCGGCGGGGGCGGTGGGGGCGGAGCAGGCGCCACCGGCTTTTTCTTGCATCCACTCAGTGCCATAATGGCGGCCAATATGACGATCCGTAAAGACCAACTCAACCACCGCTGCATCAACTCTGCCTTCGTGTCCAGAATCATACGTTTCGATCCCTCCAGCTTGCGATAATGGCGGTCTGCGCCAGCACTGTCAGGGTGCTGCGAGGCAAGTCGCCCGGTCTGCGAACGTGTTAAGGGGTCCGACCCAGGGGAGGGCTGGTTAACCACATGCCAGCCGAATTCACACGTTCGCAGGCCGTTTGGGCGACCAGGTGCTATCAGTAGCCACAGCCAGGTTCGGCCCATTGCGACAGCACCACCGCTTTCAGGTGCATCTCACGTGCCATTCCGCTGTGCGCGCAAGTTATTGAGTTTTGAGGTACCGCGGCAGCAGTGATAGAAGCCAGCGTGCCCAACCGCGGGCACTGCCCGATAACGGGCAACACTGCCGCGGAAAAGGACACTGTAGAAACCCCACATAAGGCGGGAAAGCAGGACCGGGCCAAGGATTCACGTACTGCGTCGATTGGCAGCTTCCTTGCAGTACGTTGTCAGGGAGAGCGTGAGTAACAAGATGAGAACCAAAAAGCCCTCAATTCGGTTCTGGACGCTGCTCGGGGCAATCAATGTCCTCGCGGCGCTGTACCCTGTCCACCTGGTCCGGCAAGCTGATACTGCTCCAGACTCGTTCTTGGCCGGGGCTGTGCTCATTGTCCTTGTTTTCCTGCTGGTCATAGCCGATGCAATTAGCATTATGATTGCGTATTTCGCTGCTGGCAGTTTCGACCTTTAGATACGGCGTGTTCCAGTGCGATAGGCAATGGCTGGTGCACCCGGGATTAATTGCGGCAATCCGGCCTATCTGATTGCGGACAACACATCGTTCTTGCACCGTGCAGCCCGAGCACGATCTGACCGGCAGTTTGTTGCTCTGGCCGGATACGAAGAGCACCGCACGAAACGCATCCGCTTCAATACCCAAAACGGCGGGAGGCGGCCTTCTTCAGGCCGCCTTGTGGGGGAGGGTTGCGCGGGGGAAAAGAGGTGTTAGAAGGTGAGTACGATTCCGGCGGAGGACACCGCCGCGTGAGAAAATTTATCCATTCTCAGAGAGCTGTTTTCAAAATCAGGAATTTTGTAGGCGAAGCCGCGATGCTCAGCGCGCAGCGCCACATGTTTGACATGCTTCACTTCCTGTGCCCAAGCCGAGACGCTAAACAGAACCACGATGCCTATCAACCCAAGTAGCTTCTTCACGCTTATCGCCTCTGTGAATTTGTTTTGACTCCGCATAGGCAATTGCACCTGAATGGCCGAACCTGTTGTGGCGCGATAATTCGTTGAGCTGCAGTGCCTTGGCGCGGATCAGATGTGTGTTATGCCAAAACCACGCTGCCCGCTCGCTGGCAGCGTGACCTAATCCGGTCTTAGGAGCTCTGGCATCGGAAGATGCTCACGGGGCTAGCGGCAAGAGCGTGTGCGGCCCAATGCCGTGATTACGAATAATCCGCTCGGGAGATGTTGAGGCGCCGCATCTTGTTTTGGAGAGTGGTGCGCTTCAGGCCGAGACGTTCGGCGGTGCCGCCGGCGCCCGCGATTCTTCCTGAGCATGCCTTCAGCGCCTCAATAATCGCCTGGCGCTCTGCATCATGGAAGGTCGAGGCAGACGCAATGGGGGTTGATGCTGATCGCAGCAGTTCTTCCGTGGGCACTACCAGTTCGTCGCCCTGGGTGAGGATCACGCAGCGCTCGATAAAGTTTTCCAATTCCCTGATATTGCCCGGCCAGGGAGCGTTCGTCAGCGCGTCCATCGCGCGCTTCGGAATGGACCCAATCTTTTTCTGCATGCGCCGCGCGAGGCCCCCAACGAAGTAGTGGACCAGCAGCGGTATGTCTTCGCGGCGCTGGCGCAGCGGTGGAACTTCGATCGGAAAAACATTCAGCCGGTAAAAGAGGTCTTCGCGAAATTGACCGCCGCGGATCATGGCCGTAAGATCCCGATGAGTGGCAGCGATCAACCGCACATCGACGTGGATCGTCTTCGTGCTGCCCAGCCGTTCAAACTCATGTTCCTGCAGGGCGCGCAGAAGCTTCGGTTGCAGATCGAGGCTAATGTCGCCGATTTCATCGAGAAACAGCGTGCCGCGATCGGCAAGCTCGAAGCGTCCGCGCCTTTGCATCAAAGCGCCGGTAAACGCACCCCGCTCGTGCCCGAACAGTTCACTTTCGACGAGCCCGGAAGGAATAGCGGCGCAATTCAGCCGCACGAAGGTACGGTCTTTTCGCGGGCTGAGACTGTGCACGGCGCGCGCCACCAGCTCCTTGCCGGTGCCGGTCTCACCGTGAAGCAGCACCGTCGAGTCCGTTGGCGCGACGATGGCGATCTGTTCCAGCACTTTGCGAAGAGCTTCGCTTTTGCCGACGATGTCCTCGAAGTTGTACTCAGCCCGAATCTCGGATTCCAGGTACAGCCGCTCCTCTTCCAAACGATTTCGCGAAGCATTCAGGCGCGCATAGGCGAGGGCGTTGTCGAGCGCCAGCGAAATCTGGGTGGCGACTTGCGACAGCACTTCCAGGTCTTCGATCCCAAAATGATTGGCCCTGCGGCTGCCCAGCGTAATCACCCCCAGCGGTCCATTCGAGGTGCCAAGCGGCGCTATCGCAAGGCACTCAATTCCTTCGGAGATCAGGCTGTCCAGCACGGGCGCAGGAAGCCGTTCCATGTCTGCCTGGGACAATAGTTGCGGTTGGCGCGCGCGGATTCTCTCCAGGTCTTCGTCCGTGAGTTCCGCCATGGGAAGATCGGCCAGAAATCCCTTGCTCTCAGAATCCAAGGCCGCACAATCCAGCCGGTTCCGCTCTTTGTCAATGATCCAAAACCCGGCGAAGTTGTTGGCGAAATGCTTGCGAATCGATGCAGAGGCGGCGCGTAGCAAGTCATCGACGTTGAGATGCGAAATAAGGTGATTGTTGATCTCCAGCAAAAGCCGGGATCGATCACGTTCATGGACCAATTGTTTCTGGTACGACTCTGCCTTGTCGAACGCAATTGCGTTCTCCAGCGCTGTGGCCACATGGGATGCCACCGACTCGATCAGCGAAATATCTTCGGCACTGAACTCCCCTGGCTCCACGCTCCCGACCGACAATACCCCGAGCTTTCTTCTCGGCGTGGAAAGAGGAAATAGGTATGCGCTGCGCAGACGAGTGGGTTTGGCCTGCGGCACCCAGATGTTGACCTTCGACATTTCTGATGGAACGTCGGGGATGTAAACCGGTCTTTGCTTTTCGATGGCCCGTTCGATGACGGTGCCGGCATGCGAAAGTTCGGTTCCAACCTTTACCTCGCTATCAGTAGATGCTGCTTCGACGGCTCGGAGACAAACGGATCGTCCATCTTCGGAAAGCAACAGAATCGCCACCGACTCGAACGGCACTACTGCGGACAGGAACCGATGAATGCTTTTCAGAGCTGCTTCCAGATTAGGCTGGCGCGCGATGGCGCTCGAAACTTCGAGCAGAGTCTTGTATCTGCCATTAGCGCGTATGTCCGGCGCGTTTCCCACTTCTGCCATACGACGTAACCTAGCACTCTGAATGCCGCGTGTCAGTGTGCTTCAAAACTCTTGCCGTGACAAACGTTGCACACCCTAACTCTAATATTATCTTGTATTTGCCGCAAAAGGCCAGGGGGTTGGGTCGCTCCGTTCCCGCGAGCGGCTGCGCAGTTCTGGTCGTGACAGTTCGGTCATCTGCCGATATATGGGCAGATTTGTCCAAAGTGGTCACGCGAACTGTCAGCCTGCATACCTATGGTTATAGCAGTAGGGCTGTGGCTCAGCGGCAGGAGGTGTCCTCTGCCAATTGCCCGCTCGCCAGCATGGGGATCAGGAACTGAGAGCAAGCTGTAATCTTCTGGAACAGCTCGTCATCGCCCAGCGCCGAGGGGGAAACGTAGTACTCTCCAAGTCGCAGGGTGCGGTATGCTTCGAATGCCCAATCGCTCCACTGCTGCAGGTTGTCGTGCTGCTTGGCGAGTTGCTGCAGGGCTGCCCGATCTGCTTCGGTGGAGGCCGAAAGTGCCGCCAGTTGCAACGCATCTTCGGCCTGCTCGCGGTCATGCATGATCCAGCGCTCGTGAAGGGGATAGCCGTGCTCAATGGCAAAACGAAGTTTGCTCTGCATCGTCCTCATCGTTATCGCGGCCCGCACCCCCGCCCAGGCAAAACTCGGTGAAAGTGCCATAGGGTCGGCCTGTTTCGGCTCAGGGGTCACGGCCGGCCGGTTCACTGCCATTCTTGCCGGGTGATCGTCATCAGCATCCGAGTTCCGGCTGTTCGCCGACTGCGCAGTCGCCATGGCGGCTAGGAACAACATCGAAATCAGCACCATTTGTCGCAATTTCCAGGGCATCGATCGCCTCCTGGTTTCACCAATCGGGAAACGAAGCTTTCAAAGAGGCAAGCTTCTGGCGCCGCAGTTCATCGACCTTCCGTTGTTGGTCGCTGTTCAGCACCTTGTAAACCTTTGCTTCCAACAAAGCATTCGCCATGATGAGCTGCTCCAGAATCCGCGACTGTTCGGCCGCCAGAGCTTGCACCTCCTCGGTGTCGAACCTTCCTTCTAGCGTGGCCAAGGTCAGTTTGCGGCGGTTCTTGTCGAGCTGCTCTAAGAGCGGTTGCACTTGCTTGCGATCATCCGCTATTTGCGTCTGGATATCGGCGATCTGCGCTGGGTTCAGCTCCAGGTAGCCAGCGATTTTCTGGGAAACATCCGGCGAGGAGGTTGGTGGAGGGGCAAGGAGCATACTCCCGGACACCTGGGGTGCTGTATTCGCCTGGGTGTACGTTTCGCTCTGATTGCTGTCCTCCGGATTCTGGAACAATGTCCGCAGCAATTGCAGGCGCATCAATCCGATGTAATATCGTTCGACGCTGAGGTATTCCGCCTGTGCGCGGGTGATCTTCCCATCGTGGCTTGCCTGTGCGATCCGCCCCAAGTCTTCAGACAGCATTTGGAGAACACCATCCATTTGTACTAGATACTCTCCTGCATCCCGCGATCCGGTTGGCGTTTGTACTTGCGCCTGAGGGAGGGCTGTGCTGCTCGATTGTTGTCTCGGCAGGCTTGCCATCACATTGTCCGTAGGTTTTGCGTTGCTGTTGTCTTGGCCACTGGCCGAAATCACCAGCACAGCCGTGATTAGCAATCCGATCATCAGTCGCGAGTTCACTCTGAATCTCCTGATACCGCCATTGGGGATGAGCACGCATTGTGCCAATCGGGAGTGCGCTAAGCGGTTGAGCCTCAGACGATGGTGTTGCTTCTTCCTGACTGAACCTGCCCCGCCGCGGTCACCCGCCTCTATGCGGGCAGTGCGCTGACTTATATGCTTCCTGATCTTGCCTCGAGACGGACGATGGATGAAGAGCCTGGACGTGGATCACCGCCCTTCCAGAGAAAGAGTCCCCGGCGTCTGCCGCCGCCCGCATTCCGGCAATGACCATACGAGGGCAAGGCAAATCACGAAAAGCCTGGGGCTGTTCATTCGCAGCATGTTCGTTGTCAAGCAGTTGTGTCTTTCGGCATGACCCGCGCCGCTGGCAAGGCAAATGCATTTCTCCAGGTCGAAGGCGACCTCGATGCCAGTCATCAATGTATCGCCGATCGCAAGGAGGCTAAATGTCGATAAGAAAGCTAACGTTAACCGTTCTCGGTTGTCTGCTCTTCGGAACCATGATGGCCAGCGCTTTTGCTGCACCTACCAACAAAGCAACCACAAATGGCAAAAAGGGCGAGATCACGCTAGTGCAGCCGGTAAAGGTTGGTACCCTGGTGTTGCAGCCAGGCACATATCTCGTCCAATATCGCACCTCGGGGGAGAAGCATTTTCTACGTTTCACCAAACTGAAGCGGGACCCCATTTACTGGTATTGGGCGCATAGCAAGGCCGGAGATGTCGTTTGCGGGGTCGAGCCTGCAGCTAAAGTAGCAGCAGAGACTTCCTTCTCCACCGTCAGCGACCATGATGCACTGCGAATTACGGACATTACGATCAAAGGGGAGCGCGTCGTGTATCACTTCTGACGGACCTCAGTGCTGACACAATAGCTGGCAATCGGAAGCCAAAGGTTGGCGGTGATCTGACTATTAAAGGCCGCGAGCTAGGCCAGGCCGAACGACTGGGCGGCATCGGCGAGGCCATCGCCGCGTAACTTCAGGAACGCACCGGAAAGAAGGGCCGGTGCGTAGTGTTAGGGCACCTGTTGCGCGGCGGATCGCCCACGGCGATTGGTCGCGCTCTGGGACTTACGTTCGGCGCTGCTGCCATCGATGCGCTCTCGAAGGGCATGGATGGAGTGATGGTGGCACTCAACCCGCCGCGCATTGATTTCGTGCCCATCCAGGAAGCCATAGAAAACTGAAGCTGGTTCCAACTAATAACGAATTTGTTCTTATATCCCGTGCGCTCGATATCTCTTTTGGAAGCGTCGCTTGAGTACGATTCAGGATGCACTTTAGCAGACATCATGCATTTCGTCACAATGTCATGAACACGAATGAGCTACAAATCGCGTTGATGCACAGCGAGGATGCCACGGTTCTATCCTGATCGGGTCGAGTCAGCGTGGATTCGTCGCCAATATTGCGCGACCGGCTGCTGGCTGTATTGCGGTCAGAGGCAAGACGAGCTGTGATCGTTGACCTAACCAAGAACCCGTATCTTTCCAAGGTTTCATAACTAGGCCCTGCCCGCTGACGGACAGGCGGACTTAATCTGGTCAGGGAGTGAGCGGCAAAGGCGGGTTTTCGACTTTTCGCCCCGATCGTTCGACAGGCATTAGGCCGCAGCACGCAGAATACCGGCACAGACCATCTTCAACTCTATATAACTGTCGATTGTCTTCCTGATTGAGACCGGCAGCGTGCTCTGGGGCTTCTCCAGCGCAGTGTCTTGCGATGCCGGCTGCTGCTCCCGCGGGCCTTGTTCGAGCATAGACGCCATCTCCCGCAATCCGTTTTCCAACGCGTTTCGGACTTTTTGCAATTCGGCAGTCTGCTGATCACCATCGAGTTTCTGTGGCCAGGTTGGGATGCCAAGAAGAACGTCTGCCCCGCTCGTCACGGCATTCATGATCTCGTCGCTCAATCTCATGTCGGCCGCGCGGTCCGGATCGAACTCAAACCTGACCACGTCCGCAAAGCTCCGCAGATTTACGACCCCAGCCTCCATCTGTTTTCTGATTCCGGCAATCTTCGCATCCCTGTCCGCATTCGGTTCCAAACCCAGCAAGCGAACGAGGTCGGCGCCGGCGTGAAGCAGACGCGCAAGCAACCGCCGCATGGTGTCCACAGTACGCTCGGGTCGCACCTGATGGAAGATGAAGAACATCACCAGAAAGCCGAGGGCAATGCCGAGGAGCCGGTCTCTTGCCGGGGTCATCTGGTCCGGCGCCCGCAGCCGTTCAAAGGCAAGCAGGTTGAAGGAAAAGGCAATTTGTAAACCGATGTAGCCGAAGTACGGACTGGAACTGATCCATGCGCCCAGAAATGCCAGCGCCGCTATGACGAGCAGGAAACCTTGTACCCCTTCGATATTCGGGAATACGAATACCATACAGCCGATGCCGAGAATCAGCCCTCCAATGGTCGATCCGATTACGCGGAAGAGCAGCTTGCGATTGCTGGCGCCGGTGGTACTCAGGCCGGTGAAGTATACGGTGAAGAACGCAGTAGAGATTCCAGGCCAGGCCAGGCCGTTGTAGATCACATAGCAAATCGTCGCGCACAAACTCAGCTTCAGCGCATACATGAAATAGTCGATATTGGTGAACGCGTCGGGGAGAAGCAAGTGCTTGAAATAATCCTTCCAGGATTGCCTGCATGGCGGGGCCGGCGAGGGTTCCGGCGCCGGCGGCACCGTCGACTCCCCTCCATGGCGCAAAGTCTGCTCAATGCGAGCGAGTTCGTTGGGCAACGGAGTCTGTGGATTGCCAATGTTCTCCTTGCTTTTCTCCAGGCGCCCTTCTCCGAGCGCCGCAATAGCTTCGCTGATGCGCTCCAGGCGTGCCGGGTCCACGGCTTCGAGGTGGTTATGAAGGGCAAAGCCCGCGCCGAGAATGAGGAGCCGGTCGAGCATCAGAGTTGCGGTCGTGAGCTTCCTCAATTCCGCACTGCTGCAGCTCTTACGCTTCGATATGCGCTCGAGAAGAACGTGCAACCGCCCCTCGCCCGTAACGGCATAGCGCCGCACTATGGCGGATTGTTTTTCAATCGGCTCAGCTTCCGCGTGCATTGCGCACAACCGAAACAGTTGCTCCAATGCGGCGCATCGAGCCGCGATCTCGCGCCGCAGAGCAACGAGGGGATCGCTGCGGTTGAATAGGTACTCCACGGCGATCGCGCTGCCCGCGACCGTCGCCAAGGTGCCCATCGGCCAGAGAGAGAGATGCAATATTCTCTCCGGCCGGATTTGGATTTCCCAAAGGGAAATCACCATGTACGTGAGGCACCCGAAGGACAGCGCTGCCAGCGGAGCCGCGGAGGCGCGAAAGAAGAACGTCGCTAGAAACGTAGATACGGCAAGGCCCACCACCCTCGCCACCGGATGATTGCCGGTAGCAATAACCAGCAGCAGCGCGGCTGCTGTTCCCAGGGCCGCAAAGGACAAACAGGTGAGCAGATCCTTGAAGCACTGAAACGGCGTGTCGTGTGACACCAGAAACAGCATGAACAGCGAGGGCGCGATGAAGCCCACTGGTGGCTGAAGAATCAGCAGCAGAAGGGTGGCCAGCGCCGACGTCAAAGCGAAACGTAAAGTTCTCGCCATCCGTCCGGGAACGGGCATCATCTCCCGCCAAAAGCGATCCAGTCCTGAAACTTGTTCCGCGCTGAATAGGGACACGGCTCTTATCTCACAATCGTGGTAGCGGTTTCGCCGATCCGAAACAGTGCCGGGTCGGGGTTCTGGACGCGAATGCGCACGGGAAAACGCGCGGCAATATGCACCCAGTTCAAAGTGTGCTCGATGTCGGGAAGGCCGTTGTTCAATCGCGTATCGTCGGGAGCCACGCCAAAGCCCAGGCTTTCTACAATTCCGTCAAAACGCTTTGATGGTTGGGTCATGACATACACATCAACATGCTTGCCCGGCCGAATCGACTTCAACTCCGATTCGCGGTAGTTGGAGACGACATACCACGTACGGTTATCGATCAGAGTAAAGATGGGCACACCCGGCTTGGCAAATTCGCCTTCGGAGATGTTGAGGTTGGTCACATATCCGTCGAAAGGCGCCCTGACGGTGCAGCGTTCTAGATTAAGCTGTGCATCACTGACCTTGGCAGCCTTGGCCGGCCTCTGGGCCAGCAAGGTATCGAGAATTTCCACCGCATGCACGCTTTGCTCCAGGCGAGCCCGCGAGGCCGACACCGATATCTGAGACTCCTCGTGGGCGAATCGCGCCTGGCTTTCGTTCGCCAGGGCCTGCTGCAGCGCGGACTGTGCCTCCTCGTAATTGCGATCGGCGATCCGCGACTTCGTCCGGCTTTCGTCCACCTGCTCCGGAGTTACATATTGCTTTTGCAGCAGCGGTTCAATACGCCGCAGGTTACTAGCGGCGAGGGTCTTCTGGGCCTCGGCGGACTCGAGCGCCGCCCGCGCCCGCTGTACTGCCGCACTAGCCGCTTCCACACTGCTCGCGGACACCTTGGTCTGCGTTTGCGAGCCACTCAATCCCGCGCGCGCCGCATTGACGGCACTGTTCTGGGCGGCGATTCTGCGCTGCGCATCCACGATTTGCGCCTCCAGCAACTGCTGATCGGCGAGCGCCTGACGCAGCGTGTATTCGTAAGAGCGAGGGTCGATCGCAAATAACAAGTCGCCGCGATGCACGAAAGCGTTGTCTTTGGCGGCCAGAGTAACCAGGCGGCCACTGACTTCAGGAGCGAACTGGACGTAG